>CEUL01150243.1_pt1 | contig 12855 bp, 11 predicted proteins | sample 427021 | NCBI WGS metagenome assembly CEUL01 (sample SAMEA2622800, study PRJEB7988) | marine metagenome | isolation source: saline water (ENVO:00002010), including | reverse complement strand
TCATTACTATGGGCAGCTTCCTTAACTGATCTGGCGACGTTAGGCTGCAGCTGATTTACGAATTCGATGTTTGAGGGAGCAGCGGATGGTGTATGAAAAGATCAATATAAAAAAATGTTCTCCGCATATTGGTGCGGAAATCGGGGGAGTAGATCTGACCTCTCCACTCACAAACAGCGAGACTGAAGAGATCCTATTTGCTGTTAATGAGTTTGGGGTCGTATTTTTTCGCGAGCAGAAAATGGATCCTGAGTCACAGGATCGGTTTGTCCGATATTTTGGAGAACCACACGTCCACGTCGGAGGTAAAAGCACTGCATCGAAGCCTGTGGCGGGATACCCTGCATTACGTAAACAGCATTTTAACCAGAAATCGCCGCGTATCTCGGGTGAAGCGTGGCACTCCGATCAAAGTTGCACGGACATTCCACCAAAATTTAGCGTCTTGTATCAGGAAATCATTCCGCCAGAAGGTGGAGGTGATACAATGTTCTTGTCGGCGGCAAAGGCCTATGAAGAGCTAAGCCAGGGTATGAAAGATTATCTCTCCGGAAAAGTAGCATTTCATAGTGCCGCAGAAGCATTTGATGCTTCGGTGACAAAAATAAATAAGGAGGTTCACCTTGCTGCGGAGCACCCGGTTGTGATCAAACACCCGGAAAATAGTCGCAAGGTACTTTACGTTAATCCATATTTCACCCGCTATATAAAGGGTATTCCCGACGATGAGAGTCGCTATATTTTAAAATTCCTGTATCAACATCTTCAGCGTCCTAACTGGACAATGCGATTCAAATGGACTGATCATACGGTCGCGTGTTGGGACAACCGGGCAGTTCAGCACTACGCTATATGGGATTATTGGCCTCATGAAAGGCTGGGCTATCGGATGTTTGTAGGGGGGACAGAACGTCCAAGCCCGAGTAGCGCTGATCAGTAGACTTAGCGGTAATTTATTTAGGTTTGCTAGAGGCCAACAGTAGGGGCCTACTGTATTTTGCGGGATAGCGTAACGGCACCTGTGCCTAACTGGCGACCGGTACCGCTCATGTCAAACTCTGTGAAAAGTTCATTTGAGGCATATTTTATGGCTGCACTGTTCCGTTTTACCGCGGCTAAGACAATTTCTCGATCAGCCTGTAGCCGGGCTGAGGCATGTTTGAGCGCTATACCCCACTTTTTTACCGCTTTAAATACCACCTCACGATCATCTTGAAGAGCGGGGGACGCGAATTCCAGTGCGATAGCCCATTTGGTGATCGCCGCCAAAACAATTTTCCTATCGTCTCTCAGGTGGTTGGCTACGAATTCGAGTGCCCGGCCATTCTGCCGAACCGCTTTTAGCGCGATTTCTGGATCCGCTCGAAAAAGTTCAGACGCGTATTTAATTGATATGCCAGATTTACTTACCGCTGCGAGGACAAACTCTCGGTCATTACGCTCAGTGTTCGAGGCTTTTGAAAGGTCGTAGACCATAATTAATTCTCAGTATAGCAGAGGGATTTAACTGTTTATTGCATAACTTACTTCATTCGGGCGATTGAACCATGAACATCATCTCTTATAGAAGTTTGTCCAGATTAATTTAGTAACATAGAATTGGCTTCTGCCTGGCTAAACTTTTGTTGTTGCGATTTAATGTGGAGATAGTTGATGGCTAATCGGGCACCAGGCTTTATTACAAATCCAAACAGAAAGATTTATCTAGCGGCGTCACCATGTCGCGTACGGGTTAAATATGGTCGAGAGTGGATAGCTGATACTATTAAAGGAGCGATCATGTATGAGAGTGATCACCTTCCTGTATATTATTTTCCTCTCGCGGACGTGAGGACGGATTATCTTCATCGGACTACTCACTCCACGTATTGTCAGTATAAGGGTGAGGCGTCCTATTGGAGTATCCGGGTCGCGGGTAAAGAATCCTACAATGCTGCATGGGGCTACGAGAGACCATATGACGAGATGATGAGGTTCAATCTGCAGGATTACTGCGCATTTTACTGGGACAAAGTTGATCATTGGTATGAGGACGATGACGAAGTCACGGCTATCCAGACACGAGCGTGATAATCATCCTAGAAAAATCACCGTGGGCTTACATAAAACGAGATCATTCGGCTTACGATTAGTTGGGGCACAAATTTTTGTATCCGTAGACCGCACCCAGAGTTCTTATTACCCGAACCACCAGAGTTCTGTCAGACAGTAGGCTCTTTAAGTTTCACGCCACTTGAACAAATTTGCAAAAGTCCTCCGAAAAAGGTTGTGTTTTGAACACTATTGAATGCCCGGAGCGGTAGACCGTTCGTCTAAAAAAAACCCCGGTGGATGGCCGGGGCTAAGTTGGAGGCTACGCCTCTAAGGGAGGAAAGCTCGGAGAGACCGAGCACTCCTATTTATCTACGTTACACCAGTCGCATGGGATCACTTTTCTTTTTAACAAAATATGGCCTGTAGTGAGACAGCCTGAAGGACCAGGTTCTGCTCTACCGCGGTTATAATACGGCTTTATATGAGTTAGCCCGTTTGGTACTTGGTATTCCAGAATATCAATACAAAATCGTTAAACTGGTTCACCTCGATTATTGACGACCTAGGTTCAGCTGAGAATTATACCTAATTTGTTGTTAATGATTTTATCGGGTTTGCCGTCAGTTATATGAAAAAGGTAGGGATTAGGCGGTTTGTAGACATCCCATTTCCTGATGAAGGAAAACCTCCGGCTGTCATTATCATGTTAGTCGCTGAGATGCTTTGCGATATTTAATTGTCAGGGTTGGATGCCGAAGCAGCTGAGGGTTGGTCGCTTGGGTGGTGTTTTTTTGATTGGAGTATCGTTGTGAGATAAATCCCTAATCCGATCATCGCGACACCAACCGCGTGGAAAAATTTTGGCTCCTCACCCAATAGACCGAGTGCAAGAATGAATGTGAATACTGGTATTAGATGAAGTAATAGACCAGCCCGGGAGGCTCCCAGACCTTCGACTGCCCGGTTCCACCAAAGCAAAGCGAGGATTGACGTAAATAATGCCATTGAGCCGGTTACTCCAGCGGTGGCCCAAGAAATCGGGGTTGGAATATAATACAAATTTTCTAGTATCCAAAATGGGAACACAGCGACGGCCCCGGCTAATAGAATGCAAAAAAGATAGTTCAGGCGGTCAAGTTCGGGCGGTATCTTGCGCATAAGGACGGCGTAAACCGACCAGCATAAGATTGAGATGAAAACAAACACGTCCCCAAGGTTCAGGTCTAAGTCCAATAGTACGCCGGCCTCCCCGCGTCCGATCAGGCAAATTACTCCACCGAGTGATACAAAAACTCCCAGCCACTGTATGATCGTGAGGCGGTCGCGGAACATTAGCCATGCAAGCGCCATAATCGTAACCGGTTCTGCGGAATTGATCAGAGCTCCATTGATCGCTGTAGTGAATTGTAGTCCAACAAACATGATCCCATTACCGCAGACGATGATTAGAACACCCTGTAGCGCTATAAACCGCCAATGTTTCCGAATTACGGACTGCTGTGCTCGCAGTCTTTTTCGACAGATAGGGTAGAGAATAATTAATGCGATAGTGCAACGAAGAAAGGTGATCGCAGCTGGAGGTATAATACCAGCAAAATCTCTAACAATAATAAACGTTGCCGCGTAGCATAGCATTGCCATCACCCCTGCTAGTGCCGGTGGCGGCATATATCGGGTAAGGATATTATCTAAGGCGGGTGTGTTCACCATGTGGATCAACCAATCTCCGTATTTCGTTCCTGAACTGTGAGATAAATGGAGGCTGCTGCAATAATCCCGCCTCCGATCCAGACCCATATATCCGGAAATTCACTCAAGACGAGGAATCCGATCAAGGCTGCGATGGGGAGACGTGTGTAGTGGAGAACGACGACCACGATCGCGTCACCGCGCAGATACGCTCTTCCTAGGATACGCTGGTTCCCTATTTCCAATATGCCAATTACCGCCATCCAGCCAATTTGGGCCCAAGTCGGTGTAGTCCAGAAAAAATAAGACGTCACCGCGGCTAGGGGCAGTATCGTAAGCACGTTCCAGACAGCGACCGTGTCTGGATGATCACTTTTTGATAGTAGTTTGCGGTTGATCGGATTCCAACTCTGGACCGCAACAGCGCCCAGAACGAACAAAACGCCAATATTCACTTCCGTAAACCCGGGTCGGATGATTATCGCAGCTCCAGTTACGCCTGCGATAATAGCAGCGATGCGGCTTCCATGAAGGGCTTCTCTAAGGACTACAGCTGCTACAAGTGCAGCAAAAACAGGTCTTACAAAGTGAATGGCGGTAATATCTGCGACCGGAAGTTCTTTCGCAGCCAAATAGAAGAAAGTGCTCGCCATAAAGGCTAATGCCCCGCAAAGGATAGCCAATCCTGGTCGGTTCGGCCGGAGGTAGGTTTTAGCACCGCGGGCGATTAGGCCCGAAATGGCTAGTAATCCGAATAGGGCACGAAAGAGAATGATTTCAAATACGCTTATGTCATCCCCAATGAAACGTACAATGACCAATTGGCTAGACATAAGCACACCAGAGATCACGATGAGTATACTGCACTGTGTTGCCGTCGACCAATTTCCGATCAATGGCCGAAGCTTCGTTGAGAGGTAAAGAAGCATGGGTCCAGTTTTTTCATTTTTAGGAATTTTTTAAAACCCCTGAGAGTAGATTAGATACCGTTTATTACGCATTATGTTGCCAAGAGGTAATATAAGAGGCGATAAAAAATGACCGACCTTCCGGTGACTATGGCGTGTGGACCCTACGATCGGCTTCAGGCTCTCAAGGAGGGGTTAATAAAGCCCGAAGGAATTGATCTCCGATATGTCGAGATCCAGTCACCACCAGAGATCTTCGCGCGGATGCTGAAGACCAAATCCTTCGACATCGCCGAAATGTCCAGCGCCCATTATATTACCATGAAGTCGCGAGGTGACTTTCCGTATATTGCTTTGCCGGTATTTCCTTCGCGACTATTTCGTCATGGTTTTATCTTTATAAATCGAAATGCGTCAATTTCTTGTCCGACCGATCTTGCTGGTAAACGTATCGCTGTTCAGGAATACCGGCAGTCAGCGGGCGTATGGATCCGTGGCATACTGAAATCTGAATATGGTGTCGATTTTTCGGATGTCACTTGGTTCGAAGGCGGTGTTGATACACCTCGACAGTTCGATGAAACGATGGACTTGCGTCCTGCGGGTGATCTTAAATTAGAGCTTATCGGTCCAGAAAAATCGATTAGTGGGGTTTTAGCCTCTGGAGAAGTCGATGCATATTTCGGCGCCCGAGCGCCTCAGGCATTTTTTGATAGTGAGGATGTGGTACGACTGTTTCCTGACTACCGGGCGGAGGAGCGGGCATATTTCGAACGCACTGGGATTTATCCAATAATGCATACCATGATAATGCCGGAGGCGTTTCACGAGGCCCATCCTTGGGTGGCGGAGTCGCTGTTTAAGGCATTATCCGACGCTAAAGAATGGGCGTTGGCTCAGATGCGGTTTTCCGGAGCACAACGGTATATGGTGCCCTGGCTGTTCGCAGATATCGATGAAATGAATGAACTGTTTGGTGGTGACCCTTGCCCGTATGGTGTTGAGCCCAACAGAAAAACGCTGGAGACCGCCGTTGGCTATCTTTTTGATCAGGGATTCATCGATAAGACGATGGATGTCGAGGATCTATTTACGCCGATTGTTGGTTGGACGGAATAGGGCGGAATTATTGTCCTTCAGAACCATTCTGCCGAAAATAATGGAAAGAGGTTATTTCTCGCGGCCCAAATTCCTGCAATCGCAACCATAGTCGGTGGCTAATTGGTAAAACGACCTTTTGTCACCATAGCGTGCAAGTATTAGTCGTCGAGGCACGACGAGCCGGTACGTCTATAGCTGGAACCTAAAGGACCGAGGCATGAAGTATATACTCATCCGACGCGATTGACCGGGCCGGGCGGAGCAGCGTGCAAAGCTGCAGCCAGCCCACGCGACCTGTCAGGAGCCTTTCCTGAAACTTATGGTATACGGTGGCGGCTTAGTTAGTGAGGGAACTGATACCAGCGGCAATCTATATAACCGGAGATGTAATCGTTTTTTCGGCAGATCGTCAGATGGTGGAGGAATTTCACTGCAATGATCCTTACACACAGGAAGATATGTTCGAATTCGCGCTTATTGAGCCGATATGGCGGCGCATCCCGGTAATATATCCAGATTGAAATATGTCAGCTAGGCGGCTGCAGGTTCTGGTAATTTCGGTGCCGGCCTGTCGCTAGCCAATATCTGGGCAAAACCGGCGATGAGTCCAATTAATACAGCCGTTTGCCAGGCACGGTCATATGACCCAAATGTATCGACGATCAATCCCGCACCCCAAACACCTATAAATGAACCTACTTGGTGAAAGAAGAAGGCGATGCCGGTCAGCGTGGCAACGTATTTTAGACCAAATATCTGTGTAATGAATCCCGCTAGAACCGGCGCGATGCCGAGCCATAGAATTCCCATAATCGCCGCAAAGAGTAGGGTGCTCGCCGGAGTAGCCGGAACGAGAAAATAAATTACGATAAAGATAGACCGCAACACATATACCGCACCGAGCACCATGTTTTTTGGATATTTGTCACCAAGCCATCCAAGCAGATAGCATCCGATCGCGTTAAAAGCGCCGATCGTACCGAGTGCCCATGCGCCGAGTGACGGATCAAGCCCACATAGCGCAATATAGTTCGGTAGGTGCATGGCGATGAAAATTAATTGTAGGCCACAGACAAAAAACGCGACTGCGGTAATTACATAGCCGCTGTGGCGGGATGCATTTTTTAAAGCGTCTTTCAGCGACAAATTGGCGTCGGGTTCGGCGGAAGTTCGAGCAATTTCAGCGGCTGCTTTGTCACCGGACCCCACGAAGAAAGCGGCCGGAAGCATAACAACGCAGAGCCCGATGAACGCCACCATTGCTATCAACCAACCCTGCGTTGATATAAGGCCCTCCGCTAATGGCGCGGCGATAAATGATCCAACCGATCCCATTGCCGAAATGATACCGAGAATGAAGGTGCGTCGGGATACCGAGACAGCGCGCGCCGACGCGGCCATAGCCAGCATTAGAGCCGTACACGACATTGCCAACCCGATCATAAATCCCAGCCCTACGATCAGCATCAAAGTGTCTGTCGCTGCCATAGTAACCCCGATTCCTGCCGCGTAGAGAATGGTTCCTAAAATGACTACCATTCGGCTGCCAAATTTGTCGGCGTACGCTCCCACGATGGGCTGGGTTGCGCCCCAGACTAAGTTCTGGACAGCAATGGCCAACATGAAATCGGCTACGGAGATACCTAGATCGTCGGTAATGGGTACCGAAAACAATCCCCAGCTTTGGCGCATGCCCATACTCATAGTCAGCATGACGCTGGATCCAACTAAGACCGCAATTGTCTGCTGCCGGGTGTAGCCTGCGTGATGGATGTTATTTGGCATTGAAACCGGTTCCGGGATTCGAAAAATTTATGATGAGATGACGAAACGTTACCATAAAGCGTCTTTCCAAATATCGCGAACACACCATCATATTTCTGTTTTCAGACAGACGTATAAAAATTTAATAAGGTCTAAGGAAATTGATTTATTTGAGCCATACCAGAATTTAAAAGCCCATTTTAGCTCTCCATTTCCCGCTCCCCGAAGAGACGAAAGTCTTTGATGCCGAGCGCGGTGTGAAAATGTCTTAAATAGGGTGGATACTCTCTATCTAATGAAAGGGAAAGTAACTCGGCGCGACGGCGTTCGGTTTCCTTTTTGTTTACCCTTTGGGGGTTGCCATCGATCACGACACCATAAACGTCGTAAGCATAATCCACGGTAAATCTCTCTTCACGAATGTCGTCAAGGACGTCCTCTGGCGCGCGATCAATAGAAGCTCCGTGACCGCCGCCGCCGCCGGAGATATGAAGGAAAGTCTCTCCCTTCTTGAAAAAAACCGGCCCCATCGGCATAACAGGAATTGCCCCTTGGTTGGACGTGCCTACATTCCGCAAATTCCACGACGGTGTGCCAGGGCAACCGCCATCTAAGCCATAAGGAAGGAAGCGCCGCCGGTCGGATCGCATGACCATCTGTGTTTCGTCGCTGAGAAACCGGTATTCTCGCTGATATGCATTAGAGCCACGAAATTTGCCCGGTCCGCCCGAGTTCTCGACCATACCGTAACGGGTAACCTCAAGAGGAAAGAGCGCCTCAACCATTTCTACGGGTTGGTTGGTAAGGTTGCCGCCCGGATTAGGAATTCCGAATGCTCCATCCCGATCTTGCATGGCGCCCCAGCACCCGGCCCAGGCTTCTGTGCAGACGAATCGTTCGTCGCCGTCATATCCACTGAAAGAAGGGAAAGTCACCCCGCCTTCACCGGCCGCTGGTACACGTTCGGGTACGATTTGCGCAAAACAGCCGAGGAGAACGTCCAGAGAACGCCAGCCAACAATTGCGCGCGCGGCGCAGGCGGCCGGAGAAATCGGATTTACGATCGTGCCTGTGGGCGCAATAATATCCAACGGTCGGATAAATCCCTCAAAATTAGGTATTTCCTCCTCAGCAATGCATTTCATGATGAGGTGGCATGCCGATTTTACGAAGGGGACGGGACAGTTGATTGCCGCGTCAACTTGTGGCGCTGACCCAGTCCAGTCGAGCGTCATGTCATTCCCGTCTATCGTGATAGTTACTTTTAAAGGGATTGGTTCGGGTTCTTCACCCAGGCCATCAATATAGTCGGTAAAAGACCAAGTTCCGTCGGGCAGGGCGCTGATTTCAGATCTCATAACGCGCTCGGCATGGTTATGCAATTCTTCGACGATCTCTCGATAGGTATCTGGGCCATAACGTTTTAAGAGATCGGTTATCGCAGTGTCTGCTGTTCGACAGGCGGCGACTTGGGCCCGCATGTCACCGGCAAGTTTATCAGGAATGCGAGTGTTTTTTTCCATCAACTTAAAGAACGTCTCGTTTGGCACACCCTTGTGATAAAGCCGTAAGGGTGGGATCCTCAGTCCCTCTTGAAAAATCTCTCGGGCATACACGGCGGCCGAGCCAGGCGCTATACCCCCCATATCTATCTGGTGCACCAGCGACGCTGCAAAACCTTCGACCTCTCCGTCTATAAAAACCGGTTTGACTATATAAACATCGGGTAGGTGCTGCCCGCCGCCAGCATACGGATCATTCCAGATGAACATATCGCCCGGAAACATATCGTCACCGTAATTCCGTAAAAGAGCCGCCATCGCGTCCGGAAATGAACCTAAATGCAGTGCCATGGTCATCCCATGGGCTATAATACGCCCGTGGCGATCGCATACACCGGTGGAATAGTCCATTGAGTCTCGGACGATTGTGGAATACGCAGTCCGCATAATGACTAGCGCCATCTCATCTGCAATCGCACCAAGGGCATTCTGCACAACTTCCATGGTGATTGGGTCGATATTCGGTGATTGGATTTTCATATTTCGATCGCCCTCTTGAGTAAAATATGATGTTGCCGGCCCAACTGCGCATTCCAGCCAGGAGGCACGATGCACGTCGAGTCATATTCCTCGATAATAACGGGTCCAGAAATCGGGCCTAACAGATCGTGTCTGTCAATTACTGGCGTTTCCATATGACCATGATCTGGCCCGAAATAGGCTCTGCGAGGTTGAGTGATGCATTTCTCGCCTCCGGAGGTCGTGTCTTTTCGCTCTGGTCGTTTCTCGGTAACCCTGGCTATCAAACGGAGAGTTACACATTCAACTGCCTCCGTCTCGGCTTGATGGCCATATGAACGTTCGTGTTCCGCGCCGAAGGCTAATGCCAGTGCATCAAAGCTGAGCGCGACATTTCCAGATGTGGCTTCGACCGTCAGCTCGTGCGCCTGACCGGTGTATCGAAGATCGATGTACCGCGAGACGGAAAAGTCCGCTGATGCGTAACCTTCATCATGCATCAAATTACATAAATCGTGTTCTAAGGTCTCGTATGCTGAATTCATTTCATCGAGAGTCACATCGGCCAACCGTTTAAGCCAGGCGCGGCTAATTTCGTGTTCCACATCGGATAGCAGCAGCCCAAATGCGCTAAATACGCCCGGCGTTGGTGGTATTACCACCTCCTTCATTTCTAGCAGATTGGCGATTTCTGCAGCGACTACGGGTCCATTGCCGCCAAATGCAAAGAGTGAAAAATCACGAGGATCACGTCCGCGATAAGTGGATACCGCCTTTACTGCTCGGACCATCGTGCCGCAGGCTACTTGGAACACACCCCAGGCGGTTTCTATCGGGTCACGATTGATCGGTTTCGCGACCTTTGTATCAATAATTCGACGAGCTTTATCTGCATCTATCTGGAGATCACCGCCTACTAAGTGGGTTGGGTTGAGGAAGCCAAGGGTCACAACGGAGTCTGTAAATGTTGGCTCCTCTCCGCCGCGGTTATAGCATGCTGGGCCTGGCAAGGCGCCCGCACTTTCCGGCCCGACCTTTACCAGGCCGCCCCGATCCATCGAGACGATACTCCCGCCTCCGGCTCCAATTTCGGATATGTCGATAACCGGCAATTTTAATGCGTACCCGCCACCCATTACCAACTTGCTTGAGAGGTTAATGCCGGCCCCAACCTCATAATCTCCTGTGCGGGCTATTAGTCCACTTTCGATCATCGATGCTTTTGCGGTAGTACCTCCCATATCTAGGGTGATGACATTTTCGGTCGTATTTAGCCGGGCCGCACCAATAACACCTGCCGCTGGGCCCGACTCCACAATATACGCCGGTTTATTTGCAGCGGCGGTTACTGACATTACACCGCCGTCGGATTTCATGATCTGTACAGGGGCCAACAAACCGATCTGTTTTAAATGACGCTGGAGAGAGTCGAAGTAGTCCGACAAAATAGGGCCCAAATAGGCATTTATGACGGTTGTCGATGTTCGTTCATATTCTCGTATTTCCGGGAGAATATCGCTTGAACATGTGATGAATACCTTCGGGCCTAAGATATCGCGCAGGATTTCGGCGCTTCGCTGCTCGTGATCTGGATTCGCATAGGAATGCAAATATGCGATCGCGACGGCGGAAACGTTTTCTTGTAACAGGCGTTCGCCGGCGGCAACGACGGTATCCTCCTCCAAAGGCAATCGTATGTCACCCTGAGGCCCGACCTTTTCTCGTGCTTCCCGTCGTAATCGACGAGGCACTAGAGGTGGCGGCTTGGTCCAGTTGAGAGAATACATTTCCGGGATACGAAGGCGGCGTAACTCTAACACGTCGCGAAAGCCTTCGGTCGTAATAAGCCCGGTTAAGGCTCCCTTTCCTTCCAGAATAGTATTCGTAGCGACTGTTGTACCATGGACGACTACGTCCACGTCTTCTGGTTGCGCACCAACGTTTTTTAGGGCGGCAGCGAGACCAGTGGCGATACCCCGACCAAAATCGTCTGGTGTCGTGAGCAATTTTTCAGCGTGCACTGACCCGTCGTTTGCCATCAGAATGAGGTCGGTGAAGGTGCCGCCGATATCAATACCGACGCGATATTTCATCTCAATTTTACCATTTCCAACGTTACACTTATTTAAGCTCCGTCCCCGATTTCGAGAATAATTCTGCCGCGGGTGTTTGAACCGTCTTCGACTATTTTATGTGCTTCCGCTGCGAGCGTTAGCGGTAATAGTCGAGAAACCTGTGGCTTTAATATACCGGCTGTAACCTGCTGTGAAAGTCTTTCCATTGTATCCCGACGGTCGTGGATGATCGCCTGCTTGCAGTGGATGTCATATTCCGAACTCACATCGTCGAAAGGTTCGGCAATGAGCCATACTAAGGTTCCTCCCGCTCGGAGGACCCTGCATGAATTTTGATGCACAATACCGCCAATTAGGTCGAATACTATGTCCTGCTTCTTTACCTGGTCGCGAAATTCTTCCCTGTCATATGGAACCACATGACGGGCTCCTAGTTCCCGAACATAGTCTGAATTGGCAGCGCTACATGTCGTGGTCACGTTGCACCCTAAGCTGCTAGCGATCTGGATCGCCATCCCACCGATAGCACCAGCTCCTGCGTGTATCAGTACATTTTGTCCGAAAGATATCCCCGCGTTCTCGATTAGCCCGATCCAGGCGCAAACACCCGCGTGCATCATAGCTGCCGCCTCAGCAAAATTGATATTCTGCGGTTTGGGGATGGTCATCTCTCTAGGCCGGGCAATGAGTTCTGCGTAACTGCCTGGTTCGACATGCTCTGAAACGAAGCAAAGTTCATCACCGATGTTGGCCCAATCACAACTTTCACCGGTTGCAACAACTACGCCCGCGCCGTCTCGTCCTGGTATTGTCGGAAGATCAATCGGAAACATTTCGTGTAATTTTCCTGACCGAACTTTCCAGTCCCCGGGTATGACGCTAGCGCAACGAACTGCAATCAGAGCTTCGTTCGGGGCGGGAATTGGATCTGGTAGGTCCAGATAATCCAAGACCTCGGGACCCCCATACTGGCTATAACGTATCGCTTTCATTCACTTGACCTTAACTTTGTCTTCTCAAATACGGGCCCATACGTAAGAAGTGGAATCATGTCTTATGTAAATTATCGGAATTTACAGTTTGTAATGTGATATTGATAAATAGGTTCTTATGGCAGCTAAACTTGCTCCCTGTGATTATCAATTTAAACCACTTCCTCAACGGTATTGAGGATGGAACTTTATCATAACCATCGCTTGGGGCGGGTATGCAATAATATTTACGGAACTTGATTTACGTAGCCATATCGTCTGAAATTTTAAG
>CEUL01150214.1_pt1 | contig 12920 bp, 12 predicted proteins | sample 427021 | NCBI WGS metagenome assembly CEUL01 (sample SAMEA2622800, study PRJEB7988) | marine metagenome | isolation source: saline water (ENVO:00002010), including | reverse complement strand
AAATGCAAGATAAATCCCAAGATTATTCTCTTCAGTTACGAAATAAACAACAAGACCGAATATAGTTATCGCTTCCCCCAAGCGATCCATTACTGAATCAAAAAAAGCCCCAAAAGCTGATTCGCGACCAGCCATCCGAGCGACAGCACCGTCAAACAAATCCATCACTGCACCGGCAAACATTACTATTCCTCCTAAAATTAAATCGCCTTGGGCAATTAAATATGCTGAAAGAGAAGTAACTACCAACCCAATAACTGTTATTAAATTGGGGGAAATCTTCAATGCAATTAAAATTTTTGCAATTGGATTGCTAAAAAACCTAGTTACTATGCTACGTGCACTTGTACGAATAACGGGTATTCTCAATTTTCGCCTACCTCCGAGTATTTGAATATCGATTTATAATAAATCTCCTCAATTTCATTTGCGATAATATCCCAACTGTACTTACTAGCTGTTAAGCGACCTGATGCACCCATATCGCTCCTTAGCCTGACATTCTTAATGAGTTTCACTAATGCCTTTGACAACTCGGATTCGTTCCCAGGCTCACACATAATTCCTTCCCTGCCATTTTGCATAACTTGAGAAAAACCCTCTATTTCCGACGCAATAATTGGCTTACCTGAAGCCATTGCTTCAAGCAAAACAATCCCAAAACTTTCATTACCTGTATTCGGGGCGCAGAAGATATCTGCAGTCTGATAGTATTTAGGGACATCGGCATTAGAAATTTGCCCCACCCACTCTATATCTAGGCCTGCCTGGTTTTTTAAAATACCGTTGAATCCTTTATCAGGCTGATTGCCCCCAGCAACTATTAATCGAATGTTTGGGAATCGCTGCTTGATTTCAAGGTATGCATTCAAAAGATGCTTAAACCCTTTGCGCTTTTCCATGCGCCCCAGAAATAAAATATTGACCTTCCCATCCCGATATTTATCGAGTCCTTCTCTTTGGGAGAATCTATCAATGTCCACGCCATTCGGAATGATCTCATAATCTGCCGGGTAATACTTTGATACAAATGTCATGGCCGGAAGTGAAACCGCAATACGTGAATTTAATTTATTAAATAGTTTTCGGGTTACTACGCTCCATATGCTGTTAAGTTTTGTTCCCTGAAACGCATGAAATGTGCCAATGTTTATTGCGTCGGAAAAAACTAAAGTCGCCAAGGGAAGAAAAGGAGCTAAAGGTTCATGCAAATGAATTACATCAAATTTTTCTTCATTAAGTATTCTGCGAATCTGCCAGAAAACTGATAACGATAAAGTTATTCTTGCAATTGAACCACCACTTGGGAAAGGTATTGGTCTACCAATAAAGTACTCACCTTCTACATGGCCTCTCTCCTTAGAGTTAGGGGCAATGATTGATACCCGGTGCCCTTTATTCCGAAGTTGAATTGCCAAGTTTGAAATATGATCATTAACTCCTCCAGGAGTCACAAAATCGTAAGGCGAAACTAAAGCAATATTTAATGACCCTTTACTAATGGGCTGACCTACCGTTCATCTGCGTAATCACTTCTTCAATCGATCACTAGACTTGGCTTATATTAAACAGGAGAAACTCCTTGATTAATGAATTCTTCTACTAAATCCCTTGCAACATCATCAGGATGTTGGTTAGCAGGCGATTTCATAAAATATGCACTTGGACCGTCAAGCTGACCACTAATCCCTCTATCTTTTGCAATCTTAGCGCAGCGCACTGCGTCAACAACAACACCGGCAGAATTAGGACTATCCCAAACCTCTAATTTTAATTCCAAATTCAACGGGACATCTCCAAAAGTTTGCCCTTCAATTCGAATGTGGCACCATTTACGATCCTCCAACCATGGAACATAATCACTCGGACCCACATGTACATTCTTTTCTCCTAGATCATAGGGAAGCTGAGAAGTCACCGCATTCGTTTTTGATTCTTTCTTGGATTCTAATCTTTCTCTTTCAAGCATGTTCATGAAATCGGTATTCCCACCAAAATTCAATTGGTATGTCCGAAGGATTTTCACACCTCTATCTCTGAATAAATTAGTTAAAACTCGATGAGTAATTGTGGCTCCTACTTGAGATTTGATGTCATCTCCGACTATGGCGACACCTGCGTCTATAAACCTTTTCTGCCAATATGGCTCGCGTGCAATAAAGACTGGAATGCAATTCACTACGCCAACCTGCGCTTGTAACGCCTGCTCCACGTACCATTTTGTAGCTTCTTCAGAGCCAACGGGAAGGTAATTAATCAAAACATCAACCTCCCTGTCTTTTAAAATATTCACAATATCTGCCGTAGGACCATCCGCTTTTTGAATAACACCTGAAAGGTATTTCCCTATACCATCATGCGTCATCCCTCGTTCAACCTTCACTCCCAATTTAGGAACTTCAGTAAATTGCGCTGTATTGTTCTGGCCCGCAAAGATAGCATCTGATAAATCTTTACCCACTTTGGCTTTATCAACATCAAACGCTGCAACTACCTCAATATCACCAATATGGTAGCCCCCCATTTCAGGATGCATTAATCCAGGTACTAGCTCGTCTGTCGGGGCCTCACGATATCTATGCAAGCCTTGAACAAATGACGATGCACAATTACCTACCCCTACAATTGCTACTTTAATTTTTCCCATTCTGATAATCCTTTATTGTACTGACCTCGAAATTATAGGGGTTTATTGCCGACGATTGAACTAGTGTCGCTCTCACATTGAATCAAGTTGGCCCAATATCATGTCTTCGCCTTGAAGGTAATTAGCTGTTAGCATAAGTCGAAAATAATGGAGAATTCAGAACTTTCACCGCCCTCCAAACATTTTCGGAGCTATCAAACTTAGCTAGACCTAAAAAACAACTGCTTTCAGAATACACCCGCCTCATTTCTAAATGTTCTATGATCAAGTTGTCCTTCGGCATAGAGACAGGCTGGCCTGTTTGAAATTTATTCCTCCCAAAAGCATCCAAGTGAAGTGCGTTCATTTCTAGTAAACCTTTATCCGGCGAATCCATAGCCATGCTCCAGTTGGCTTCAGATGCCAATTCTTCTAGTGAAATGGCGCTTTCAATAACAAAAGGCCCCGACTTAATTCTTCTCAATTGGCTCAAATGTGCATACGAGCCAAGCTGAATCCCTAAATCGTGAGCAAAACTTCGAACATAAAACCCTTTCCCGCAATTAATCTCGACCGTAAGAAATGGGGGAACCCAATTCTTAACAGCTATATCATGCACAATAACGCGCCGCGACGGTACGTCAATATCAATCCCTTCACGAGCAAGGGTATAGAGTCGAACTCCATCTCTTTTTAGTGCTGAAAAAATTGGGGGTTTTTGCAATATCTCACCTTTAAATAAATTCACTCTTTTTGCGAAGTCTTCAAAAGTTAAATGTTCGTATTTTGCCTGATTGGTCATTCTCCCATCGGCGTCATAAGTGTCCGTAGCAAACCCTAATCGAATCTCCGCCAAATACGATTTGCCGGAATCAAGGTAATAGTCAGCAAATCGGGTTGCCTGTCCAATACAAATCGGCAATACTCCAGTTGCCAGTGGATCTAAGGTTCCAACATGTCCAACTTTCTTAGCCTGCGTAATTTTCTTAATTGTGCGAACAACACTCAGTGACGTAACGCCCTGAGATTTATCGACTATTATGATGCCGTCAGTTTCTAGCTTCCCCACTCTCTTTATTCTCGCCCTGGATTGTATCTAACAACTCCAATACTGCGTCTCCCTCGTTTATTTTTGTATCCAAAATAAATTCTAATATAGGAGTCCGCTTTAATGAGAGGCGGGCGCTCAATTCTTTTCGTATATACCCTGACGCAAAATTTAAACCCACAGTCAGATCCGCAGCAACTTGTTTATCTGCTAATACAGTAATTCCAATGATTGCTTTGGAAAAATCTGAAATTAACGAAATATAAGAAACTGTCACAATATGATCAAATCGAGGATCCGTAAGTAGGCCATTCATCAGCATCATACTTATCTCACGATGGATCAAGCTGGCTACACGATCATTACGACGATTGACCATTCTCAATCTCCAAGAGGATCTAAACTACTCTCTCCCTATGAGCCTCAATAATGTCTCCTTCAAAGAAGTCATTAAATCCATCAAGTGATAGTCCGCATTCATAACCTGAAAGAACTTCTCGCACATCATCCTTGAAGCGTTTTAAGCCTGAAATTGCTCCATCAAATATTTCTTGTCCGCCTCTGATAACTCGAGCTTTATCTCCCCGGGTGAATTTACCATCAGTTATATAACACCCAGCACTTTTTCGAGTACGGCCTAAAGCAAATATCGCCCGAACCTCAGCAGTACCTTCAACAAAATCTTGCACTTCTGGTTCAAGCAATCCTTTCAATGCTTTTTCAATATCCTCAGTTAATCTATAAATAATGTCATACTGTCGAATCTGGACTTTGTCATGATCAGCAAGCCGTTGAGCACCTTGGTCTGGCTTAACATTAAATCCAATAATTATTGCCTCGGATGCCACTGCTAGCAATACGTCTGTCTCAGTAATTGCACCCGTACCAGAATGGACAATTCGGACGAGCGCATCATCAGAGCCCAATTGCTCTAATGATTGGCGTACTGCATCCACGCTGCCTTGAACATCCGTCTTCAAAATAAGACTAAGTTCCTTTGCCTGTCCTTGGGAAATTAACGATCCTACATCCTCAAGAGTAGCTCTATTAACCCTATTTGCACCATCATTCTTTAATCGTTCCTCGACTACCATTCGAGCCGTTTTCTCATCCTGAACAACTACTAGGCGATCTCCTGCAATAGGAAGATCATTTAATCCCAATACCTCCACTGGCATTGATGGGCCTGCCGACTCAATTCTTTGCCCTTTGTCCGACACTAGCGCTTTCACTCTACCTCTAACAGAGCCCACTACAATAAAATCCCCTACTCGAAGAGTGCCCGTCTGAACAAGCACGGTACATGCCACTCCTCTACTGCGATCTAATTCAGCCTCAACAACCACTCCAACCCCGGCACGAGCAGGGTCCGCTTTAAGCTCAGCAATTTCCGCAACTAATTCAATGTTCTCAAGTAAAACTGAAAGTCCTTCACCTGTTTTAGCAGAGACTTCTGCGTCTATAACATCCCCACCCCATTTCTCCACCAGCAAATCATGCTCTGCGAGCTGGCGTCGAATTTTTTCAGGATCGGCTTCAAGGGAATCCATTTTATTAATGGCGACGATAATAGGCACTTCAGCGGCTTTAATGTGATTTATAGCCTCAGAAGTTTGCGGCATTACTCCATCATCGGCAGCTATAACTAAAACAGCGATATCAGTCACTTGCGCGCCACGTGCACGCATCGCTGTAAATGCTTCATGCCCTGGGGTATCAATAAATGTGATTGGTGAATCATTATGCATAACTTGGTATGCGCCGATGTGCTGCGTGATACCACCCGCCTCTCTATCCACCACATTTGTACTGCGAATGGCATCAAGTAAAGTTGTTTTACCATGGTCAACGTGACCTAGAATAGTAACTACTGCTGGTCGTACTTCTAAGCTTTTGGAGGAACTGTCTTCTGCGACCCCCGTAAGCCCGTGGCCTGAGGCTCCTTCAATTTTCCTCGCCGCAAAACCAAATGCCCTTGCTACCACAGAGGCGGTTTCAAAGTCTACTGCCTGATTCATACTAGCAAAAATACCAGCTCGCATAAGCTGTTTAATAACTTGAACCGGATCAACTTGCAATTTATCCGCTAATACACCTACTGAAATAGCCTCGCCAATAGGCAAAGCCTTCAGGGTTACTTTCCGGGTAGTGGTTACTTCTGATTGTTCTTGATCCATAATTACTATCCCAATCACCCTATAAGACGTCTGTAAGTTACCTTAGCAGCTTCAAATCTTCACTACTTTCAAGCTCTACATGCGTTCGTAATGCATATTTTGCCCGCTTAACCAACTGAGTCGATGCTTTACATTTAGAGTCATCACATAAATAGGCGCCCCTACCTTGTAAATTACCAACTCGATCAACAACACATTGTTCGCTATTATTAATTACCAGCCTATACATATTCTCTCGAGGTTTCTTTACCCCGCAGACAATACATTTCCTGTATAACAACTGATTATGCACTCCATCTACACCCTAAGCCTGAACTAGCGCCTTCACTCTTCCGCCCTAGACCGAGATGTCTCCACTTCCGTCACCCTCATCTGATCTTGATCTTCCTCTATTACCTTTTCTATTTGAAGAAGAACCACTCCGTCGCTTTGATGCCCCTCCGCGTCGAGGAGAAGACGATGGCGAACCTAAAATATCCTCAGCAAAACGGATGGTTGGCCCACCTCCCATTGCTTCAGGAACTTTCCAGATATCTTCTTCATTCATTGACTCGGTTACAGTAATTTCCTCTTCTATAACTATTTCATCATCTGTAATTTCTTCGCCATCAAGCGATTCAAGAGCTAGCAATTCTTCTACGCTCAAATCACCCGTAACAGGCTGTACTTTAGTTTCTAATTCCTCGGCAAGCAGTTCAGCCATTACTGCGGCCTCGTCTTCGTCCTCTATTGATATATCTGCGCTGATAGGCTCAACATCCCCCCGAACATCTCCAACAATAATGTCTTCAGCGACTAGAGGCTCTTGGTCTTCATGGGTTTTGGCTTCTGAAGCAGCTCTCTCTGCCACTTCGTCCTCAATCTGACTTTTCATTCTTTCAATTTCAATTTCTGTAGAGCTCTTAATATCGATCTTCCAATTAGTTAGCTTTGCGGCAAGCCGCGCATTTTGCCCTTCTCTGCCTATCGCCAGTGATAATTGTCTATCAGGAACAACCACAACTGCAGATTGTTCTTCCTCATTTAAGTCAACGCGCAAGGGCTGAGCAGGACTCAAAGCATGTGAAGCAAAAATTGACATATCTTTTGACCATTGGATTACGTCGATTTTCTCTCCTTGCAATTCATTGACTATATTTTGAATCCGTATCCCTCTTAACCCAACACAAGCGCCCACAGGGTCCACCCCGTCCTGTAACGCATGCACTGCAACTTTTGACCGTGAACCTGGTTCCCGTGAAATACCACGAATTTCCACAATCCCGTTATAAATTTCAGGTACTTCCATTTCAAACAATCGACGCAATAATTCTGCATCTGTTCTTGAAACAACAATTTCGGGTCCTCTTTGAGTTCGCGTAACTTCACGTATCATCACCTTCATTTTCATTCCAGGGCGATATCGTTCAGTCGGCGCTTGTTCCGCAGGAGGCAAAACAGCAGTGGCACGGCCATTCAAATCCATAGTAATTGTTCCGCCATAGCCTCTTTGAACCGTTGCGCTGTATACTTCACCTTCTTTTTCAGCAAACTCCGCATAGACCAACTCTCGCTCAGCCTCACGAAGCCTTTGAATCACAACTTGCTTCGCAGTCTGCGCAGCAATTCTTCCCGCAACTTGCGGCTCCATCTCAAATTCAAGAACATCGCCTAATGCTAATTCTTGATTTTTTCGCAGTTTTTTCGCATCGACGAGCGTAACTTCTGCTAGGTCATTTTCCACTTGCTCAACTATTGTTTTCAGTTGAAATACCTCAACTTCACCAGTACTAGGCTCTAGTCGAACACGCACGTTAGTCTGCGGACCTTGCACGTTATCTTTCTTATACGCAGAAGCTAAAGCCGCTTCAACAGCAGAAACCACCATATCTTGGGGCAAATTACGCTCTGCAGCCAATTGTGTAACAGCAATCAAAAAATCGCTCTTCATAAGTGCTCCGCCTTAAACTCCTCACATATATTTTGTTCTCTAATTCCAAGAAAACGAGAGAGTGGGCAAGGCCCACTCTCTCCAGATATTGTACCTCTAATTGGCCAAATCGTCTACAAAGCTCCATTCCCTTCAAGGATTTATGCGCTGCGATTATACTAACCCTGTCCAAAATTAACTGGGGGTATTTTCATGCGTGGATTAAACGGTCGGTCGGCTGTTGTTACCGGTGGAGCAAGAGGCTTAGGCAAAGCTGCAGCAGAAAGGTTAGCAAGTGAAGGTGTGTCTATAGCGATCATTGATCTCCGCCTTGATGAAGCGAGTCAAGTGGCTAATTCTATTGGAGGCTTTGCATTCGAGGCAGACACCACTGATGAAGCTCAATTAATTAATGCGATTAACAATGCCGCTAGCTCTCTTAATGGTATCGATATTCTGATTAATAATGCTGGGCTAATTGCCCCTAGGAAAGATTGGCAGTCTTGGACAAAAAAGGATTTAGAGAAATTTGCTGAAGTCAATTATATAGGCTATTTCCTTGCCATCAAGGCTGCGCATCCTTACTTAAAAGCTAGTGGAAATGGTCGAATCATCAATGTTGCATCCAGAACATTTTTTATGGGTAACCCGGGTCAAACACCATACGTTTCTGCAAAAGGAGCAGTTGTGGGTTTAAGCTGGAACATGGCAAAGGAGCTTGGCGATGATCGCATAACAGTTAATGCTGTAATGCCTGGCCAAGTCGCTACTCCCGGTACTTTAGAATACAACGGTGAAGATATGTTCAACCGAACCATGCAAAACCAAGCCATCAAAGAACGCGTCTACCCTGAACATTTAGCTGCTCTTATTGCATTTCTTTCAAGTGATGATGCCTCAATGATTTCAGGGCAATCCATAGTGGTAGACGGGGGAGGCTTACTCCATTAGTAGCAAAATCCTAAAATGGTAGAACAGGGGTCTTGCCCTCTGTTCTACCATTTTAGGTACTTCTATTTATTAGAGCGCGCTAGAGTCACACCTAACCAAATACTCCAAAGTGTCACTAATCCGTAGCCTGCGCCCACAACGCTAGGGTCTTGATCAGTCAACACCATAGCGACAATAACTATACTAAGGACCACGGGAATACCTGCCAGAATTTGGCTAACATTCTTCTGGATTAGCATCCCTATTCCCATAAGCCCTACGCCTATAGATAAAATTGTTATGCTGTATTGCCCGAGCGCATCAGAAGCACCATAAAACGCTCCTGCTACACCTGCCTGCGCAGCCTCCAACGTGATACCCGCCTGTATTCCACTTGATGCAGCTAGTCCAGCCATAGCAACAAGGATAAATAAATAACCTAACCCCGAATAGGCTGAACCTTCGCCCTCAGACATTGCGCTCTTTACTCCAGAGAATCCACCAAGCCAAAGGAGTAAGCCTATCGTCCCAAACAGCAAAGAGTAACCGGACCAATCCGAATTAGCAACCAATACTCCAACAATATCTGCATTGGTTGAATTGCCATCTAAGCCGTTACCGCCCAAAATGCCTGCTGGACCAATCAGCCAGAATAATAAACCTACTACTGGACCCACAATCAACAAGAGACCCGTCAGTGAACGCTGAGTCATAACACCTCCAAATACTCTACTGTCAGAATAGACGCACAGTAACATAAATATCATGTGTTTTCTTTATTTGTTAGTGTAATATTTACGGTTTTGTTATAAAAAAATATTTTTTTTACGGAATATCACTCTGTTATTCCATTAAGGCTCTCTAACCTACTATTAAAGTAGTTCAACGCTGAAGCGACATAATGTTCTCGATGGTCATATTGCGCACTAGCGTGTTCACAATTCGTATAGGCTACTAACCATGGTGGTTCTTGAACTTTTGCTCTTATTTGGGCTAAGTGAGTAATCTCTACACGTTGATCAGCCTTGCAATGTGCTAACCCTAGCGGATAGTCATATTCTCCTGCTGCTTCAGCTGGTAACACTTCATCCAAATCTATGCCTTTGAAAATTTTTGCACTACGCGTGAGTCCCGGCCTAAATAATGCTGCTCCCCAAAGCGGGAGATATGTACGATCCGCAACTTCCCTAATTATCAAGTCTGTCAACGAAGCAAATGCAGAATCTGAAAACACACCTGCCACAGCACTTTCTTGATGTCCTGCTAGTAAGGCAGCAGCCGCGCCGTACGAAATCCCATGTAAAAAAATCTTGTTCGACTCTGATGTGTAGTTAGATACTGCAAAATCAATTGCACCTTGAATATCTTTGACTTCCTTTAAGCCAGCACCCATGCGTGCTTTATCTGACAATCCATGCCCTCTCAAATCAAATAACAATAAGGAAAAACCCTCTTGGTTAATTGCTGGGGCAAGCTCCAATAAATGTTCTCTATTGGAATCTAAGCCGTGAACCCCAATAACAACTGCCTTTGATTTTTCCGCTGGTATCCACCATCCTTTTAAGCTGATTGAATTTCCGTCCCTAGGAGGAAATTCAATATCTTTGTAGCCTAGCCCCAATTCACTTGGAAATCTTTGAATTTCAGAAGCTCTTGCCGTTAAAGCAAGATTTACGGTCACAACAGATACCGCAAAATATGTAATTACTATTGCTGAGAAAATCAGTGCAATAATCAACGCATTCTTTTTGGTAACCATAGTGATATTTTAGCCCAATTTTTACTGTAATCCACTACTACTCAACTCCAATGATTTCGTAAAATACACACTATGATTATGCATCTAGTTAGATATTCTCTTATTTTCATACTTACGAGCTATCTCCTTGCTTGTAGTTCCACGACTACTACCCCCACTCCCACTCCTCCATTTGGCTTGCCTCCTTTACAGCTACCTCAAGATGAATCTCCACATGATTACCTTGCGGAATGGTGGTATTTCAATGCCCATCTGGAAACTGAAGAAACGGAAAAATTTTCGCTACATGATGTAGTTTTTCAAATCCAAGAGCCTGCTTCCAAGCGCAATATATATGTACGGCAAATTGGATTGTCCACGCCCAATAACCAATACGTTACTTCTGAGCGAATGCGGTCAGTGAGTTCAACTCTTCCTTCTGAACCTGGTGACTTCGATTTAATTATTGGAAACTCGAAAATGCAGGGCATTCAGGGAGAAAACTATTTTTTAAGCGCTAACGTAAAAAACTACCACTATGAACTTCAATTAACCTCAACCACAAAACCATTAGTCCATGGAGGCGGCTTACTAGATTACAAAGAGGCAGGGATCACTTATTACTACACCAGGCCTAGGTTAAATATTACAGGAACCATAACGACTCCCTTAGGCAAAAAAATTCCCGTAAAAGGACTAGGCTGGATGGACAAGCAATGGGGTGATTTCCAACCCGTGTCAGTCGAATGGGACTGGGCAAGTATTCAATTGGAAGATGGTACAGATCTGATGATCTCTATGCTTTATGATCGCAAGGGTGCGCCTGTTGAAAACTATGCCACGATACGAAGAAAAGGAAAACCCTCGCAATTTCTAACCAGAAATCAGTTCTCTTTCAAACCACAACCTCCAAAATGGAAAAGTCCCCATACAGGAACATACTACCGAACAAGCTGGAGGCTTACCATTCCTACAGAATCTGTTGATCTCATTCTACAATCGCAGAATTCCATATCAGAATTTTCAGGGCAATTATTACCTGTAGCTTACTGGGAATCTGCGGTTAAAGTAACGAATGCCCAAAATGGAGAACAGGAAGGGCAAGGATTTATTGAATTGAACTGGGCCCAGGGAAGAGATCGATAATAAAATTTAAGCATTTAATTTCAAAGTCTGTAAATCCCGACAAATATCAAATACTACTTTAGGTCCTTCAAAAACTAATGCCGTATAGAGCTGAACCGTATCCGCTCCCGCCCTGAGAGCTGCATATGCATCTGCTCCAGAAGAGATACCTCCGCATGCATTCAAAACCAACCCGTTCCCTACCTCAGACCTGACAGTCGGTATCATTTTCAGGAGGTTATCAAAAATTACACGGCCACTTAGCCCCCCACGACCGACGGCTAAGCGATAGTCTTCTACCGGAAGGGTATTTGCAACCGTCAATCCGGAAACTCCAGATTTTTTACATACTTGAGCAAGGCTTAAGATTAATTCCGTCTCTTGCTCATTTGTAAACGGAGGAAGTTTTATGTAGATCGGCTTCTTTCGCTTCTGATTCAAATTACTCAAAAGTTTTGATAGAGCGTTTGAATCATGATATTTTCGTATACCCAATGTATTAGGTGAGCTAATATTCAATTCAATCGCATCCACTAAAGGTTCTAGCCCTTCTAGACATTTGAGCGCATCATCATCATCAAGAGCAGCAATGCTTACGAAAACCTTTCCGGGACGATGGGTAAGGTTAGATAATCTTGTAATAGCATTGGTTAACCCATCACCAGGAAAACCAAGTGCATTGATCAAGGATTTGTCTTTTTTGTTCCTAATAACACGAGGCTTCGGATTACCCGGTCGTGGATTGTATGTTACTGTGCCTCCCAAAACATACCCAAAACCAAGATCCGCAAGGCTCGCAAGATATTCACATTTTTTATCCAGTCCTGCAGCAAGCCCAACGGGGTTTCGGAGATTCAAGTCTCCCATTTTAGTTGGAAGGTTGATCTCATATCTTGTTGGTGAAAGTAAGTACCAAGCAGGCCTAAATTTAAGGAATTTCTCGCCTCCATGCATAGCAGCTTCAGGAGGGAAAAGGAAAATTACAGGACGAAATATCCACCGGAACACGACGCCCCATAGAAGCCAGCGTAACCATCTGATTCCATGAAATTTTAGAACTTGACTGATCCTAATTTGTACTTACGTGGGGACCCTTTAGGCGGGAAAACTTGGAATTCTTCACCTTCAAGTTTCCCATAAAGATGCTTACCCATTGGAGACTCTAGCGAAATTTTCCCTACCGATGGATCCACCTCCACCGAGTCAACTAGATGAAACGTAAATTTTTTATTCGTCTCAGTATCTTGCACAACGACGGTCGCACCTACACGAGCACCATTTTTCCCTTTAAGCCCACGAGTATTAATTGGTATGGCACGAGAAAGTGTATCCTCTAATTCCCTTATCCTCGCTTCTGCTTGACCTTG
>CEUL01000802.1_pt1 | contig 13001 bp, 8 predicted proteins | sample 427021 | NCBI WGS metagenome assembly CEUL01 (sample SAMEA2622800, study PRJEB7988) | marine metagenome | isolation source: saline water (ENVO:00002010), including | reverse complement strand
AACAAGGGGCAATGCAGGAACTATTAACTGGAAAAAGGAGGCTGGAGGGGTTTAGTAACGAATGGGTGGAAAGAGAAATTAGACAAATTGCAGTGATTGAAAAAGGTAAAGGTTTGTCAAAAGGAAAAATGGATCCTGACGGACAATTCAAATGTGTATTATATGGTGAATTGTTTACAAAATATTCAGAGGTAATAAAAAATATTGTCAGTTCTACAAACTTCAAAGAAGGTATTTTATCGGAATATGGCGATATTCTTATTCCTGGATCCACAACAACTGTAGGTATTGACTTAGCTAGTTCTTCAGTAATTCTAGAAAAAAATGTTCGGTTGGGAGGAGATATTAATATAATTAGATTAAATTCAAAAATCCTAAACCCAATTTTTGCATCTTATTATATTACAAATCTACTGCAAAATGAAATTGCTAGAATCACAAAAGGTATAACAATAATACATCTGCATGGCAAAGATCTGAAGAGACTTAAAATTAAATTCCCTAAAGAACATAATACTCAATTAAAAATCATTGAAATAATTCAGGACATGGATTCTGAAATAGAACAACTAGAAAAACAACTCGAGAAATATACAAACTTAAAGCAAGCAATGATGCAAAAACTGCTCACTGGAGAGATTAGACTAAATTGAAAGTAGGGCAAAAAGAAATTGATACTCAAAATAGAGTCATGAAATTTTTTGAAGAAAAATTAGGTTATACAAATCTTGGAAACTGGGAGGAAAGAGAAGGCAATAGTAGCATAGAACCCGAATATCTTGAAAAATTTCTAAAGGAAAAATATGACGACGATATAATAAAAAAAGCAATTTCTAAAATTGAAAGAACCATTAATGATAGAGGAAGTCTGTATCAAATTAACAAGGAATTTTACAGTCTTTTACGTTATGGCTTTGAAATAAAAGGAGATGTTTCAGAAGATTCTGTTCATGTCAATATAATCAACTGGGATGAACCTGAAAAAAATAATTTTTACATAGTAGAAGAAGTTACCATAAAAGCCGAACATACCAAACGTCCGGATGTGGTGATATATGTAAACGGAATTGCACTTGGTGTAATTGAGCTAAAAAGAAGTACCGTTTCTGTATCAGAAGGAATTAGACAAAACCTTGACAACCAGAAAAATACATTCATAGGAAAATTCTTTTCAACGATTCAGCTTGTAATGGCAGGAAATGATACAGAGGGATTACGTTATGGAGTAATTGGAACAGATGAAAAATATTTTCTAAAATGGAAAGAAGACCTTGACATTGAAAACATACTTGATAAACACATTTTTGCATTATGCCAGAAAAAAAGATTTTTAGAAATTATTCTAAACTTTATTGTTTTTGATAATGGAATTAAAAAAATAGCAAGACACAATCAATATTTTGGAGTAACCAAGTCACAAGAATTCATAAAAAGACGCGAAGGCGGAATTATCTGGCACACTCAAGGAAGCGGAAAAAGTCTAACCATGATTTGGCTTGCTAAATGGATTAGAGAAAATGTAGATGATTCCAGAATTTTGCTAATTACAGATCGAGAGGAATTAGACGGTCAGATTGAAGGTTTTTTCAAAAATGTTGGTGAAAATATACAAAAAACAAAGAGTGGCAAAGACTTGATAAACAGACTAAACAAAAATGAAGACGCTTTAATTTGTTCTCTAATACACAAATTTCGAAGTGGAAGAACATCAGCTCATGATGATTATCTAGAAGATCTTTTGTCCAACATTCCAGCTGATTTCAAAGCCAAGGGTGATCTTTACGTCTTTGTAGATGAATGCCATAGAACACAAAGTGGAAAACTCCATGATGCAATGGAAAAATTAATTCCAAATGCAGTTACAATAGGATTCACAGGAACTCCTCTTCTGCAAAAAGACAAGAAAACCAGCCATGAAATATTTGGACAATACATTCACACATACAAATTTGATGAAGCCGTAGAAGATAAGGTGATTTTGCCCCTATATTGGGAGGCAAGAGACATAGAGCAGTTCATCAGAAATCCATCAAAAATTGATCAATGGTTTGAAGCAAAAACAAAAAATCTAACCGAGAATGCAAAAACTGAATTAAAGAAGAAATGGGGAACTTTACAGAAAATTAGAAGCTCAAAAAGTTGGCTAGACAAGGTTGTTGCAGACATTATGTTTGATATGGAGACAAAACCACGCCTAGCCAATAATAAAGGAAATGCAATTCTTGTTGCAGCAAACATTCCTGAAGCCTGTAAATTTTACGAGTTATTCCAAGATGCAGGTTTGAAAAGCTGTGCCATAGTAACATCATACAATTCTCACATTAGTTCAACAAAAGGTGAAACTGTTAGTACCGAAGAAGAGACTGATAATTTACAAAAATATGAGACTTATCAAAAAATGCTTGCAAATTTTTACAAAATATCAAAAACTATGAAAGATGAAGAAGATCAAGAAAATTTTGAAAAGGAAGTGAAGAAATTATTTGTAAAGGAACCAGGTCAAATGAAATTACTTATAGTAGTTGACAAACTTTTGACAGGATTTGACGCACCTCCTGCTTCTTACCTATACATTAACAAAAGTATGCGCAACCACGGATTGTTTCAGGCAATATGTAGAATCAATAGACTAGATGGAGAAGATAAAGAATATGGATTGATAATTGACTATAAAGATCTGTTCACTAATTTAGAAAATGCAGTGACAGATTATACCTCAGATGCATTTGACGGATTTGATCCTAAAGATACAACAGGTCTTCTAAAAGACAGATTAGAAGAACAAAAGAAGAAACTTGAATCATCATTAGAAACTGTGAAACTTGTTTGTGAACCTGTAAAACCAACTAAAAATCAAGGAGATTATACCGAATACTTTTGTGGCAATCCAGAAGATCCGGAGGATTTGAAAAAGACTATGCAACAGAGAAATGCATTATACAAATCAGTATCATCTTTAGACCGTGCATATTCTGCAATTTCTACAGACATGAGAGAAGCCGGATATAGTGAAAGTGAAATTCAAAAAATCAAAGAAGATGTAAGACATTACCATAAAGTCAGCGGTGAAATTGCAATTACAAGCGGAGAAAACATTGATCTAAAGGCGTATGAGCCTGGAATGCGATTTCTCTATGACACATGCATAGAGGCCGAAGATTCCAAAATAATTTCAGCCTTTGAAAACAAATCAATTATTGAAATTATTTTAAAAGATGGGATAGAGAATACAGTTGACCGCCTTCCAGAAGGAATCAAAAATAGTAAAAAGGCAGTTGCCGAGACTATGGAAAATAATGTTCGAAAGGCAATTGTTGTTCAACAACAGCAAAATCCAAAGTTTTTCAAGAAAATGTCAGATTTACTAGACGAAATCATAGAATCTAGAAAAGAAGATAGTGGAAAATACAAAGAATATCTAAAACGAATTGAAGAATTAATCAAAATTTTGGATAATCCTACAAGTGGAGAAAAATATCCAGAAAAAATTACAACAAAAGGCCTAGTTTCACTGTATGATAATCTTGATAAAAACGAAGATGTAGTTTCAAAATTACATTCTAAAATCAAATCAGAGGTAGCAGAAGGATGGAGAGGAAATAGAATGAAAGAAAAAGCAGTTAAAATAATAATTAAAAATACATTACAAGAATCAAATATTACAGACGAGGAGACAATAGAGAAAATTTTTCAAATTGTAAGCAATCAAGATGAGTATTAAAACAAAGAAAATTCGCGTATCAAACATTACTGTGAATATTGTTTTTAAAAAAATAAAAAACATTCATCTTGGTGTTTATCCACCTCAAGGAAATGTACGTGTATCAGCTCCTTTAGGAACAAGTAACGATAAGATTCGACTTTTAGTAATATCAAAAATAGGATGGATAAGAAAACAACAAGAGAAATTTATCGCTCAAGAAAGACAAGAAAAGAGGAAATTCGTTTCAGGTGAAAGTCATTATCTATTTGGAATTAAATTAAGATTAAAAGTTGTAAATTCAACGTCTAAACCAAAAATTGCTAGAAAAAATGATATGCTTGAAATGCATATCTCAAAGAGAACTTCTGTTAAAGTAAGAAATCAATTATTTGAAAAATTTTATCGAAAGGAATTAGAAGAGATCATACCTGCATTAGTAAAAAAATGGAAGAAAAAAGTTGGAGCTACGCCTAATGAAGTTCGTATTAGAAAAATGAAAACAAGATGGGGCACATGTAATACGATTGAAAAAAGAATTTGGCTGAACCTGGAGCTTGCAAAAAAACCTAAAGTGTGCATCAGTTATGTTGTTTTACATGAATTGATTCATCTAATAGAAAAGAATCATTCTGAAAAATTTGTAGAAATTTTAGATTCGTTAATGCATAACTGGAACGCTATCAGAGATGAACTCAACATGTACCCGTTGAGTCATACAAACTGGAAATGTTCTGTTAAATGAGATTTGGACTTGTGAAAGTTTTATACCATTAATAAGATCCTACCTCCATGTCTGATTTTTCTGAAAAAGTACAAGAATTTGATGAAATACTAGGGAAAAAGAAGAAAATCGACACAATTGTCCCATATGGAGATGGAAAGGTCACAAAAGTACCGATTAAGAATAAGAATAATGAAAAAAATGAGGAATATTATAGACAACGATTCTGCTATGGCTTGATAGAAAGTGGATTATTTGATCAAGATAAAATAGGTATAGAATTATCCTTTCCAAAAGGAAATGCAAATTCTGCACCACTGAAAATTGATGTATGCATATTTGATGATAATGATTGGCACAATCGTTACAAAAAAGATGATCATGATTGGTTGCGTCAACAGATGATTGGCGTTGCAGAAATGAAAGGAGATGTGGATGATACGGTTAGAAAAGTTTTCAGTAATCAACTAAAACCGGCTATGAAAGAAAATGATCTAACATATTGTTGGGGTGCAGTAGTTATTGCAGAAGGCGTCTACATGTTTTTCAGAGATGGAACAAAAATTTTAAGATATGACGGTTCAAAAAATGCAAAAGGAGAAAATAGCACACTTAATGATCAATCCTTAGACCAACCAGATTCATATCTGCTAATCCCAGATGAAGCAGGAATTAAAGCAAGAATTACGGGTTCAATTCCATTAAATCGTGCACAAAGACAATTATCCCAACTAGACACCATAACTGGAGTAAACAGTTCACAGATCCAAAAAGCACTTCATGATATAATTTGCAAAATGGATCAAGTTAGTTTAAGAAGTGTTGTAGGATATAATATTCTAGTTTGGCTTCTTACAATGAAGTTTCATGATGAGAATAAAAATGATCCTTTAAAATTTTACATTGAAGATAGTGAGTTTGGATGGACTTCTCTTAACGAACAAGATGTTCAAACGTTCATAGAAAGAATGGATGAAATGTTAAACGAGGCAAGAGCTGAATATCCAAATATTTTAGAAAATGCATACATTGACTGGCCAAATGAAAATCATGTCAAACTTGTTTGCCAAATAGTAAAGAGTTTACAAGATTTTAATTTTTCAGAGGCGGATGCTACTAATGTTCATCAATTAGTTTTTAGCAATTTAGGAAATGCATACCAACAAATCAAGCTTGGGCAGTATATTACTCCTCTACCAATAATTGAATTTCTTGTAGATATGATCAATCCAAAAAAAGGAGAGACACTTATTGATCCAACTCTTGGATTAGGAGATTTTCTTGCACAATCTTTCAATATCCAAGATAGGAATGGTAAGAAACTGAATGATTCAGATCTTTATGGTATTGACAACGACGAAAATATGATCATGCTTGCTCAACTGAATCTTTTACTTTGTGGTGCAGGTGGTGCGGTATTAAGACATGGAGATAGTAAATTAGAAAAATTTGATTCTAACGATAAAAAGGTGAGTTTGTCTCCATCTAGGCACAAAAATGGAAAGTGGGATAACTGGGCCGACAGAACGAAACTAAAAAAATTTGATATTGTTTTGACCAATCCACCGTTTGGGAGTGATCGTTCTTGGAAACCTGAAGAGGGAAGTGCAGAAGAAGAACAAGCAGAGATGTATGAAACATGGAATGATGCAAGAAACGGAAAATCTATTGACATGGGCGTAATATTTTTAGAAAATGCGGTTCAATCCCTCAAAGAAAATGGTAGAATGGCAATCGTATTGTCAAATTCAATTGCATCTGTGACAACATGGAAAAAAGCAAGAGAATGGTTTTTTAAAAATATGCGAGTAGTCGCAACATTTGATTTACCTTCTGCATTTGTAGATGCAACTGTAAGAACCACTTTAGTTATCGCATACAAACCATCTGCCAGACAACTAAAAAAACTACAGAAAGATGATTATGAATTTTTTACAAAAAGAATTGAAAAGCTTGGTTACGAAGTAAAAACCATTTCAGGAGTTAAACAACCAGTTAACAACTACAAAAGAGATGAAAATTTTGAATATGTGATAGGTGGAGGTGGTGAGAGAATTATAGACAGTGAATTTGACGAAGTATATGAAGACTTTTGTGATTGGGCTGAAAAGCAAGAGAAAAAACTAAAGGAAATATTTCTAGATTAAAATGACATTAAAACCACAAACAATACAATTCAAGAGAATTAATTATACAGATAAAAAAGTACAAGAAACATTTTCTTTTGGTTCAGACACATATGATGAATTTAAGATCATAAATAAGAATAGGGAAAAAATTAAAAATTTGATACCTACTTGTGGATTTGGAAATCATGCTTGTCCGTATCAAAAAGGAGAAGAGATTGGAAGTGAAAATTATGTTCAAGAATCAGAAAAGAAATTTCTCCGTACTAGAGCAACTCCTGCAGACTTTCTTCTTCTTGATACAACTGATCCAGAAGCATCAACTCCCATGGTTCCAAAAATGTTTGTAGATCAGCAATTAAAGAAAGGCACCATTCTAACGGTAAAAGATTCTAACATTGGCGAGATATCATATCTAGACAAAGACTATGATAATCATATGATGGCAGCTGGATATGTCAGATTTGTGTTAAGAAAAGATGAATTTTATACGCTGGCTTTTCTGAAAAATAGCTTTTTTCGAGAGCAGCTAGACGCATTAGTTCCAACAGGAGGCTCTAGTCTCAGACATGCTGGAATGAAATTTCTGGAATGTGAAATTCCATTTCCAAATAAGAACAAGCAGGAATGTATGAAATTTGTTGAAGAATTATCTAAAGGAGTTTTGAGAAGAGAACTTCAGATAAGAAAAAACTATGAAAAAATGAATGAAAAATTTGAGGAAATTATCCTAAAAAAGGAGAATCAAAAGAGCAAAAAATTCGTTTATGCATTGCCTAAATTTTCTGACTATAAGGAAAATGATAGAATGGATTCTGGTCCATATCAAGAACAATTCAAATATTGCATTTTCTTAATTGAGAACTTCAAAGATGGTTATGAAAAAATTCCACCAGAAGAGATCAAAAGTGGAACAACAAATGATGTTCACATAGGACATGGTAAAATTAATTGGATAACACCAGATTTTTTTGATGAACAGGGATACCGAAAAATAAAGGAAAATTGTCACAAGGACAATCCGAATATTGAAAAATCTTCTCTAATAATTAAAAACCGGACAAACAAAGGTTTGTTAGGAGAACATGCAGGAACTGCACTGTTTTATGATTTTGAAAAGCTGGGAAAAGGACAACACAGTCAAGGATGTTATCGAGTAGAAAATGAAAACTATTGTAAACGTGACTTGAAATTCTTTACAGTATGTTTGAATACGAGAATTTATCGACAAATCTGTAGATACCTTACATTGGGTTCAAAAATGCCAGAATTGAAAGTTGATCAGATTTCTCAAATTCCATTCATAAAGATAAAAGCAGAAGATCGAGCAAAATTAATTAAAACTTATGACAAAAAGTGCAAACGTTATGAAAAAGAAATTGAAATTATAGATTTTGAAAAAGTTGATGATGAAAATTTAGATAAACTGGGAATTTTTCAACTGGAAGAGCAATTTGATTTTCTAAAGGAAATATTAGATTATTGTGTTTTGCAGATACGAAATGATGAAGAATTAGAAGACATTGAACTTGATAAAATAAATTTTAATTAGAATTAATTAATCATCATAATAACCTATCATGTTTTTTTTATCAAAATATTCTTTAATTTCAGGCGTGAAATTTTGAATAAAATTTCTATAATTGTCGTTTAATTCTGCAGCCGAATCATGATAATCACTATCTGAAATATCTATACATTTATCGCAAACAGGAAATGGGAGAAGAGGATATTTTTTGTTTGTTGCATCTTTTCTGTTATTTAATTTTGACATTCTTTTTGCGTGATTATAATTTTCATGGCTCCAATGATTATGAATTACATTATCTAGCATCGCTTCATTAGTGAGATCTTCAGGTTTTTCCCCATATGTTCCATAAAATTCGGCCAGTGTATCAGCTAGAATTTCTGTATCCCTTTGTTTGAACCACAAGTTACAACATTTTGGAAAACCACACACTTCTTTGCGTTCATAAAATTTCATGGATTTTGCGTTTTCTTTTAGTTCTTTCATTTTTTCATTTGTTGTTATGAAGAAAAATTTAGGGAATTGGGAATTACTACAAGACTCTTCACAATCATTGTAATCTGGAGAAAAATTATTTTGAATATCTTCAAATAATGCTGGAGTAATTTCGCCTAGCGGCATTATGGAAGGATTAGGATTTGAAAGATCCACTGAACCAGGAATAGGATTTTCATTTAGCAATGTCTCATAATCAAATTCTTTTACACCATTGAGTTTTAACGAATCCATTGCCAAGCCAAAATCTTCTACAAGTTTCTTTAGATCTTTAAGATAGACTTTTGATTTTATATTTCCCTGATTGTCTGTTATTGCCATATCATAATCATACCAATTCCCTTCATCTGGTAAAGGTCCGGCAGACCATGAAAACGCAGGTCTTATCTCATATTTGACAGCCAATAGATTAAAGATCATCTCCTGTTTGTAACCATCTGGTAAATCCACTTTTTCGAGTAATTCTTTAGAATCTTGTAAAATTTGTTCAGGAGAAGGATTTTTCATTATACCATCAACACTTCATTTCATTACTCGTTTTATCCAAGAAAATATGAATAACCTTCAGATTTGTTTTTCTGATAATATTCTTCTAAATATGCACGAAGTTTTTCTTCATCTTGATTTCTTGCAAGATCTGCGATTATGTGATCTTCTATCTGATGTTTTGCAGCTTCTCTTGTAGGATCTATATCTAAAATTCGCCTACAGACAACGTATTCATCATTTTGATATATTGAACGGTAAATAGGATCTCCCATCATGTCTAAAAGTTGAACTTGATCTTCTAACGCTTCTATTTGGTTTGTTTTTCTAAAAAATTTTTCTAACTTTACTACTGCAGGCCACAATTTATCATGGAATAATCCAACATCATCTGCTACCTCGTCGAATCCTTCTTGAATTTCTTGTCGTAATTCTTCAAGAGTATCAGTCAAGGTCCTCACTAAATTGCATGATCTTAATTGTAAAACATCTTAAAAACAGTTTTGTTGTTCTTATTTTGTTCCTGAACCTGTAAATGCCATCAAGATTTAGTGTTAAAATTGGGATCAGGTCGGAACAAGTAAGGATTTTACAATATCAAGTAATGGCTCATCATGATTTTTTACAAGTAATAAGTCATCTATGAATTTTTTTGGATCGTCTATCCACCCAAGTATAATTTTGAGATGGTTTTCAAAAGTTTCGTATGGATCTCCTCTTTTTACAAAATCTAATTCTCTATCAAGTTTTCCAGTACTAACAGAACCGCGAAGTGAAATATACGCAACACAAATTGTTATATCTTCTTCTGGTATGTTTTTAATTTTGGAATAGACTTTTTTGTAAAATGCAACTTGTTGTTTATATTTAGACTCAACATCTTTGTCTGTTTTCCAATCAACAATCAAAACTCCTTTATCATGTGTGAAAACTGCATCAATTTTTCCATCTAAAATAAGATCTCCATTATAATTTGTAATTTCAGAAACTGGAAGATTATGTGGAAGGAAAGGCATTTCAGTAGATTCAAGTTTCAGGCCAGGGAATTGTTTTGCCAAGTCTTCGACAGTTGCAAGTGCGTTTTCTAATGTAGTTTTTTTGTTCCCTTCAAAATCAGTTATTTTTGCTTTATTATTCAAAAGTTTTTGAATGCTTTTGTGAACAGAATCGCCAAATTCTGTTCCAAATCCACCAGAAGATGTTTGAGAAGGAGTTGGGACCTTCATGATCCGGTCTTTTAGGAAAAGATAAGGATCAGTCTTAATCGCAGAATATGATAATTTTTCGATGTTGGCAAAATAATTTTGGAGGTATTTTTCAAGCCAATCATCATGTTCGTTCAATAATTTTTTTGCAGATTCCATGTCACCAGCAACAAATAGTGAATATGCTTCTGCTAACTTGAAATCAGAAAATGATGTGATATCTTGTTGTTTTTTATCAGTTGGATCTACAGTAAGGTTGGAAAAATTATCAATAGTGAAATCTTTAGAGGTTTTATCATCAACTAATACGATTAGTTTGTTCGCCGCTCGAGTAAATGCAACAAAATCAATACGTAAAGATTCTTCTTCAACTTCTTCTTCAATATCTATTCCTTTAGACAAAAGAATAGATTTTGTAACAGTATCAATAAAAGATGAGGATCTTTTTTTGCTTGGATAGTATACGACTATATCAAAAGTTCTGCCTTTTGATTTATGTACAGATGTGAGCGTGACATCAGATTCTTCATTTGAATCCACATAAGATTCTTCAACAATTTTGATAAAATCAAAAAGCCCTTCAACAGTTGGATTTTTCAAAGTAAAGTATTCATCAATCTGATTTTTTACTGACTGAACAGTAGATAGCCATTCAGGACCTCTTGAGATACTGATTGGAAAGATGATTTTTTGGAAAATTTCTTCAAGTGTAGCTTTTGTTATAGCGAGTTTAGATGAATAAATAGCTGGTAAAGTGACAGATTGTTTGTCTTTATATTTTGCAGATATCTCAAAGGCATCTCTTAGAGAATTTGGTGAAAAAAATGTGAATAATGAAGAAACTTTTGCGTTTTGATCGTCTGAAAGAACTCCAAGTAAAAATTTTGTAATTTCAGTTCTTGCCTTTTCAGTTGTAGATTGTGATGATGTTGTTACATACTTGACGTTGTGAAAATCAAGAAATTTAGAAATACCAACAATTTGAAAGTTTTTTCTTGTTATAATTCCTATTTTTTTACCACGATTTTCATTAATTATATCTAAAATTTTTACATGTGGAGCTTCTGTTGCTATAATTTCTGGTATTGGGCCGCTTTCTCGTGAATTAAGATTTTCAAGTTCTTGTTTGTATTGCTCTGGATGTTTAGTATCTTTAAGAAAATATGTTTTTGAATAATCCAAGATTTCTTGTGTACTACGCATATTTTCCCCTAAGATCATAGGTTCACAGATTTTTTTAAATTCTTCAAAATTTTTGATTGAGCCACCTTGGAAACCAAATATTGCTTGTTTTGAATCTCCAACTAGGAATAGATTTTCATGCAACATGTTAACAATATTTGCCTCAATTCCATTCATGTCCTGCATCTCATCGACTGCAACATATGGAAATTTTCTTCCAGAATAATTTTTGGAAAATAATAACAACATGTCAGTATAATCAACTGTGTCATCTTTGGAATTTTCATAATCGTTGTAAACCAGTACAAATCTATCTAAAAATGCAAGAACTTCTTCAGTTGAATACTTTGAATTTGGATCATGTAATTTTTCTAAAAGTGCTTTTGTCTTACCAATATCAATTGTGTCAGGTGTGATCCCAAAATTTTTGATATATCTAATAGCGTTTTCAACTTTTGGAACCATATCTGAAATCAGATAGTCTTTTCCATAGTTGAAGACACCGTGTCTTTCAAAACTTTGAAGTAATGAGAATCTTAGAATGTTATTTCCAATTATATCTCCAGAAATGTCACCTGCTTCTAGTAAATACTGATAAGCAAAACTATGAAATGTGTTGATGTTGATTCGAGCGATTACGGAATCAGCAATTTCGCCTTGTGAGTTTTTCTTGATGGCATCATACATCTCTTTTTTTGCCTTTTCTGTGTAAGTGATACACAAAATATCTTCTGGTTCTACATTTTGTTTTAAGAGACTAATAATCTTAAATGACAAGGTAGTTGTTTTTCCAGTTCCGGGATTTGCAATTACAATTGTATTTTCATCATTATCAATGATTTTTTGTTGTTCAGGTGTTGGTCCTGTGATTGGATTGCTCATGTTAATCTCCATCGTCTTCTAGTTCTGCAGATAAATCATAGAGTGTGAATGCACCCATATTTGCAGGTGCAGGCATTTGTTGTTCAATCTGTAGATAATTATTATTGAGATTTTTCAATAGAAAATTCTGAAATGGATTGTAATGGCCATCATTGAATTTTTCTTGTTCTTCTTCAGATAATGAATTGAATTTTTTTGTTAAATTTTCTTTGTCAACAACAAAACCATCAGTGTCCCATGTACCAAAAAATTTGAAATGAATACAATCTTTGACTAGTTCTTCTATAGGTTTTTCATGTTCTTCTATATCCTCATAGCCAGGAATATTATTTACTCCACAACGTGGACAATAAATTCTTGAATCGTAAGGAAATGAAATCTCAAGCACAGCATAGAATTTTTTCTTTAGTATAAAAATTGGATCAAGCTTGAATTATAGATTCTAATTTTTTCCTTAATTCACTATTTTGAGTATAATCAGGCTTGAAAGAGTCCATTTTCCTGTTTCTCAATTCATACTCCCATTTTTTCGACCATTCATCTTTTGAATCAATAGCAATAGATGTGCCACCTAATTTTTCAATCATTGAAAAACATGGAATATCGCTAGGACCATCTCCCAAATAGATCATATTTTCAAAAGGAATTCTCCTTTCCTCAAAAGGTATGAAAT
>CEUL01005966.1_pt1 | contig 13006 bp, 15 predicted proteins | sample 427021 | NCBI WGS metagenome assembly CEUL01 (sample SAMEA2622800, study PRJEB7988) | marine metagenome | isolation source: saline water (ENVO:00002010), including | reverse complement strand
GACTCACACTTTTTGCGTTCTGGCTGGCTTTGTCCGGCCATTACACGCCGCTACTGCTCACGCTCGGAGTAGTTTCGTGTGTGCTCGTCGTGTACCTATCTCATCGGATGGAAGCCATCGACCAGGAAGGCGTACCGTTACAGGTATCACTGCGTATTTTGGCTTATCTACCCTGGCTTCTGAAAGAAATCTTCGTCGCTAACATCGTCGTTGCGAAGGTGATTCTCCGCCCTCAGCTAAAGATCAGTCCGCGAATCGTATTCTTTCACGGGACGCAAAAGACAGACTTGGGTAGGGCGATCTATGCCAACTCCATAACTCTCACGCCTGGTACGATCACTACGGGCGTAAACGGAAACGAGTTTGAGATCCACGCGCTACGTGCTGCTGATCTCGAGACCGGTGAAGAGCAGGCGATGGATCTGCGCTGCTCGAGGGTGGAGGGGAGCTGATCGTATGTTCATTGCCGCCACCTTAGGAATCTTGGCCGCCATGTCGATGGCTTTGGTCCGTGCACTCATGGGCCCCACTGTTTACGACAGGGTTCTGGCTGTGAACACGTTCGGAACGAAGACAGTGCTGCTGATAGCCGCTCTAGGTTTCCTTACTGAGCGCCCGGAATTTCTCGACCTCGCGCTTGTCTACGCACTGATCAACTTCATTGGAACAATCGCGGTATTGAAGTTCTTCGAGTTCGGAGACCTTGGGTTGACCAGAAGGTTGAATCGGGAGGCTGAATGATGGATATGGCCCTTGACGCGCTCAGTTGGATATCGATCACGGCCGGGTTGTTCTTCATGCTAGTTGGGACGCTCGGGGTTCTCAGGATGCCAGACGTTTACACACGGCTCCATGCCGCGGGTATGACGGATACGATGGGTGCCGGTTTCTTGATTCTTGGAATGCTTTTTCAGACCATTGAGGCCATCGCTCACGGTGAGTCGGCCTGGTGGTTCATCCTCATTCGGTTAGTGCTGATATATCTGTTTTTGCTCTTCACCAGTCCGATTGCTACGCACGCTCTTGCTCGGGCCGGACTCGCGGGTGGGTTGAAGCCTTGGTCTGCACCGGGAGGTGATGAAGAATGACCGAGACCATGGTGCAGATTGTCGATGTGGTGCTGCTTATACTTTTGGCGATAACGGGTATAGCCGTGATCCGGACCCGTAATCTGTTCGTAGCTGTGATGCTGGCGGGTATATACAGTCTAGTTTCAGCCGGACTTTTCGTAGTGATGGACGCCGTTGATGTGGCGTTCACTGAGGCAGCGGTCGGCGCGGGGATCTCGACAGTGCTTCTGTTATGTACGCTGGCTCTAGTAGGCTACAAGGAGTCAAAGCCGCAACACACAACGATCTTGCCGCTTTTTATCGTGATAGTCACGGGTGGTGTGCTGATATACGGAACGGCCGAGATTCCCCCATTTGGTGAGCCAGACAATCCGGCTCACCAGAATGTAGCCGCGCACTATATCCATGATTCAGGAGATGAGATTGGCCATATCCCTAATGTCGTTACGTCGGTCCTAGCATCGTACCGTGGCTATGACACGATGGGTGAAACGGCCGTAATCTTTACAGCCATGGTGGGGGTTTTGCTCCTACTATCCCGCGGGTCACTTCCCAAGCGAGTGTATCATGCAGGTCACTGGCATAAGGTGAAGCGGGGTATGACTCGTGAAGACCTGATCGCAGAAATGGAAGACGAGGAAGCCCACGACAGCACCGTCGTGGGAGGGGAGGGCGAGGAGGATGGATGATCGAGTAATCCTTCGCGTGGGTACGAAGGTTCTGAGTCCTTTCATCCTCCTATTTGCTCTTTACGTGCAATTCCACGGCGACTACGGTCCGGGAGGGGGCTTTCAGGCGGGTGTGATATTCGCAGCAGTGTTCGTGCTCTACGCCCTGGTGTTTGGACTCGAGAGGGCCATGAAGGTCATGCCAGCAAAGGTTGCTTATGCATGTGGAGCCCTGGGTGTAGCGCTGTATCTAGGGGTAGGCTACCTGTCGATGTTCCGGGGCGGTGAGTTCCTTAATTACAGTTATCTCTTCGATCCTGAGCACGATCCCACACACGGTCAGCACTACGGAATAATCGGAGTAGAGCTTGGTGTTCTAGTAACCGTGTTTGGAGTCATGGTAGCACTCTTCTACGCATTTGCAGGCCGGAGGAGAATCGACACGTGATCTCCTTTACCTTGTTCAACTATTGGGCGGTGATTGTCCTAATGATGGTTGGCTTTTATGCGCTGATCTCTCGGGACAACCTCGTTAAGAAGCTCATTGGGCTGAATATCTTCCAAACATCCGTGATCATGATGTACGTCTCATTTGGGAAGATCAGCGGCGGAACTGCCCCTATCCTCATTGAATCAGGCGGGCATGGCGGCGACGGTCACGGAGTTCAGGTCGCTGGGGATGCCGCACATGCTATCAGGGATAGTGCTGAAATCCTCTACTCGAATCCTATTCCTCACGTACTGATGCTTACTGCAATCGTTGTGGGAGTGGCGACCCTGGCCCTAGGTCTCAGTCTGGTCGTGCGCATCAATGAAGCATATGGCACGATTGAGGAAGACGAGATCACGAGAAAGGATAACGCCGCGTGAGCCAGAATCTTCCAGCGCTCCTGGTCGTTGTTCCGATGATGCTTGCGCCGATTGCGGCGCTTATCAATCGATCAGGTCCTGCATGGATCATAGCTACATCCGGAGCATGGTTCTCATTCGGAGCCTCAGTCCAGCTGCTTCGTAGGGTAATGACCGACGGAGTGATTGTTTATTCTCTCGGCGGCTGGGTTGCGCCGATTGGAATCGAATACCGCATAGATCAGCTGGGCGCCTTCGTCACACTCATAGTTTCCGCAATCGCAGCGATAGGTGTGCTCTACGCTCGTACTAGCGTTGCATCAGAGATCGAGGAAGATCGACACGCACTGTTTTATGCGGCATTCCTCCTGAACGTGTGTGGCCTTCTCGGGATCGCGATAACGGGAGACGTCTTCAACGTCTTTGTCTTTCTAGAGATCTCATCTCTATCAGCCTACTCGATGATTGCGCTTGGCCAGGATCGTCGAGCTCTGACCTCCGCATTCCAGTACCTAATCATGGGCTCGGTTGGGGCGACCTTCATCGTTATAGGTATAGGCCTGCTTTTTGTTATGACCGGCACGCTTGGGATGGCGGACCTTGCGGAACGCATACCGGCCATCTGGGCATCAGGTGACGGAGATCGAACGATCGCAGTGGCCTTCACTTTCCTAACAGTAGGGGTCACGCTCAAGCTGGCGCTCTTCCCGCTCCACTTGTGGTTGCCAAATGCGTACACCTATGCCCCGTCAGCCGTCACTGGGTATATGGCGGCGACGTCGACGAAGGTGAGCATATACTTGCTTTTGAGATTCTTCTTCTCTGTCTTTGGTGGGGAATTTTCGTTTGAACAGATGAGACTAGATGCGATCCTGATGCCTCTGGCTCTGGTCTCTATTCTCGCGATGTCGTCAGTCGCTATATATCAATCAAACGTCAAAAGATTGTTGGCATTCTCGTCGGTGGCCCAGATCGGTTACATGATCCTGGGAATCAGCTTCGGGTCCGTGATCGGAGTGGCAGCAGGAATCATTCATCTCTTCAACCATGCGCTTATGAAGGGCGCACTTTTCATGGCGATGGGCTGCGTCATGTATCGGATCGGTTCGGTCAGGATCGAAGACATGAAGGGTTTGGGTAAGTCGATGCCGTGGACGATGGCGGCGTTTGTCGGTGGTGGCCTGAGTATGATCGGCGTCCCTCTGACCGTGGGTTTTGTCAGTAAGTGGTACTTGCTTCAAGCTGCGATTACAGGGGGGAATTGGTTGGCTGCAGTGGTCGTTGTGGTAGGATCGCTAATGGCACTAGTGTACATCTGGAAGGTCATTGAGGTCGCCTATTTCAAACGTCGAGACAATGACGATCCGATAGAGGAGGCTCCTCTTGGCTTGCTGATCCCAACGTGGGTTCTGGTCGCGGCCAGCTTTTGGTTTGGAATAGATGCCGGGACGACTTCGGACGTTGCAATGTCGGCGGCCGAGTCGCTTCTTGGGATGATGCAATGATGAGCGATCCGGGAATGATTGTCCTGCTCACCGTTCTCCTTCCGGTCATTGGAGCAGGACTAGTTTTGCTTCTGCGCAAGAAAGAGAATGCTCGTGAAGCAGCAACGCTCCTCACTGGAGTTCTAACGTTCGCGCATGTACTAGCACTTCTTCGACTGGTCAGAGCAGGTGAGAGACCGAGCCTGGATATACTCGAGGTAATACCGAACGTTTGGCTTTCATTTGAAGTTGAGCCTCTTGGGATGGTGTTCGCACTCGTAGCGGGGTTTCTCTGGCCTGTCACGTCTTTGTATGCGATCGGCTACATGCGCGGGCATCACGAAGAGAATCAGACTCGCTTCTTCTTTTTCTTTGCAATTGCAATTGCTGGTGCAATGGGAGTGGCGTTCAGTGGCAACCTCTTCACACTATTCGTTTTCTACGAATTCCTTACGTTCTGCACCGTACCTCTAGTTACGCACCATCAATCTGATGAGGCAAAGAGGTCCGGACGGATTTACCTGGGAATTTTACTAACGACTTCCGTCGGCCTTCAACTGGTTGCGATCATCTGGACTTGGGTGCTAGCGGGGACCCTTGATTTTCAAACTGGTGGAATTCTGGCGGGGACCGCTTCCGCTGGCATTCTCAGTGCGATCTTGGTCCTGTACGTCTATGGCGTAGGGAAGGCCGCGCTAATGCCATTCCATCGCTGGCTTCCTGCAGCTATGGTGGCACCCACCCCGGTATCTGCGTTGTTACATGCAGTAGCAGTCGTTAAGGCGGGTGTGTTCACTGTATTGAAGATTTCTGTCTACATCTTTGGTATCGATTTGCTTCAGACGCTGACTACAACGACCTGGTTGGCTTGGGCTGCTGCAGTGACCATCATCCTTGGTTCACTGGTCGCGTTTAGAAAAGACAATCTGAAGGCCAGGCTTGCCTACTCAACGATCAGCCAGCTGTCCTACATAGTGCTTGGTGCCATGCTCGCCAATGAACTCGGAATCATAGGTGGTGGGATGCACATAGCCATGCATGCGTTTGGGAAGATCACACTCTTCTTTGCTGCCGGGGCGATCATGGTTGCGGCGCACGAAAAAAAGATCAGTCGAATGCACGGATTGGGACGGACGATGCCTATAACGTTTGGTGCGTTCTTTGTGGGTTCGTTGTCGATAATCGGACTCCCCCCGGCTGGAGGGGCGTGGTCGAAGTGGTTTTTGGGGATGGGGACGCTGGAGGCGAGTCAGTTTGGGCTACTCGCGGTCTTAATGCTCAGCTCGTTGCTAGGCCTTTATTACCTGCTCGAAGTTCCGGTGAAAGCCTTTTTCTTCGAACGACCTAAAGACGCTCACCAGCAGGATGGGATCCATGAGGCCCCAACTCCGTCCCTGATAGCGATGTGCATCACAGCAACGGCGACTGTCGGATTATTTGTATGGCCGGAGCTATTCCAGGAACTCATGCAGATGGTTGTCTCAGGGGTTGTTCGATGAGTGAACACGGGCATCATGAGGTAAAGAGTCCAGTAGGATGGATGGATAGGCCAGCAAAAGTGAAACGGCTGTTCATGCTGTTTTACGCGATCTGTGCTGCACTCTTTCTCTCAGAGTTTGTTTTGATGGGGACTGAAAATCTTCATCCTCATCCGCTGGAAGAGCGCATGGGCTTCTTTGTGTATCCCGTGTACGGCTTCATCTCGTTTTGGTTTTTGGTGCTCCTCGCACGCCCCATGCGAACACTACTGATACGCTCAGAAGATTATTATGAGGGCGGCGGTGCTTACGATCCGTCCAGCGATCCGGGGCATGTATCGACTCACAGTCAGGGGTCTGATGAGGGGATGGGTCACCCCGGAATCGGCGACCCTGGGTCGGAGGTGACCGATGCTCGGTAGCGCACCTCCCTTCGTCCTCTTTTTCCTGGGTGCGATAGTCGTAGCCCTCACGAAGGGCACGCTCCGGAAGAGCGTCCTACTCTCCGTTCCACTTCTAGGTTTGGTCAACCTGTTCATGACTGCGGGGGCGGATGTTGGGGCACCCTCTGCAATAGGTGAGTCGGTAACGCATGTCTACCTAACGCTAGAGCTCTTAGGATACGAACTGCAACTCTATCGAGCGGACAAGCTCAGCCTGCTATTCGGATACCTGTTTCATATTGCGGCGTTTTTGGGCTTCATATACGCCCTGCACCTAGGTGATGGGATACCAGATGGATCAGTAGCCAGCGAAGTGGAGGAGGAAGATGTAATCGGCAATAGCAGCGCAGGAATGCAACATGTTTCGGCGATGTTGTATGCTGGGAGTGCGCTGGGGGCTGTTTTTGCGGGTGACTTCATCACGCTCTTCGTTTTCTGGGAGCTGCTGGCTATTACCTCAGCGTTTCTCGTGTGGGCAAGAAACTCTGATCAGTCTTATGGGACTGGATTTCGCTACCTGATCATCCACGTAGTTTCGGGAGTGCTCCTGTTGTCGGGAGCTATGATGCTTGCGCACCAGACTGGTTCGATTGAGTTCGGTCACGTGGCTGGTGAACTTCATGGGGATGAAGGCGGGGGTTTGGCAGCAGCAGGCTTGCCTGCCTTGCTGCTTCTGATCGCATTTGGGATCAAGGCGGGCTTCCCGCTGGCGCATAACTGGATCACTGAAGCCTATCCCGCCAGTACACCAACAGGAACGGTCTTTCTCAGCGCATTTACCACGAAGGTGGCGGTTTACGCACTAGCTCGGAGTTTCGGTGGTCTGGACGAGCTCATCTGGATCGGGACGGCGATGACTTTCTTCCCGATCTTCTACGCCGTGCTAGAGAATGATCTTCGCCGAGTTCTGGGCTACTCGATGGTTAACCAGATCGGGTTTATGGTTGCCGGAATTGGAATCGGGAGTGCTTTGGCCATGAACGGCGCTGTAGCGCATGCTTTTGCAGACGTGATCTTCAAGGGGCTACTGTTCATGTCCATGGGAGCAGTCATGACGATGACGGGCCGAACAAAGGGCACTGACCTGGGCGGTCTGTATAAGACGATGCCTCTAACCGCTACGCTCTGTATCGTCGGGGCGGCAGCAATTTCGGCGTTCCCACTCTTCAGCGCATTCGTCACGAAGTCTATGATCATGGTCGCAGCGATTGAGGAGCATCACTACATCGTCTGGTTATTCATGTTGTTTGCTTCGGCTGGCGTCCTAGAGCATGCGGGGATCAAGATCCCGTTCTTCGCTTTCTTCGCACACGATTCTGGGATTCGTACGAAGGAGCCCCCGAAGAACATGCTCACTGCGATGTCACTGGGGGCAGTGCTCTGCGTCCTGATTGGTGTCTTTCCCGGTGTGTTGTACTCTCTTCTCCCATTCGAGATGGATTACCATCCTTACGATACGCGACATGTGCTGACACAGTTGCAGCTTCTGTGCTTTGGTGCGCTTGGGTTCATCACACTAATGAAGACGGGTGTTTATCCTGACGAAAAGCGTGCGGTTCACATCGATGCGGAAATCTTGTATCGAAAGCTTGGCCCGTTAGTCGTCACTTCTGTGGGCGAGTTCGTCGGGCGTGTGGACAATACTGTGCGAGCCAAGATGGTGGGGTTGTTAGGGTCTGCTTTGGCAGGCCTTAGCCGAATTCATGGGCAGGTTGGCCCGTTGGCACGATCCTGGCCGTCTGGAAATATGGTTTTCTGGGTGTCGCTGTCCTTGGCGGTCTATCTTCTGTTTTATCTATTCTTCTGATCAACGTACCCGGAAACACGCTATGAACTGGCCGGGAGGGGGCGTGACCAAGTGACGGCTAGGTTGGCTGCACACCCAGATGTTGCCCGGCTTACGCGACGTGTTCTGCGCCAACTCCGCGACGTTGGAATGGACGTAGACTTTGTAGGAGAATTCGACGCGGAAGATCCATTTGCCTCACTACGAGCCCACGAGATCGATATGGCGCTTGTTGGATTAAATGGGATAGCATCCATAGTAAGAGGCGAATTCACTGCCGTAGCTGTTCTCCCGCGTATGGAGACACGCGATGTCCTCGTGTCTCTTGAAGCTCGAGCAAAGTCTCTTTCAGACTTGCCTCCAGGCACCACTGTGGGGGTGACGGGACTTCGTCGTCATGCATTGTTAGCTGCCCACCGGCCGGATCTAGTGCCGCATGAGGTGGGTGTAGAGTTTTTTAGAGGTATGACAGAACGAGAGGGGGTATTGGAGCGGGGCTCCGCAGCAGCAGGCGTAGAAATGCCGGAAATGCTCATCCTGAGTGCTTTGGACGCTCAGGAGATTGGTCTTCTAGATGAGGCCGTGGAGGCTCTCGACCCTAAATTCTGGTTTCCGGAACCGGGTCAGGGAGCTCTGGCTTTGGTTGCACGCCATCCGATAGCAGAAGCCACTGCTCTTGATCATCTGCCGACGCGAACGGCATTGAGAACTGAGCTCGCATTGATCGACGCAATGGCGCACCACGGGACACATACACTCGGTTGTCTAGCACAGCCGTCAGGGCGGTGGATCCGTTTGTGGGCTGGAGCTGTCAGTGCAGTAGGAGATCGGATAGTCAGATCGAATAGGACTGGGCCTTTGGATGAGCCCGAGGGTTTGGGTGTTGCGGTAGCTGACGAGTTAGTGGCTCGTGGGTATGAGCGTCTCACCCCTGCAGGTCAGTCATGACATTTGACCGAAAGGTCCTGTCTGCGAGCGAGGTGAGAAAGCGACTTGGGAAGCCGAGGTCCGAGGTTGTGGTCTTCACTAACGGAGTTTTTGATCTCTTACATCGCGGTCACATCCAAACCCTCACTGTTGCTAGGGGGATGGGAGACCTACTGGTAGTCGGAGTTAATTCCGATGCTTCGGTCCGGAGACTTGAGAAGGGAACTGGTCGCCCATTTGTAGGTCAGGCGGATAGGACATTTGTGCTGGCCGCGCTCGAATGTGTCGACTACGTGTGCTTATTCGATGAGACTACTCCGACGAAGCTCATTGGAGAACTCATTCCCGATGTTCTCGTTAAGGGCTCGGACTATGATATTACTGAGGTCGCCGGTCGAGAGATCGTCCAGAGCAATGGTGGCCGTGTTGAAGTCGTTCCATTCGCTAAAGGCTATTCATCCACCGGGCTCGTTCGTCGGATCCGCGGGCATCAGGGTTAACCCTCCAACTGATTCGAGATAATGATGCCAGATCGCCACGACGGACGCCGGCCGGACCAGGGACGGAAGGTTCGAATCGAAGTCTCACCGGCCCCTTACGCTGAAGGGTCATGTCTAATCTCTACCGGCGACACCCGTGTGCTATGCACTGCGAGCGTGTCCGAGGGAGTGCCCCCGTGGCGTGAGAGGAGTGGGGCAGGTTGGGTAACGGCAGAATACGCGATGCTTCCACGAGCAACGCATACTAGGAGTCGGCGGGAGCGCAGTGGTCCCAAAGGCCGAACCCAGGAGATCCAGCGACTGATCGGACGCTCCCTGCGTTCCGTCGTAGATATGGAGGCGATGGGGCAGCACACGATTACGATTGATTGCGATGTCATGCAGGCAGACGGAGGTACCCGTACTGCGTCGATTACAGGGGCCTCCGTAGCGCTCGAACTCGCAACTAAGTGGATGGTTTCCGAGGGCCTGATCGAAAGGTCACCGATTAGGGAGCTAGTAGCCGCCGTGAGTGTCGGTATTGTGGGTGGGTTTCCGTGTCTGGATCTCGATTACCGAGAGGATTCCAGAGCTCAAGTAGACATGAATTTGGTGGGGACTGAGAGTGGTGCTCTCGTGGAGATTCAGGGGACAGCCGAAGAGGCCCCATTTTCGAGGGCTCAGCTTGATCAAATGATCGATCTTGGTATGGCTGGTATCGAAACGCTTCTGGCCGCTCAGGCGCGGGCGCTGAATGGGGGCTGATCGTGGAGCTACTTGTGGCGACGCGGAACGCTGGAAAAATGAAGGAGATTCGAAGGATTCTAGCTTCATTTCATGATTGCGAAGTTCTTGGCCTCGAGGAGGTTGGAATTGATTACCACCCTAGGGAAGAGGACCTGGAAACCTTTGAGACGTTTGAGGAAAATGCTCTTTCAAAAGCAAATTATTTCTCGGGTCTCACAGGCTTGATTACAGTCGCTGACGATTCTGGTATCTCAGTTGATGCCCTGGCAGGGGCACCCGGTGTGCGGTCGAGGCGGTTCGCCCTGGATGGCGGATCTGCTTCGTACGACTTGGATGGGCAGGCCTTGGACGATGCAAACAACCGACACCTGATCGAGAATCTTCGGGGTGTTCCAAGCAAAGGTCGTACAGCGCGATATGTGTGTCTGGCAGCGTTAGTGGAAAGCGAGAACTTAAAGCCCCGTTTCTTTCGAGGTGAAGCGCCAGGAGTGATAGTAGATATCCCCGCTGGGTCGAATGGGTTCGGTTACGATCCTCACGTTTTTTGTGAAGAACTTGGACGTACCTACGCGCAGATGACTCCCGAGGAAAAGGATGCTCGGAGTCACCGTGGGATAGCTTTCCGAGAAGTAGCTTTATACCTAGCAAAGAAGGTCTGAAAATGTCTCCAGATCCGCGTGTTTACCCCTCAGAGATCGAGCCCTCGGATGATGAGAAGAATCTGAGGGTAGTATGGGGAGACGGTGTGGTCTCAGAGTACGATCCCAGGAATCTCAGGGTTCTCTGCCCATGTGCGGGTTGCGTAGATGAGATGACGGGGGAGCGGACACTGAAACCAGAAACTGTGGATAGGGGGGTATTCCCAACGGCCATTCACTATGTCGGTAAGTATGCGCTTCAATTCGTATGGAGTGATGGACATTCGACAGGTCTCTATACGTTCGAGTATCTGCGCGAACTCTGGGATCGCATGACTCAAGAGGCTTAGATCGCGAAAGCGCTTCTTGTGCTTCTCCGCGCCTGTAATCCGCTCACGTACCGAAAACGCAGAGGGCTTGACCGCCTCTCATTTGTTGATGGACTAGCGACACTCGTTTACAGTCGCACCGAATTCGAACTCGTGAACGGGCAGGCCGCTTGGAACCGTCGCCGGAACTAGGTGACGCAGGGCATCAGGGTGAGCTTCTGGGTCCGAGAGAGAGACGGCGACAAACTCAAGAAGGTCCGAGAACATATCCACTGTCAGACGTCCACGCGGTATTTGGGAAAGATGATGAGCCATTGACTGCATAGGCTGGTCTGGACCTCGCTTTGCTCTAAGTCCGAATTCAAGATGTTCCCCTGTATATGTCGCCAGCGATTGCTGCATTTCTAGGTGGTGCCGGATTGAATTATCCAGGCAAGAAAACGCGCCGTTGTGCATGAAAGATGGTTGGTAGGCCACGTTTCGGAGAGGAGTTGAGCGGAATTTGTACCGGTCACCAGGGTCACCAGTAGTTCGTGCCAGCCCAAAGTCCTCGTCACGCCCGGGCCCGTCGAATACCGCATTCGTTTCCGTGGGTGCGATCTGAGGGACACCAATCGCCCGTGGGGCGAAGTCACTGAACATCTGATTTGCGTATCCCAAGGTGATGTGGCACTCGAAGCAGGCCGCCGGATCGCGAAAAAAAAGTAGGCCTCCCCGCTTCTCAGCGGGGGACATCGCTGCTGTGTCTCCACGTGCATACTGATCTAGAGGAGCATCTGCTCGGATCATAGTGAACTCAAACTCAGCTATGGCCCTAGCGATGTGTTCATATTGTAAAGTTGCTCCATCTGCGAGCTCCGTGAAGCTCTCTTCGAATCTTTTCCGGTATTCGGCTATGCCATCAACTCGTCGAGCTATTTCAGCCCGGATGGCGTCGTTATCACCCTCGAATTCAAAGCCCGCCATTTCCATCCTGTCGGAGATGGGAGTGAAGGCTTGAGCCATTAGAAGATGATCTAGATGGGAAAGGCTGTTGCCCTCGGGTTCCGGCATTCGGAACCCCATAGAATTGTCGAAGCCATCGAGTGATTCGGCTGCAAAACGGCCATCCCACATGAGGTTAGGATAAAAAGCCGCGTTAATGATTGTCGGTGCTCGTCTGAGGTTGAATGGCCCGCTACGATTGGGTCCTACGACACCATTGTTGTCGACACCGACGGATATAGACTTTGCGTCATTGAAACTTGCGTTAGGGGCATGGCATCCAGAACAACTGTTGTCTTTAGTAATTGACAGAATTGGATCGAAGAAAAGCAGGCGTCCTATCTCTGCTAGCTCTGGGTCTATCGATCGACCAAGCATCTCAGTAAAGCGTTCCTCTATGCGGCCGTCTACCCCCATCAGAGAGAGCTGCAACTGGAGTTCTTGATCAAGTTTGAAACCTTCCGTTTCATCGGCTTCAGTGGACGTGGGCACGATTGACTGATCGGAGCAGGCTGCTAGCCATGCACCCATCGCTAACAGAATAGCGGTAAGCCAAGTCGTGTCGGCTGAGAACCGAGCGGTAGGCGTGCTTGGCATACTAGGTAGGCGTTTCGATCGATCGAGGGGCAAATTGTGCGTCCTATGGACACTAGGTGCGGACGAGAGTCTGATCAAGCGATTTCTTGCGTGGTTGACCATGGCGCAGGATCCTGTTGCACGTACCTTGCCAACGCCCTTGGTGGCTATCCTTGAATTTGTGAGTAGTCATGCCACTTACCACACCATTTCACCCTCGCATCCAAGCTTTGAATGAGGCCGGGCTTTGGAAGCACTGGGCTGGTTATCTGATTCCACCTCAGTATCAATATTCTCTTACAGCTGAGTATTACGCGATTCGTAATTCCGTATCGCTAATGGACACGTCGCCACTGTTCAAGTATCGCATTTTCGGTCCAGATGCTGAGACATTCATGGAGCGGGTGCTTGCAAGGGACATTGCCGGTTGCCCACCGGGGAGGGCTCAGTATACGTGTTGGTGTGACGAAGAGGGGTTCGTGCTCCAAGATGGGATTGTTCTGCAGGTCAGGGAGGGGGTCTACTGGCTTACAGCTGCTGAGCCGACG
>CEUL01149933.1_pt1 | contig 13024 bp, 12 predicted proteins | sample 427021 | NCBI WGS metagenome assembly CEUL01 (sample SAMEA2622800, study PRJEB7988) | marine metagenome | isolation source: saline water (ENVO:00002010), including | reverse complement strand
CTGAAAGAAGTGAAGACAAGCCCCTGCCTAATTTATTACTTTTTTCGTCATTCATATTTGTTCTCCATTTTGTTGTTTAATTACCTCTTTTGCAAGTTCAATATATGCTTTTGAACCAGTGCAACCTACATCATAAATTAAAACTGGTTTGCCATGACTTGGTGCTTCAGATATTCTAACATTCCTGGGAATAATTGTTGAGTATACCTTGTTACCCAAATGTTCCCGCACATCCTTTTCTACTAATGAGCTCAAAAGGTTTCTTTTATCATACATGGTCAACACCACCCCCTGAACTTCTAAATGTTCATTATAAGATCCTTTTATTGAATCAATTGTTTGCATTAAGGAAGATAGGCCCTCTAAAGCAAAAAATTCACATTGAAGAGGAATTATCACTGAGTCTGATGCGACTAAGCCATTAATTGTAAGTAATCCAAGTGCTGGTGGGCAGTCTATCATAATGTTGTCGTATTCGTTTATTTGATTGAGGATTTTTTTTAGTCTTTTTTCTCTGTCTTGAATATTAACCAATTCTACTTCAGCTCCTGCTAAATCCATGGTTGCGGGAATTATATCTAGTGTTGGTATAATTGTTTTATAGATATATTTTGAAGAATATTTTTCAGAAACCATTAAATTATAAATATTTTTTTTAATTTTATCTGAGGCTATTCCAAGACCAGTTGTTGCATTAGATTGTGGGTCCAAATCAATTATGAGCACCTTTTTGCCTATTGAGCACATTGCGGTTGCTAGATTTATTGCTGTAGTAGTTTTGCCTACACCTCCTTTTTGATTAGCAATAGCAATAATTTTAGTCATTTTTCCTCAGATTTTCTAATAAAATAATTTTACCCCTAGTGTCTGAAATACTATCTCTTAAAGTATAATCAAATTTCCAAAGTTTTTCTGCAGTTTCTATTTCGGACAGAATTTTTTCACCCTTCAAAAAAATCATTTTGGTTTCATTATGAGAAAGTTTAATTGAATAAAATAATAATTTATCTAAACCAGAAAGCGCTCTTGATACTATATAATCAAATTTAAGATTTTTAAAATCTTCAATTCTTGAATAAAAAATTTTAAAAGAAAGGTTTAATTCTTTTGCAATGTGTTTTAGAAATTTTATTTTTTTAATATTTGAATCTATTAAAAAAACATTTGAATAATTTACAATCGCCAAAACCACCCCTGGAAGACCCGCCCCTGTTCCAAGATCAATTATAGATTTTTTTTTGTTTTTAATAAATTTTGTTATTTGAAGACAATCAAGTATGTGCGAATTATAAGGATCTATTAGTGTAGATTTGCCAACTAAATTTGTGTGAGAGTTCCACTTACATAGTTCATTTATATATTTTCTAAAACTTTCTTTTTGATCAACATGAATATTAAATTTTTTTTCAAGAAGATTTGAAGGTTTTAATTTTGTCAAAGTTATGCTGCCTTGTTTTTTATTTTTTTCCTCTTTACATGTCTTAAAAGAGCAATAATTGCTGGTGGCGTCATTCCTGATATTCTTGATGCTGCGCCAATTGTTGGTGGTCTTATCTTGTTAAGCTTTTCCTTAATTTCGTTGGATAGACTTCCTACAGAAGAATAATCAAAGTCTTTTGGAAATACAAGATTCTCATCTTTTTTAAAGGATTTTATTTCTTCTTCTTGTCGATCTAGGTATCCCCTATAATGAGATTCTATTTCTATTTGTTTTTTAATTTCTGAGTTAATGTTAGAAAGTTTGGGCCAAATTTTTTCTAGTTTATTAAAGTTAATATCTTTATATGATAATAATTCATAAGCAGATCTTTTTTTACCATCAAAATTAATTTTAATATTAAATTTAGATAACTCGTTTGGACTAGCTTTAAGTGATTTAGACAATATCAATGCTTTTGTTAATTTGAGGTTTTTATTTTTAAGAACTTTGTATCTTTTTTTTGAAACAAATCCGAGCTTAAAACCTATTGCTGTTAATCTTATATCAGCATTGTCCGACCTTAGTGATAAGCGGTATTCTGCTCTTGAAGTAAACATCCGATAAGGTTCGTTTGTTCCTTTGGTTACAAGATCATCAATTAAAACTCCGATGTATGCTTGCGATCTGTCTAAAATAAAATCTGATTTTTTTGGATTTAATGAAGCATTAACACCTGCCACAACTCCTTGTGCTGCAGCTTCTTCATAACCTGTTGTGCCGTTTATTTGTCCTGCTAGATAAAAATTTTTAATTTTTTTTGTTTCTAAATTATGTTTAAGCTCCCTTGGATCAATATAATCATATTCAATTGCATACCCTGGTTGTGTAATTTTAGAATTTTCAAGACCCTTTATTGATTTTATAAATTTAATTTGAACTTCTTCTGGTAGAGAGGTTGAAACTCCGTTCGGATAGATTAAATCACTTTTAAGGCCTTCTGGCTCAAGAAAAATTTGGTGTCTGTTTTTAGATGAAAATTTAACAACCTTATCTTCAATTGATGGGCAGTATCTGACCCCTGTTGCCAATATTGAACCTGAGTACATTGGTGAAAGTGATAGGTTGTTTTTTATTATTTTGTGAGTATTTTTATTTGTATAGGTTATATAACACGGAATTTGTTTAACTTTTATTTTTGAATTTAAATATGAAAATGGTACTGGTTCTTTATCTGCATATTGTACGTCTAAGTTATTGAAATTTATAGATTTTTTATGAATTCTTGGTGGTGTGCCAGTTTTCATTCTTCCCATAGAAAATCCAATTTCCTGAATTTTTTTTGCTAGCTTAACACTTGGTTTATCCCCAATTCTTCCAGCTGGTGTTGATTTTTTTCCGATTTTAATCAACCCTCTTAAAAATGTACCTGTTGTGAGAACAACAGATTTACTATATATTTTCTTATTTTTAGAAATAATAACACCCTTTATTGTGTTTGATTTAATTATTATATCTTCTACAGAAGACTCTGTTATTTCTAGGTTTTTTTGATTTTTAAGTATTTTTTGAATTGATTTTCTATATAACTCCCTATCAGCTTGAGCTCTTGGACCCCTGACTGCCGGTCCTTTTGTTGCATTTAACATTCGAAATTGTATTCCAGATTGATCTATTGCAACACCCATAACCCCATCAAGAGCATCAATTTCTCTAACTATATGCCCCTTACCAAGACCTCCTATCGCAGGATTACAAGACATTTCTCCAATTTTATTGATATTATGAGTTATTAGAAGTGTTTTTGAACCACACCTAGCCGAGGCCGAAGCTGCTTCTGTTCCTGCATGACCGCCTCCTATTACTATAACATCATATTTTTTATTATGTTTCACGTGAAATTATTTTCCTATACAAAAATCATTGAATATAACATCTAGTATCTCATCTATGTCATATTTTCCATAAATTTTCGATATATTTATATATGATTTTCTTATTTCTTCTGCTTTTATATCAATTTGATTGGATTTTAATGATTTTTCCAATGATTCTAGTGACAAAATTAATTGATTTCTGTGTCTTTCACGTGAAACATGGGGATTATCGTATGAATTTCTTTTAAATTTAATTAATTTGTATATTTGATTAATTAATTTTGTAATTCCATAGCCAGTTTTCGATGATATTTTAATTACACTCTTTTTGTTTATTTTTCTTATTTTTTTATCAATTTTAGACTGAACAAATATTTTATTTTTTTCTTTAATGTTATATTTTCTCATTTCTCTAGTGTTTTCAACCATTATTATATTTATATCGGATAGTTTTGATTTTTCTATACTTTTTACAATTCCTATACTTTCTATTCTTTTTGATGATTTTCTAAGACCGGCAGTATCATAAAATATTACTGGTATTCCTCTAATATCATAATTTAGTTCAATTATATCTCTTGTCGTTCCTGGAATATTGGAGACTATAGCTATTTCTCTTTTTGCTAAGTAATTGATTAAACTAGATTTTCCTGTATTTGGCTTTCCAATTATTGCTATTTTTATTCCACTTCTTATTTTTTCTCCAGCATGTTCATCATTTAAATACTTTCTAATCTCGTTTATTATTTTTTTTGTTTTTTTAGAGTTTTTTTCCATAATTTTATGAGGAACCTCATCCTCACTAAAGTCTATTAATGCTTCAGCATTAGCTAATATGTGTTTTATATCATTTGCCCAATTTTTAATTTTTTTAGAAAAGTTTCCCTCTAAGTGGCTAAGTGCTAGGTTTCGTTGCGATTCTGTTTGTGCGTTTATTAAATCTGAAACTGCCTCAACTTGAGTCAGATCTAGCCTATTGTTTTCAAATGATCTTTTTGTAAACTCTCCTGGTTCCGCCTCTATACACAACTTAGATTTGTTTAACTCTCTATATAATGCGTTTATTATTGCGGGACTCCCATGAGCGGATATTTCAATACAGTCTTCGCCTGTATAACTTTTTGGGCCTTTAAAATATGTTAATAAAACCCTATCAATTATTTCGTTGTTCTTCTTATTTTTATAAAGCTTAGTTAGACACACCCTTCTATCTTTTGGTTTTTTTAATTTTGTAAATTTACTAATGATTTTTATACAATTTTCTCCTGAAATTCGAAATACCGCAACTCCTGACTTGCCATAAACACTCGATAGTGCGTATATTGTATTTTTTTTATTCATTAATATATTTTTTTTAATATCTATGTCTAACAACCTTGTAAATGAAATAAGCCCTTATTTGCTTCAACACAAAAACAATCCTGTTGATTGGTATCCTTGGAATCAAAATTCCTTAGCCATTGCTAAAACAAAAAACCTTCCGGTGCTGCTCTCGGTTGGATATTCTTCATGTCATTGGTGTCATGTTATGGCCCACGAAAGCTTTGAAGACAATGAAACAGCTATGTTTATGAATAAAAATTTTTTTAATATCAAGGTTGACAGAGAAGAAAGGCCTGACATCGATTTGCTTTATCAATCTTCTTTATCTTTGATGGGGCAACAAGGTGGGTGGCCACTAACTATGTTTTTGGATTCAGGTTTAACGCCTTTTTGGGGTGGTACTTATTTTCCAAACAAGCCTAGGCATGGTATGCCTAGCTTTTTACATGTCTTAAAACATATTTCAAATATCTATAATACTAAAAAAGATATGGTTATTAATAACGCTAATGCGGTAAAACTTTCTTTAGAAAAAGTTTTTTACGATTCCAAAAAAAGTTCTTACAACGCGGATGATGTAGAAAGTTCTAAAATCAAGGTTATAACAATGTTTGATAATCAGAGTGGTGGATTAAGAGGTTCTCCTAAATTTCCAATGATTCCTTTATTAAGGTCTTTATCTCTTATGAGTGTCGGCAGGTCTGAAATTAATTCAAAAATACAAAAATGGTTGGATAGGTCCTTATCATCAATTTGTTTGGGCGGAATATATGATCACGTGGGTGGTGGTTTTTCTAGATATTCAACTGATGAAATGTGGTTCGCACCACATTTTGAAAAAATGCTCTATGATAATGCTCAGTTTCTAGAAATGTTGTCTATTTTTTACTCAGTGTATAGAAATCAGCTTTATAAAAACAGGGTTGAAAAAACTTTTTTATGGTTAAAAAGTGAAATGTTGCAAAAAGACAGTTCTGGACACAGGTATTATTCAGCGGTTGATGCGGATACCAATGGCTCTGAGGGGGATTATTATGTTTGGGAATATGAAGAAATCAAGAGTGTGTTAAAAGAAAACTTCGATGAATTTTCTAAAGAGTATGGGGTTTTGAAAGAAGGTAATTGGGAGGGGGGTAAAAACATTCTTCATAGAATAAAAAAATATTTGCCAAAGAATTTAGATTATGAACTTGGTAAAAAAAATAACGGTTATATTGACAGCCTGTTCAAAAAAAGGTTGGAAAAAAACAAGCCCTTTGTTGATAAAAAAATAATGACAGATTGGAACTCGATGCTTGTTTGTGGCCTTGTAAGATCGTGGCAATCTTTTCAAAAAAAGGAGTATTTGGAAGAAGCTTTGTCTGTTTACTCATATATTTCAAACAACCTTTTGATTGATGGCGAGCTTTATCATAGTTCTAAAAATGGAGAGCTTGGAACCAAGGGTAATTTGGATGATTATGCAAACTTTATTAAAGCGGGCTTCTTACTAAACGAGGCAAATTCTTTATTAGATTCAAAAAGTGATAATTTTAATTTTTTAGAAATAAACAAAAAGTTATTAGATTTTGTTATTTTTAATTTTTATGATGAAAAAATTTCTGATTTCTACTTTTCTAAAAAAAGTGAAGTTGGTCTTTTTTTTAAAACAAAAAACATCATTGATACCTCTACACAATCAGGCTCAAGCATAATGTTGGAAAATTTATTAAAAGCCTATGTTTTTATGGGCGAGCTCAAATATAAAAAAATTATTAATACTGTTTTGGAAAACAATTGGGACAGAGTAAGCGCTAGTCCAATTTCCCATCTTGGTTATGTGGCGGCAGCATATATGGAAACCACCTGCTTTCAAATTGTTATTTTGGCGAAAAATGACACGTTTAAAGAAAAGTTAGAGAAAAACCTTTTACAGTACAGTTCATTTTTTATAATAAACTGTGTTAAGAGTGTTGATAAAATTCCCAAAAACAGTCCGGCATATAATAAAAAATTTGTTAATAACAAAACAACAGTATATGTATGTAGCGGAACTGTTTGTTCAGAGCCTATAAGTAGTTTTGAAAAAATGGAAAAATGGATAGAAAAAAATACAAATCTAAGTTTCAAATAATAGTGGGGTGATCTAATGGCAATAGAGGTATTGGTAAAAAAAACAGGTGGACCAGAAGTTATGGAGATCTCCCAAAGTAAATTAAGTGAAAACCCTGAAGATAATAGTGTTAGAATAAAACATAGAGCCATAGGGGTTAACTACATTGACACATACCATAGAGATGGGACATACCCCATACAACTACCGTCTGTTTTGGGAATGGAGGCTGTAGGAGAAATTATAAAAAAAGGTGATGGGGTAAGGGGTTTTTCGGTTGGTGATAGGGTTGGTTATGCATCTTTACCGCTTGGCTCTTATTGTGATGTAAGGGATTATCCATCAGATAAAATCGTTAAAATTCCTGATTATATTAGTGATGTCCAGGCAGCGTCTATTTTATTAAAAGGGATGACGGTGGAATATTTGTTTAATAGGACTTACAAATTAAAGGCCGGTGAACACTTTTTGTTTCATGCCGCTGCTGGTGGTGTTGGGTTGTTGGCTTGTCAGTGGTCAAAAGCTATTGGTGCAAAAATGATTGGCACAGTTAGTACAAAAGAAAAGGCTGTTTTAGCAAAAAATCTGGGGTGTGATTATGTGATAAACTATAAAGAAGAAAATGTTGTGGAAAAATTAATGGACATAACCAATAACAAGGGTGTTTCGGTGGTTTATGATGGGGTGGGAAAAGACACTTTTGAAAACTCTATAAGCTCTTTACAAGACAGGGGTTTGTTCGTTTCTTTTGGACAGTCCTCTGGTATGGTAAATGATGTTAACCTACATAAAGTTTTTGCTCCAAAAAACCTTTTTTACACCCGGCCAAGTTTAATTGTCTATAATAAAAAAAGAGAAGACCTTGAAAAGAGTGTTGAAAGTTTGTTTGGTTTGGTAAAAGAAAAAAAAATAAAAACCGAAAATATTAAAGAGTATAAACTTGAAGATGTTGGAACCGCGCACCAAGAATTACAAAACCGAAAAACCGTTGGTTCTTTGGTGTTGATTCCTTAAGTTATTTTCCCATACTTTGAAAAAATTCTTCATTTGTCTTTGTTCCTGTCATTTTGTCTAACAAAAACTCCATAGCTTCCGTGGTTCCCATGGGGGCAAGAATTTTTCTTAAAATAAAGATTTTTCCCATCTCATCTTTTTGAAGTAATAATTCTTCTTTTCTTGTTCCAGATTTGGATATATCAATAGCTGGATAGGTTCTTTTGTCACTAAGTTTTCTATCAAGGTTTAGTTCGCTGTTGCCTGTTCCTTTAAATTCTTCAAAAATAACCTCATCCATTCTACTTCCTGTATCAATCAAAGCGGTAGAAATAATTGTTAAAGAGCCACCACCTTCAACGTTTCTCGCGGCCCCGAAAAATCTCTTTGGTCTTTGAAGGGCGTTTGCATCGACACCACCTGTTAAAACCTTACCGCTTGACGGTATAACGGTGTTATACGCTCTTCCAAGCCTGGTTATTGAATCTAAAAGAATAACCACGTCGTGTTTATATTCTACTAATCTTTTTGCTTTTTCAATAACCATTTCAGCAACCTGAACGTGTCTAGATGCAGGTTCATCAAAGGTTGAGCTTATAACCTCTCCTCTGACCGTTCTTTGCATATCAGTTACTTCTTCTGGCCTCTCATCAATTAATAAAACAAGGAGTTTGGTATCAGGGTGGTTATTTACTATTGCATTGGCAACTTTTTGCATAATTATAGTTTTTCCTGTTCTTGGTTGGGCCACTATCAAAGATCTTTGCCCTTTTCCAAGTGGAGCAACTATATCAATTATTCGTTCTGTTAAGTCTTTAGTTGGTTTTTCTTGTTCTAATTTGAATCGTGACTCAGGATATAATGGAACAAGGTCTTCAAAACTAATTCTATTTTTTACACTTTCAGGATCATTAAAATTAATTTTATTTAATTTAATAAGTGCAAAATACCTTTCGTTGTCTTTAGGGGCCCTTATCTCACCGTTAACTGTGTCCCCTGTTCTTAAACTAAATTTTTTAATTTGACTTGGACTAACATATATATCGTCTGGTCCAGGTAAATAATTTGATTCTGGTGATCTTAAGAAACCAAAACCGTCTTGCATTTTTTCTAAAACACCCTCACCTGTTATTGTTGTTCCATCTTTAGCTAAACTTTTTAATATAGCAAACATCAAATCTTTTTTTCTTAAAGACGATGCATCTTCAATAGAAAGCTTTTCAGCTTGTTTTAATAGTTCTTCTGGTTTTTTTAATTTTAATTCTTGTAAGTTCATTTTTTAATTTTTTTGTGGAATTTTATAAAGGAGTATTATCTATAATTATTTTTATAAAAAAGTCAAAATTAAAAATAAATACAAATAATATATATTTATAATATTGTAGTTGTAGTTGTGCCTTGTATATCTATAATTATTAAAAAACACCTTGTTTTTAACAAAAAATTAAAGATATTAATAACAATAAAAACACCCTGTTTAAAACGTTAGTTATTACAAAAAAACCAATATTATTAAGGGTTTTTTGTTTATTAAAATTGTTGATTATTAAACAATATTTAAAAGAACAAAGCATATTAACAACGTGTATATAAAAAAACCAACAAGAAACTAATAATGTATTAAATTATTAAAAAGAATAATAAAAAAAAATTATTTACAAAAAAAACCTAATAACGTGTATAAAAAAAGACTTATTAACATGTTAAAAAGAATAATATTAGCATCACAAAGCACATCAAGAAAAAAAATCTTTAAGAGCACCGGGTTGTACTTTATGTCGAAAAAACCAAACATAAGTGAAGAAAAAGAAAAAATAAAAATAAAAAGAAAAACAAAAAACGCAAGACTAATATCAAAAAAACTTGCTCAACTAAAAGCACTAAGTATATCAAAAGCATATAAAAAAAACGTAGTTGTTGGTAGTGACACCATGATCGTGTGTAATAAAAAAATTATAGACAAAGTAAAAAACATTAAGGAAGCGAAAGCAAAACTAACTTTTTTATCAGGAAAAAAACACCAGATTTATACAAGTGTGTGTGTTTGTTTTAATACAAAAATTATTTGGCAACATACCGAAAGAACAACCGTCCATATACGCAACCTTAACGAGAGAGACATTTCTGATTATTTAAAAAAGTGTAAAAAAGATATTTTAAAAAGTGTGGGTTGCTACCAGGCTGAGGGAATGGGTCCAAATATTTTTTCTAAAATCGAGGGAGACTTTTACAATGTTATGGGGTTTCCAATAATTCATTTTTTAAAATTTATAAGAAAGGAAATCCACTGAAAAAAAATTTTTATGTAGTCGGTAACCCTGTTGAAAAATCCCTTTCTCCCGTAATTTTTAAATATTGGTTTAAAAAATATAAATTAAAACACACATATAGAAAAATCAAAATAAGAAAAAAAACATTTGAAAATGATTTTATTAAGCTGTCTACGAGCCCAAATTTTGGTGGTGCAAACATAACAATCCCCTTTAAAGAAAGGGTTTTAAAAATAATTAAACACAAATCAAAACACGCAAAAGAAATAAAAGCTGTAAACTGTGTTTACAAAAAAAGAAATAAACTTTATGGAACAAACACTGATTGGTATGGTTTTAAAAAAGCTCTTTGTTACCAAAACAAAAACCTAAAATATAAAAAATGCAATATCGGGATATTGGGATACGGCGGTGCCGCAAAAGCACTTGTTTATTGTTTTAAAAAAACTAAATATAAAAAAATAACTATTTTTGTTAGGAAAAACCCCAATAACTATAAAACCAAAAAAAACAAAAACGTTTATTTTGAAAAAATTAAAAATTTTAATAAAAAATCAAAAGATATAAATCTTTTAATTAACACAACCGCAATAAGCTCTCCGAAAAAGCTTAACACAAACTTTAATAAACTTAATAAAAAATGTGTAGTATTTGATATAAATTATAAAAAACACAACACACTTTTTATAAAAGAGGCTCTTAATTTAAACTTTAGAGTAAACTATGGTATATATATGTTAATTTTTCAAGCTGTTCCAACGTTTAGGCATTGGTTTGGTTTTGTACCAAAGGTAGATAAAGGGTTGGTTGATAGGTGTACAAAAATAAAATGATAGTTGTGGGCTTAACTGGTGGTATAGGTTCGGGCAAAACAACAATTGCAAAAATTTTAAAGACAAAAAAAATCCCAGTTTTTGATTCAGACCAAGAGGTTTCTAAACTTTATAAAGAAAAAAATCGAGAATTAATAAAGGTTTTAAAAAAAATCATAGATTTAAAAAAAATAATTAAAAAAAACAAAATTGACAAAAAACTTTTGGGTGATTTTATTTTTAATAAACCCACAAAGCTTAAAATATTAGAAAAAATAATTTTTAAAAAACTCGATATAAAAAGAAAACTTTTTTTAAAAAAAAACAAAAAAAACAAAAAAAATATTGTGGTTTTAGATACACCTCTTTTGTTTGAAAACAAAATTAACCTAATGTGCGATTATGTTATTACAACTAAAGCACCATTTCAAAAAAGGCTTAAAAGGGTTTTAAAAAGAAAAGGAATGACCAAAAGCAAGGCCTTAAAAATAATGAAAATGCAAATGTCTGAACAAAAAAAAATAAAACACGCTGATTTTGTGGTGCAAACCTCCAAAGGAAAATGTTATACAAAAAAAGAGGTTGGTAAAATTATAAATCTAATTAAAAAGACAAAATAAATGGATAGAAAATCTAATGTAACAGGAAGGTTTCCAACACCAATTTGGACATCAAAAATAGAAAACTTTGAATCAATAAACAAAAAACTTTTACAATATATTTATGATTTAAAACAGAGTGACCCAGAAGGAACACAAAAATCTAACAACCTAGGTTGGCATAGCAAAGATATGAATATGGGTGACGAAACAATCAAAGAATTTTTTCAAGGAATATCAACACAAATAAAAGAGGTTTCAGAAGACATGTGTTGGGATTTGAAAAATTTTCAACTAAAAATAACAAACTGTTGGTCAATTATAAATAAAAAACTAGCTTCAAACGCAGGACACATCCATGCCAATAGTTTAATCAGCTCTGCTTATTATATAAAAGCAAAAAAAAACTCGGGCAATTTAATTTTTGATGACCCAAGACCAGCTGCAAGTATTAAAAAAGGACCATATAAATCTCTAGGTGTATGGAACGAAGGAAATGTTTCTATTACCCCACACGAAGGGCTTTTAGTAATGTTTCCAAGTTATTTGGTTCACCATGTTCAACCAAACATGTCTGATGATGAAAGAATTATATTAAGTTTTAATTTAGATATTAAATCACAATGAGAGAAATTATCCTAGACACAGAAACAACCGGACTTAGTGTAGAAAATGGAGACAGAGTTATAGAGATTGGCTGTATAGAACTTTTAAATCACATGCCCACTGGAAACACTCTCCAAATTTATTTTAATCCAGAAACTAAAAAAGTAAGCGACGAAGCAATTAAAATTCACAAACTAGATAACGATTTTTTAAAAAAACAACCTTTTTTTAGAGATAAGGTTGATGATATTATGAAGTTTTTATCCAACGACACTTTGATAATGCACAACGCACAATTCGATACAAAAATGATTAACAACGAACTAAACATTTGTAGCCGACCACCAATGGAAAACCACATAATAGACACACTATCTTTGGCTAGGAAAAAATTTGGATCAGGCGCTGCAAGTTTGGACGCTCTCTGTAAAAAATTTGATATTACTAAAGGCAAAAGAGAGGTTCATGGAGCGCTTTTGGACTCATTTTTGTTAGCTGAAGTTTATGTTGAATTGCTTGGAGGAAGGCAGCAGGACTTTGAGTTTTCAAGTGCAAAAAAAAACACCAGCAACAAAAAAGCTTTAAAAGACAAAACTAATTTAATCATTCCCACAAAAGAGGAAATAGAAACCCATAAAAATTTTATTAAATCTATTAAAAACAGCCTTTGGGCCAAACATGAATATTAAATTATGAAATATACATTGTATTTTTCACAAGAATAATTAAATATTAATATAATGTTTTATGGTGATTTACATTTAATAGATATTTTGATTTTTGCTGGAATAGCCGCCTTTCTTTTTTATAGATTAAGCGGTGTTTTGGGTAAAAAAACAGGTTTTGAAAAAAGACCCGCCGAACCCCCTATAGATATGATCGAACCAATTCAAAAAAATGAAACTAAAAACAAAGTTGTAGATTTGGATCCAAAGTATGAAAAGCTTAAAACGGCATATGAATATGTTAATAATTTTGATCACATCGAGTTTTTAGAAGGCGCAAAAAGAGCTTTTGAAATGATTGTTACGAGCT
>CEUL01003107.1_pt1 | contig 13049 bp, 16 predicted proteins | sample 427021 | NCBI WGS metagenome assembly CEUL01 (sample SAMEA2622800, study PRJEB7988) | marine metagenome | isolation source: saline water (ENVO:00002010), including | reverse complement strand
TTCTTCTGCTTTTGACGATGATGAAGCTTCTTTACCCATAGAAGATTATAGTCAACTTATAGTAGGACTTGAGTCTGTTGAGCCAGGATTATTTACTAGCAATCAATCTTCACAATCTATTTTTGGGGCTCTTCTTTCTGCTCAAGCTAACGAAACAGGTTCTGTTCTTTCTCGTTTTACTAGAGGTGTATTTAATCCTGATTTAGCAGGAAGACCTTATACTGGATCAAGAAGTCAAATTTTACAAAATGGTGTTTTGCACATTGCTTCTAATGATGGAATTACTTCTGGTCAAGCGTTAAACAAAGTTCTTAAATTTAGTAATAACATTCCTAACTTTGGCTTTGTTTATGGTGCAGGTGGTCTTGATCCACAACTTCTTGGGAAAACTGCGTACACTGCACTTGTTATGAGCGGTATAGCTCAACCAGGCTTAGACGAAGATGACCAAAAAAATATTGCTAATAACTATGAAATTATTCCTATTAATCTTAGTTTAGACGGCGATCCGTACCAAAGGCAATTTTTAATTGCAAATAAAGTTACTGGCGAAAGAGTCGTTGATTCAAGTGGCGTACCTATGATTATAGATATGCAAGAGTTTCAGGAAAGAAACATTAGAACTTACGATGATTACAGAGAGTATAGATCAAGTGATGACCCTACTCCCATATTTGACGATGCCGATACAGAGTTAGCGTTTCACACAAATGCTTATGAAAGACCTGGTTTCGCAGGTAGGGTTATGGACTCTGTTTTTTCATTATCAACTTTTGCTGAAGCAGCTTCTAACCCTGAAAATAAAAGATTTCTTGAATCTCGTTATTTATCGGGAAGAGAAGATCTTTATCCTCAAGAAGACAAAAACATATACACAAGCGATGCGACTAACTTGCAAGCCTTACTAGGATTAGAAGACAACAACGATGCTTTACTTGCTTTAGCAAGCTCCGGCCCTGCTGGGGCCGAGCTGGCAAAGCAAGGAAGATTGCTATCTAGGTTGTTGCAAAGGTGGAATTACTCTGGGCGACCAGCTTCAGTAGAGCAAGCATTGGTTGCCGGAATGAGAAGCTTTTTGCTGCAAACTGCTGAAATTGGTTTAGCCGATTTAGGCGAAACAGAAATGAATCTCAGCGAGTACATGAGCGAGAACACATTTCAAGATGTTATAAGCCAAATAACTGATGAACAGTACGACAGAGAAGAAACTGGGATGCTTGGAGTAGACGTTAACTCGTTTGCTAACGACGCTGGTAGATGGGTGAATGGATTAGCTCGCGGAGTAGTAGATACTAGAAATCAATTCAATGCGTTTTTGAAAAGCGCAGGGCCAAATACTGATGCTTACAAAGATTACATAGATATAAGCACAGCAAAAGACTTTATTGGAAGCAGTTTAGCGGACGAAAATGCTTACACTGGGCGTAATGTTACTGATCAAGAGGTGCAGCTTGCTATTAATGAGCAAATTGCATTATCTGCACAATTGCATTTGCAAGATGTAACAATAAGAAGAGTGGACAATCTTGATTCCCAAGGGTTAATTGATGCAGCTACTAGCTCTGAAGGTTTAAATCCAGACCAAGTTGTTTTTAAATCAGTGCCAGTTGATACTGCTCAAGCGTCTGTTGATAGCGTAAGCCAAGGAAATTCTACTGACATTAGAGTCAATAGCGAATCAGGCAAAGCTTCGGTTCATTCCTTAAGCAAAGGCGCGCCTTCTGTTTTGTCGATAAACGGCCAGCCCGTAACCATGTTCCCCTACCAGCCTCCTGATATAACCAGCATGACAGCTTTGGATCTGCCTGAAGCAGATCAAAAGCTCCCTTTCATGGCAATTAGAGGATGGATTGGAAGAGGCGCTAATAGAAATACAAAGAGATATATTTTAGAAGTTCCCGCTTCTAACGGAAAATCTGTATATGTACAAAAAGACATACCTGCAAATGAAAATCCGTCCGAAACAATTCTAAGCCAATTTACTACTAGATTTGGGAAAATGCCTCAATACGATATTGGTGAACTTTCGCTTGAAGAGGCTTTGAAAGCAGGCCGAATTGAATTCACTCCAGAAGTCGAAGTTCAGTTTGGCGGAATAGCTGATACAGAAGCTCTTAGATATGCAAATGAATTAGCCAAATTAAGAAGAATAGGAGTTCATTCAGAAACCATTAGCAGAGTTGAATCTGTTAATGATGATTTTATTTACAATTTTCACAACAGAGTATTAGACGAAAATAGGGAAGGTACTGACGAAAAAGGCAGAACTGTAACTATGCGTTTAATTTCTGTTACTCCTTATGAGAATTCAGAAGCTACTTATTTAATACCTTCTTACAACCCGGAAACGGGTGAAATTATGGAAATGGAAGAAGCTATTGAGTATTCGCTTCAATTTATTAAAGCCAACGAAATTCTTCCTTTTCCCAATGTAAATGCAGCAGAGGATTTCAGAAGGAGAAGTTACAACAGGGTTGTGAAAGCTCCTGAAAGAGAAATGCATATTAGACGTTACTTATCAACATCGCATGACACTAGATGGAGATTTTTAGACGATAAAAGGCTTGACGAATTATTATCTATTTCGTCTGAATGGACAGATGAGCAACTTAAAAGTGTTCTTTGGGGTTACGACCAAATAGGCGGAGGTTCGATTCCTTCTGCATCTGCTTTACAAAAAGTTTACGATCATATGTATAATCATAGGACTTCTTTAAAGACTCCTTTGCCTCAAATTAGAAAAGGTTTTGTAACTGGCGAAAGGCAAGATCTTACTCTTGTTCCTTACGGGCGTCGGAAGATTCAAGATGTCGATTAAAACTATTAATGGCACTAAGCCCAATATAAATCCTGATTATATAGCTCCTGCTACTGATAATTTTTGGGACAAATTAAATGCTGCTGCTGCATTTACAGTAGGCGGAAGTGTTATAAACAATATTGCTCCTAACGATTACCAAATTCAAAATGTTGATTATGTGCTTTCAAATTTGCCTGACCGAGAACAGGACGAAAATTTTTTTGATGACCGATGGAATAGAAAAAAACGAGGATTAATCGCTGACATCATTCCTTCGATTAACGAATACAGAAAGCAAAACGATTTAGAAGAGCTAAATTATAAAGCTTACAGATATTTAACTGACTCTGATACTGTTTCGGAATTTGAAAAACGTTACAACGAGCTGGACAAGTTAGCGTTTGCAAATAGAACTATGGCTCGGAATCCTGCTTCTGTTCTTGGTCTCACCGTTGGATTATCAATGGTTGAACCTTGGAACTTATTTGCAGGCCCATATGCATTGGTTGGACAAGCGACTGCTGGCAAAGCAGCCTTGCGGGCTGGGGCCGCAACGGCTGCTATTGCCGCTACAGAAGAAGCAATTTTATACAGAAACGACCCTCATCGTACTCCTGGCATGTCTCTTCTTAATATTGGAGCTGCTGGCGTTATTGGTTCTACGATTGGAGGAATAGTTGGAGCAAGGAAGTCTAATCAAAAAGCTTTAATTAAAGACATCAGCGCAAGAATGAAAAGCATTGATGATGAACAGCATGTAGTTCTAGATGTAGATAATTTTTATACAGGCTCAAGCCCTGATACTATTAATTTAAATCTTGCTTCTTTTGAAGACATTCTAGAAGCAACTAAAAGCATTCCTGGCGTTGGCAAAAAAACTGCTCAACTTATTGTTAAACTTAGAAATTCTAAACCGAACAAAGTGTTTGATAGCTATGCAGATTTACTTGATGACCCAGACCTTACTAAAGCACAGAAAAAACAACTTGAGATTGCTTTAGGTCATTGTACTTCACCATGCAGATTCCATGTTAATGGAATGCCTTATGGTGGAGATGAAGCAACAATTATTGGTTCGTACGGTTTAGATAAAGTTGCAGCAATAACCTCTCCTCTGGCTCGATTGTTACAGAGCGAATTTCCAGAAATAAGAAGAGAGGCTGTAAGTCTTTTAAATACTCCATTTATGCTATCTGATAACTTGCAAGGAGTAGCAACTAAAAAATCTTTAGAAGAAATTATTGATGGTAATAGAATTCATTACACAAGATTAATTGATTCGTTAGAAAACAATTACTTTAATTATTTGAATATTAAAACCGCACCAAATGGATCAGTTCGCAAACACATTGCAAAAACTCGTGCTGGTAGAATTTTAAGAACACCTTCAAATGTTGTTAGGAATGGCCTTCGAGGCAACTTTTCCAAGATGGGTACTCCTGCTGGAAAAATGAGCTTTGAAGAATTCAAGTTAGCTGCTGTAAAACACAGAACAGGTGCTGTTGTAAGTCTTGATAAGAATGTTATTGCTGCTTCTAAATCTATTGACGATCTTTTTGATTCAAATGCTGATGCTGTTAAAAAACTTATGAAGTCAATCTACAGAGGTAAGGAATTTACTTGGATTGATTCTGAGCCTTATACCCATCGGTTGTGGAACAAAGCTGTTATTTCATCAAATAAAGAAGGATTTATTTCTTTCTTACACGAACAGTTAATTAAAAAATACGGATCTAAAGAGGCTGTCGAAGAAGCTATTGGTGACGGAATGCAACATATTGACGCATCAATTCGTCGGTCTGTTGATAAGATTGTTATGTCTCCAGAAGAAAGAATTGACTTAAGCAACATTTTTGAACCGTTAAAACGTGGAGCAACGCACAATAGATTTTGGAATTTTGTTGATGACTCTGATTTATACAATACGGATTGGGCAGTACATGACATTGAGGCAATAGCTAATTCTTATATTATGGGACCGCTTGCCGATGTTTCATTTTATAATACTTACAAAACTCTTAACCCTGAAACAGTTACATTAAGAATTAGAAAGGCCGCTATAGACAATGCTCGAATGAGGTATAGGCAAGAAGGTATTCAATTAGACGATGATGTTGTTTTATTTGAAAAGCATATGGAAAGCTTGGACAACTCATTATCTTTATTAGAAAGTATGTTAAAGAGAGTAAGGGGCAGTTATGTAGACGTGTGGTCCCCTGTTCCTGGCGGAACAATTCAGGGAGTTCTTGATAACATTAAACGTTACAACAACATTCGGTTAGGCGGAGCTTTTGGTTTACGATCTGCTGCTGACGTTGGTCGAACAGTTATGTTTTTAGGATTAAAAAAAGCTTACGGTCCTTTATTTGAGTCATACATAAAGAGAAACCGCAAAGCAATGATGATGTACGACCAAGCAAGCGCAGAGCTTGCTGCAATTAACGTTGGTAATGAAATAAATTCAATGAGCTTGGTTAGTGCTATTACTAACACTAATTTTAATACGCCGTACTCTGATAAATTTACTCAGCTAATGAGTAAAGCAAATAGCTCTATGTTTGTTTTCAATGGACTGGTTCTTTGGAACCAGTCCATGAAAAGAAATGCTGGAATTGGAGTAATGAATGAAATCATTACTTCTGCAAAAGCAGCAACGTTAGGAAAGCTTGATTCTAAAAAAGCTTCCAATTTGGCAAAGCTTGGTTTAGAGAGAGAAGATCTCTACGAAATAGCAAAAGAGTTTAAAGCTCATGGTGCTAGCTATCGTGGAGTCCATTTAATGAATTTTGAGAATTGGAACGCTGATTCTACAATTGCAGACAAACTTGCTAGAGCTGTTAAAAAAGAAGTAGATACAATTATCGTTACACCTGGCATTGGTGACACTCCACTTTTAATGGAAAACTCTTTTGTTTCAATGATGATGCAATATAGAAGTTTTCCGATGGCAGCAATGCTTAGGCAAACAATACCTTTGGCTCAAAATATGAATAGAAACGCTTTGTCTGGTCTTTTGATTTCTGTTGTAACTGGAATGGCTGCTCGTCAATATATTAATTTTGCAAACGACAAAGATGGACCGGACGATCTTGACGAATTGCTTTATCAAGGATTAGAGGATACGGGAACTCTGTCTACAATTGGCGAGTTCGCAAATTACGGACAAATGATTTACAATAGAAATCCATTCTTTTTAGGGCCTACAGTAACTGGTGCTGGGGATATGTATAAAGTAGGATCTAGTTTGATTTCTGGTGAAGAAATGAACCAGTATGAAATCAACGCAGCCAGCAGGCTTGTTCCTTATGATGGGCTCAAGAAGTTGGTAACGGCCATAGTGCCAGAAATCGGAGAATAAAACGATGGCTTCTAAAAGTATTGAAATGACTGCTGGAAAAATAGAGAGCATGTCCTTACGAGATGGTGCTCGTGGCGTTATTCAAGTTGATTATGGGGACACTACTGTTTCTTTATATGGAAGCTTGAACGATGTAAATTACATTCTAATTGAAACTTATTCTTCAGCTTCTGCTTTAAAAGAAGTTGCACTTTGTAAATACATGGCGTTTTTTGCAGGAACTAATGCTACTAGAACTAAGGCTGAAATTGTGGGTGGTGGAAGCTTTGGCACTACTAAGGCTTACATAAACGAAACTAGATAATGATTTCTTCTGTAGCAAAGCCTTTAAATAATGTTTCCGTTGGAGAGCTGGGTAAACCTCGGTACGGCTCTAAGAGTGATTCTTTAGGGAATCCTCTTGGAGTAGGTCAGTTGCTTTGCACCGGGGCTGCGGTGGCTACATCGAGTGGTGTTAATTATTTGCAATTTAGCAACAGGCAAAGCTTTGATCTAAATGGAAATACTTATAGCCTTAGTGACCAATGGTCTTTAATAGCGTTTAGGCAAAGAGATAGTGATAATGTTCAAGATCATTTTGGAATAACTTTAAGACCAGGAGGAGCTTCATCTTCTTCTAGGCAAGATTTAGAAGATGAGTTGACTGGTACAGATTTAATAAAAACTGTAAGTTTTAAAGTTTCTGGTCGAGGTGGGACTTATTGGTACAGGCCCTATGACACTGGTTTTGGGGCTAGGAATAGCTTTTACGTTGAAGATGGGAATTCGAATAATTGGATTTTTTTTAGAATGATTGGATTGCCTTCTGAAAATGACGTTAGATTTCCTGCTTTTAAAACTGCTAGTGGTGAAAGTTTTTCGCCTTCTTTGAGTTCTGGGGATTCAGATGCCACTCTTAAAATAACTATTTACGTTTAGGAATTTAAAGTTGCCTGTTAACAACGGAATTGAATATGAGGTTTTGGGAGAGTCTCCTGAACTTGGAATTGTTATTTATTCCGTAGAGGATAATTACAATGTTGATCTGTTTTTGTCTGCGGTTTATGACAGAGATACTTTTTGTGACAATCTTATAGACTTCTCATTTCAGGGGAACTTCATCTCTAGCGCATTAAGCGAGAAAGAACTAATTGTAAACTTATTCGATGTATATAAGGTTCTTTTGTAATGTTAAGAAACATACCCATCCAACTACAGGGATCTTGCGTTGGTCCTATAAACAAAGTCTTAAATGCAGACAATCATGATTTTATGGGGAATGCGTTAGGGCCAACAAGGCAACAGATACATGATGGAACTCATGGTGCTGTTATTTATATTGCTAATACACTTGTTCTTGGTTCTTTGATTGGTGGATTTAGTAATTTTACATTAAGTGGCACAACTTATGTTGTTAGCAGTTTGCAGGTTGTTTATTTCACCGGATCGTTTGGTGCTTTTCCTTACGCTCTGCTTGCAACAAACACTTCCTCTTCTGAAAGCGCAACAATTTTAACGGATATTCAAAACTCTGGGCTAGATGAAACGATGGGGATTGAGTTTACTGGGTCAAGAGGCACTGAGACTTATTATGCTACTTCAGACAATAAATGGCAGGCTTCATCTTCATACGTTGACCGTATTGCTTTGCCTTTAAAAAATTCAAATACAACTTCTGGTCTTGACGACAACAGCTTTTTGGCATGGGAAGCTAACAGTGCATACTGGGGTCGAACTGGCTCCCATAACCAAACAGATACAACTTCTGTTGCAACGTTGCTGACTTGATATGGAAAACAACGGTCACCAGAGGGAGCTTGGGCAATTCTTTCAGGAAGTTAAAGAATTGAGACATGATTACCAAAATCTCAAGATGGTCGTTTCTGTGTTAGACGAAAATCAAAGGAATTTGGAAAGAGAGCTTATGGGTTTGCGTAGCGACTTAAAGGCTTTCCAAGCAAAAATCATGGCGATGGCTTCTGGAGCTGTTGCTGTCATTACTGCTGGTGCATGGGCAATTCAGTTGTTTTACGCATGAGAGCGAAGAATCGTTTTGAAAGAGCTACCCAAATAGTCAGGTGGCTAAAGACCGAGTTTAAACTTGATTCTTTAAAGCGATTGGAATGGGTAGACATACTTCTTGACGATGATGGCACTTCCCAATTATGTGGTTGCGTAGAAGAAGAGTCGAATGGCAATCTCACAATCACGCTTTCTAAGCGTGCTTGTTCGACCACTCAGCTTACTATTGACACCGTGATACACGAAGCCGCCCACGCGGCTTTGTGGGACACGGGGCTTGGGATGCTTCACGGAGACAAGTTCTGGAAGCGTTACGGCAGAATGATGGACGCTTACGAGCATCATGGTTACATGGACTCGAAAGCATTTGACCCGAAGTAGGGACTGAAGAGTGTCAGAAATTAGAAGCAGACACGGTGCGAGAGTCATTTTTAAAAGAGATGAGGAGTCGTCGGTCGGGCGTGGCGCGGTTTTGTACCGCGCTCACTTCCGCCCTGAGATCGCTCTCATACTCTATTGGGCTTCTTTTTATGCTCCCGAAGAGCTTGGCAATGAGATGTGGGTCACTGAAGGATGGAGAAACATTAGGAATTCCAGGGACTTACACGAAGAATGCCGTGCTTTTGATTTTGATTGCACCAGAATAGAAGCGGACTCTCACAAAAACCGTTATGAAATAGCTCGTTTGTGGGGTAGGTTTTTACAGGAAGAACTTGGACCAGATTATCAGGTAATTCTACATGGCGGAGAAGACAGTCTTCACCTCCATGTAGAGCTTGACCCTTGAGGCTTAAATGGACTTCATTATTAACAACGTTGATAACTTTCTTTCGATCGCCACTCAGATCATTGGCGTCTTTGCTGTAATTGCTTCGATGACTCCCAATGAAGTAGACAACCAAATCCTTGATAAGGTTGCAAGACTTATCAACGTCTTTGGCTTTAACTTTGGAAAAGCAAAGAATGAGTAATGACTGATTTTTTTGCGATCTTAATAGGAGTTTCTAGCATTGCCGTTCTGGCTTTCGGTGTTGGGTATTTCAACACTAGAATGCATACGGCTGACAAAAAGCTAAGAAAGCTAAGGAAAGATCGTGAAAAAATACTCAAGCCCCTTATGTCTTCTAGTGAGTTGTCTCAGCACGCTGCTCGTCTTATCAAGCTGCGCGAGAAGGCCCGCCGAATGCGGAATTCCAGCTCCGCCCACTGCTGCTCTAACAGAGATTGCAGAGGGGACTGTAGCTGAACAAGCTCCAGGCACTGAGCTTTGGCTTCGTGAAATATTCAGGGCTTGCGAATGGACGAAATAGACGGCAAAGAACTGGTTGCTTTACGCTATCTTCAGAGGCAAAAGGATACTGTTGCAACTCTGAAGGCCGCTCTTTCTGAATCAGAAAAGGAAAATGAAGATCTCAGAAGACAGGTAGATTTGCTTGCCAAGCAAGGCAGTAAAAAGATAAAAACGAAAAAGCTCTCTGCTCCTAAAGGCAAGAGAGCTTTTATTTTGGGGCTTACTGACAATCACTACACGCAGCAGGTTGACCCGACGTTAAGCGGAGGGGAAAACCTGCACAATGAACAAGTGGCTGTCAGCAGGGTCAATAGTGTTATTGATCAAGCGAAAGAAATCATTGATAACGCCAAGTCTAAATACGGAGTATCTGAGGTACTTGTTTGGCTTGGTGGTGACTCAATGGTCAATGCAGACTTGCATCCGAACTTTCAAAGGCTGACTCCGTATGAGCCGCTGGAAGAGTTAGAAATCGTCTACAACATTAAGGTTGATTTATTTAAGAGGTTACAGGATGGCCCGCTTCGCCGAGTACCCTTGCGGGTACACGGCTCGCTGTCCAACCACGGTAGGGATGGGAAGAAGGAAGAGGTTTCGGCTGAGATGGCGTACAGGAGAAGCTACGACGTAGCTCTGTACAATCAACTACAACGTAGCCTCGGGTTGCCTTTCCACATCGAGAAGACCTACTTCGGGATTGAGACTGTTGGAGGCGTCAAGACGCTTCTCCACCACGGTCACATGATCGGCATGAAGGCTATGCCCAACACCAACTTCTACCAGCCAAATTGGACCCAGATCGGGAAGAGGCTTATCCACCCCAAACACCAAGGTACGTCTTTGATGATGATTGGGCACTGGCATACAGCGGCTGAGTATCAGAGTTCCTACTTTACTTTTGTAAGCGCAGGCTGCACCGTAGGCCAAGATGGTTATGCCTACGGGCATGGCTTCTTGCCTGAAGCGCCTAGTCAGCCTCTTGTGGAAATTGATGCGGAGCACAACAGGGTCGTCCAAGTCCACCGCATTTACGTTAAATGACTACTTTGCTTTAGTGTCTTTTACTTTAGACCTTGCAATACGCATTGCGCCTTCTCGGCTAAGTAACGCTCCAGTCGGAGTAAACCCTCGGACATTGCGAGTGAGTGCTTGAGCTGCGCCTAAAGATCTAAGCTTCTTTTTCTTTTTCTTGGCTTGCTTTTTTTCATGTTCTCCAACGCCAACTAAAATTCCCGCAGCAACAGCAGCAATTGGTAAAGCAAAAGCGCCAACAGTACCTGCTCCTAATGCTGCGCCAAAAGCATAAGACCCAGTCGTAGCACCAACGGTAGCTGCTCCAGTTGCAGCTCCAGCAGTAACTGCACCGCCCGCTGCTGCTCCAGTATATTTTATTTGATCGTCTTTTGATTGAGTAATTCTTCCCTGGGGTCCGACTCTAGTGCCTGCTGATCCATACTCTTTTGTTTTATCTGCAATTTCAAACTGTCTTTTAAGTGCTTGCCTTCTTGATCGTTCGTTGCCTAAGAATGCGAGCTCTCTTTTTTCTTTTTCAGTGAATCCAGATCCAAGACGAACTCCACCTTCGTCTCCACTTAAGACTTTGAAAAGGAAGGGATCAATCTTCCCGCCTTCAATGGATTCTTGCTGACGCTTGTATGCGTCTAAAAATCTGACCTGTTGTCGCCATGCAGGCTTTGCCATGACTACCTCGTCATTTGGATCTGATACCAATTAGCTATGGTAGATCTCATTGCTTCTATAAGCAATTTTAACTCAATAGCGTCCTTGGTCAAAGTTGCTTGCTCGGAAGCTACTTGGCTAATTGTGGCGCTAATCAGCTTTTCTGCGGCGTCTCCGACGTTTTCGAGTTCGTACTTTTGCCCCTGAACTTCCAGAAACCAGTGGGTCGGGTGTCCGTTCTGGTACATTTGTACTGAAGGTGTGAAAGTAATCAGGTTCCTCTTCATTCCATACCTGCAAAAATCTGACCAGCACTTCAGCAGACTGAGGGCCAATTGAATTGGCAGCGTATTTATTTATTTCTTTTAAATTCCATCTATTACAGGTTTTGCCGCTTTGTTTAAAATGAACAAAGTCGTCTGTAATTTCAATCAGCACTCTCTGCATGGATATACCTAGCCAGAATCCTTTCTGAGATTGTGGCCTCATCGAGAACTCGGAGGCGATAATTCCCGGCTGTAAGATATTCGAGATCTTCGACAATCAAGCGGGAGCCGAACGGTAGCCCTTGATTGACTGGAGAAACAGCCTTGAATTGTATTGAATTCTCTGCAATAGACAGAATTTCGATGTGAATTTCAGTCTTTCTTCGATACTCGTTTCCGATAAGTATCATGAGGAACAGAGCCATTTCTTTTGAAAGCGCGGAGGGGTCCACTGCTTTCGTTAGCTTCAAAACTCTCAAGAGTTATCTCCCTGCCCAGATAAGCAATCCACATAGAGTCAGCTTCATTGTCAGTCAGCTTCCAATCTGGTTTAAACCGATTGGTAGCTGACTCAATCATTATGTCTTTCTTTGCAGCGCCTTTGCCAGTGGCAGCTTTTTTGATGGCTTGGACAGAAAGCTCTTTGCAAGGAATGCCTCTGTCGTGGCACGCCATTAGCAAGATCATTCTATACGCACCGTAAGCATGTGCAGCTTTTGTGCCAAGGTGTCGAGCTACATATTCATAAAAGACAATCGGTTTGTAAGTCTCGTATGTGTCAAAGATTTCGCAGATGTGATCCCAAAACTTTTTATATTTAAGAGGCTCTTCTTTGCCACCAAACTTAGCTTCATGCGAAAGCATGATATCTCCGTTAATAACAGAAATACCCGCTTTGGCGCCAAGATCCATACCTATGAAAATATTATACATAGGATTACCAGAACAATGGTTCGGATTAAACTACCAATCTCGTATCCTAAAAAGTCTCGGTAACTATCTTCAACTCGGTCAACCTGAGTCACTAACTCTAAGGCTTCATCGCCAACAAATAGCTTCAATCTATTCTCATTAGGCTTTGCATAGTAAGGCCAACCGGGAGGCCACTGGGCATGTTCCCGTCCCCAACCGACAAACGGGATGAGTCCAATAAGTATGTGGCCTATGTCTTCGTACCACTTCTTGTCTTGCATAAAACCGTAAAGATACTTCAATTTAAATCTCCTGTGTTGACATTTGCTTTTGTTGTCTGTAAACCCGCTTGAGCGGGTTTACAGACAACAACAATGCAACGGCAATTGCTATACCTGATCCAAAGTAAGGCTCTGGAAGGTACACTGGCAACTCGTTTGACCAAACGCTTGGTATTTCATTACTAATAGATCTTGATCTTACTAGCAATGCGTTTGCAGGCAGTTCAATAACCGCTTGAAAACAATCTAAACAATCGTCTACGGGTTCTACTCGAATAACCCATTCCCATTCATTAGATGCGACTCGCTGGAACTGAAATTCCCAAGAGTCTACTAATTCATGTTCTTGTTGTTGCCAGTAGATTGTTTTAAGAGGCATACTAAACCTTAGTCCGGCAATAAGATCTTTGCGTTTCTACCCTTCTTGATTCTGGAAACTTTATTAGACTGGTACCATTCA
>CEUL01150201.1_pt1 | contig 13062 bp, 12 predicted proteins | sample 427021 | NCBI WGS metagenome assembly CEUL01 (sample SAMEA2622800, study PRJEB7988) | marine metagenome | isolation source: saline water (ENVO:00002010), including | reverse complement strand
GTCTAGTAAGTTAGTTATAACAGTTTTTAGAGCTCCAATGCCATCTCTTAATGGTTTTAAAGCAATGTTAAGTTCATATAGAAGGCCACATCCACTCATGGCACCTACTTTAGCGAAGGCATCGTGCTTATATGCTAATACTTCACTTGCTTTATCAGAAGCAAAATCTAATGGTTTTGATAATGTAGTTATGCGAGATGGAGAGGAAAATGTAGTTGAATTTGGAAGCGCTAATTTATTTATTGTTAAATCGAATAGAGTTATTACTCCAGAATGGAATAAAACTTTTCTTAACGGAATTACGAAACAGAGAGTAATTTCTTTATTAAAAAATGAGGGAATAGATGTCATAGAAACGAAAGTCAGTACAAATGATTTATTAGTTGCTGATGAAGTATTTAGTACTGGAAATTTTGGTAAAGTTTTACCAGTTAGAAAAATTGATAAAGTTGAATATGAAATAGGTTCAGTATGTAATAGAGCTATTCAACTTTATCAAAAGTATGCTTCAACCTATAAAGATTAAATTAAAGTAAAATGATATTCTTTAATATCTAGTTAGAAATTTAATTTTACTCCTAAGCTTAAAGTTCTTCCATAGGAGCCAGCCGTATCAGCTTTAGAATATTTTTGATCTAACAAGTTATCAATTTTTATTTGTATCTTGCTATTATCACTCAAATTATAGCTCAAGTTACTATGTATAAGAGTATAACCGGCTATATGACCGCCGGAAAATGCACCATCTCTTGCATTAGAGTGATATTCTGCAGATGAATTAAAAGATAAACTTGTAAAATATTCTGGATTATAACTAAATGAAGTTTTACCGGAGTGCTTTTTTCTCCTTGATAAAGATCTGCCATTATTATTAGTTGTTAAAAAATTATAATGAGAATTTATCATAATTTCTTTAGATACAATATATTTAACAAAAAGCTCTAAACCTTTGTTTTTTGCACTACCTTGATTTGAAAACTTATAGCCAGGAGCTGGTCCATAACCTATAAGATTATCTATTTGTGTTGCAAATAGTGTTAAATCCGCTATTAAATTATTTTTTGGAGAAATATACTCTATTCCAATATCTCTACTTCTACTAGTTTCTTCTTTTATGGAAATACTTCCATATGAACCATAAATTTCATCTAAGGTAGGAGCTCTGTATCCTGTACCATAACTAGAATGTATCCTAAAACCTGAATTAGATAGTATATAACTTCCGGCTATTCGATAAGTATTAGATAAGCCGAATAAGTCATGGTGATTGCTTCTAAAACTTGCATCAATAAATAGGTTTTTTATCGTATTATTTGAATAAGAATAAAAGCTTGATGATGAAGAGACCTTAAAATCATATGCGTTATATTGGTCTTGAGTATCCATGTGAGATCGTTCTGTATCTATTCCAAAAATAAATTTTTCTTTATTATTAAGGGGGATATCAATTTTAAATTTTGCTGAATGAAGATCAGCTATATACCATCTAAATTTTCTATCTTCTTTAAGCTGGTATCGGCGCGCCTTTGCTATAGATGTGTTGGCTTCTAAAGAAAATAATTCATAATCTTTATTTAAGGAGATGGAAGATTGCCAATCTAGTAAATTGGCTTGTCTATCTGCATCAATAAATGGACCCAGAGGCGCTTCGTCTTCTTCTATTTCAGATGTAAAGACTCTAGAAACTAAAGAAATTTCCGTTTTAGGATTAAAGTCATAATCTATGACTAAGTTAGCAGTATCAATGTTATAGCTATCATTTTCATTATAACCTAATGATTTTTCTGCTGCTGAAATCCCAGGCCCTTCCGAGTGATGATAATTTAGTGAAAAGTATAAATTATCTGAATTGCCAGATATACCTGTATCAATATTTTTATCTAATCTGTTAGACAATTCCATATTTAGATATTTAACTTGTTCTTTAGTTCCTCTTTTTAAAATTATATTTATTACACCTCCAATAGCTTCAGATCCATAAATTGCACTTTGTGATCCTCTTAAAACTTCAATTCTTTCAACACCATTTAACTTAATTCTCTCTAAATCTACGGATCCTCGTCCAGTTGAAGAATCGACTATTTTCATTCCATTAATTAGTATTAAGGTATGATCTGTTTCATTTCCTCGAAGAAATGCTCGAGTTAGTGACTGAGGACCACCACTCTTATAGTCTTGATAACCAGCAGTTGCGCTAAGTATTTGGGAGACATAAGACATTCCACTTTTATCTATATCTTGACTTGTAATAATAGTAACAGCAGACCCAGTCTCTTTTAATTTTTTAGGATAGTAATTTCCTGTAACAGTTATATTTTCTAGAATATTTATCTCTTCTGCTATTACTTTATTTAAAAATAGAATAATTACTGTGGCAAAAATTAAATAAATAAATTTTTTATTAATAAACAATATTATGGACCAATTCAAAATTTCACAAAAAATAATTATTTTGCGTTAATTAATACAATATTGTTTTGAGATTTTGTAAACCTTAAAACAATGGATATAATTGCACCATCACTTTAAGTTAAAGCTCTATTGAACATCCCCTCTCAACAGTCGATAGCACTCAATTAGGCAGGTCTCCTGGCTCATTGCTTCTTAGATTGTCCAACCTTCCCATAAATTTATACAGTGGTTATACGGACATTCTCTTCAATTACAGTTGCGGGGGCAGCTGAGGCAATTTGTATAAAATATCTCATTCCCTTTTCACCTAATACTAGGCACCTAATTAAATAAAAACATATTTTTATATTAATTTTTTGTCAAATTTTTATAGATTTTTTATCATAAATAATTCATGTTTGAATAATGTTAAGAAATATTATTAGATTTGCCTTACGAAAAGCTGCTTCAGATCCGAGAGTAAGAGCAAAAGCAAAAGAAACTGCAAGAAAAGTTGCAAGAGGAGCGGGTGAAATAGCAAGAGACCCAGAGCCAGCAAAAAAGCTAGGAAGAATAGCAGGAAAAATAAAAAAGAAGATTATAAAAAATTAATTATTTTTATAATAATCAGGCCCGTATTCCATACAATTTTCTATAAGAGTAGCTCTTTCTTCCCCTGTACCTCCATATTTAGGATCCGGTAATTTAAATCCTCTAATAAACTTAAGGGCTTCTTTTAAAGATTTTTTAGACTTTTCATCTTTCATTAAGGAAAATTCATGAGCTGTCCAACAATCTACTTCTAATTCATTTCCGCTTTGTAAAACTATATGGCCATATTCATGGAGTATAAAAAAGTCAACAGCTCCTGGAAAATTCCAATCAATATTTGCTATTCTTTGAGCACAATAATATATTTTTCCATCTGGTGTGGCTGTGGCAACTCCTCCTTTAGTCATTCCACAATGAGGAATTAACTCTGCTTCAATTTTTTTGTCTATACTGTAAGCTATATTTAAATTAATAATAAAAAAGTAAACAATTAAGAGCCATTTAACCATAATATAATGTCCATCTAAAATCTTTATAGAAACGTAATATAGGTGATTAAATAGAGATGTAAATGAATTTGGAGTATTAATGATAAGAAATTTAAATATAGTTTGGTTTCGAAAAGATTTGAGACTTAAAGATAATCCTGCTTTGGAAGCTGCCGCTCATAATGCAGATATATTCCCCATTTATATTAATGATACTAAAGATAAAAATGAACGTAATATGGGTGCAGCTAGTAAAGTTTGGTTATATAATTCTTTAAATGCTTTAAATTCAAGTATAGGGAACAAACTTAATTATTTTAGAGGAAATGCTGAAAATATTTTAATTGATTTAATACAGAATAATAGAATTAATGGTGTTTATTGGAACAGATGTTATGAGCCGTTTAGTATTTCCAGAGATACTAAAATAAAAAAAATTTTAATAGATAATAACGTTAAAGCAGAATCTTTTAATGGATCATTAATAAGAGAACCTTGGGAAGTTTTGAAAGATGATAATACTCCATATAAGGTTTTTACTCCATTTTTTAAAAAAGCTTATTTAACATTGGATAATATTGATATTGAAGATTTTGATACATCAAGAATAAATTATGTATCTAATAGCAGTCACAATAATATAAATAACCTAAATCTTTTAACTAATTTAAGCTGGGAAAATGAAGTGATTAGTTCATGGAAAGTAGGAGAAAAAGCAGCAATTCAGAAAGCAGAAAAATTTTTTAGAAAAGGTATTTTAGAATATAAAGAGGGTAGAAATTTTCCTGCAAAAAATAATGTTTCTCGTCTTTCTCCTCATTTGCATTTTGGTGAAATATCGCCAAAAAGATTATGGGTGGACACATGTAATTTGAAACAAAATAAAAATACTACTCATTTTTTAAGTGAATTATGTTGGCGAGAATTTTCTTATTATTTATTATATCATTTTCCTTATCTTCCTGAAAAAAACTTACAAATTAAATTTGATAGTTTTCCGTGGGTCGATAACAACGATTATTTCGAAAAATGGAAAAAAGGTGAAACTGGTTATCCAATTATAGATGCAGGTATGAAAGAGTTATATTCCACTGGCTATATGCATAATAGAGTAAGAATGATAGTGGCTTCATTTTTAGTAAAAAATCTGTTAATTCATTGGAGAAAGGGCGAAAATTATTTTTGGGATTGTTTATTTGATGCTGATCTAGCTAATAATAGCGCAGGCTGGCAATGGGTAGCGGGCTCTGGAACAGATGCTGCGCCATATTTTAGAATATTTAATCCTGTTGCCCAGGGAAAAAGATTTGATTGTGATGGATCATATACAAGAAAATATCTTCCTGCTCTTAAAAATATGCCAGATGAATATTTGTTTAACCCGTGGGAAGCACCGGAATTGGTTTTAAAGGAAGCAGATGTCTCCCTTGGTAAAAATTATCCGAAGCCAATAGTAGATATTAAATTATCAAGAGAAAATGCACTACATGCATATGAAAAAATAAAATAATTATGTGATCCATATTATTATTACTTGCGTAAGATGTTATGGAGGGTGAAATGTTTTTAGAAAATACTATTGAAACTGCAGATATATCAGCTAAAATGTCCTACATAGATTATAAAAAGGATAAAGCTTATAAAGTGTTAAAACCAGCAGTAAAAGATGAGGAGTTAACCCGTTTGATTAGTTTAGTGGCAACCGACAAAGATAAATCTGCTTTTAGTAACTTATTTAAGTTAGTTGGTCCACGTATAAAGGGATATTTAATGAAGCTAGGCTCTAATGATATTGTAGCTGAAGATTTACTTCAGGAAGTTATGCTTACCGTTTGGAGAAAGTCTGAAACCTTCGACAGAAGTAAAGCCGCCGTAAGTACTTGGCTCTTTACTATAGCCCGAAATAAACGTATCGATATGTTAAGAAAAGAAATAAGACCTCAACTTGATCCAATGGATCCTATGTTGACTCCAAATGAAGAGGAGTCAGCTGACGATGCTTATGGTTCTAAACAGCAGTCTCTTAAAATTAATGATGCTATTGGTTTATTACCAGATGAGCAATCTAAGTTAATTAAGATGACTTATTATGAAGATAAGTCGCATTCTGTAATTGCAGAAGAACTTAAAATGCCTTTAGGTACGGTTAAATCTAGAATTAGATTAGCATCAACAAGATTAAAAAAATTATTAGAGGGAACCATCCATGATTAAACACCACTTACATTCTGAAATCTTACTTTCATATGCTGCTGGAAATTCTTCTCCTTCCGAAAGTTTGATCGTAGCTTCTCATATCACTTCCTGTAGTAAGTGTAGAAGAGATGTTGAAACTTTTGAAAAATTAGGAGGGAAGCTTTTAGAGATATCAAATTCAGTTGAAGTAGATTCCTCGTCCTTAGATAATATTATGTCCAGGATTAATAATGATGACTATTCTATAGATTCAAGTGATGTTTTAGGCACTAGTGATATTTTTAAGAATATACCTGTAGTTTTGCAAAAATATTTACCGGATGGCGATAGCCTTACGGAAAATTGGAAAAAAGGTATCGGCGGGATAAAATATTTTGATATAGATTTGGGACAATCAAATAAAAATACTCGCGCACGAATGCTCTCTATTCCCCCAGGAAAAAAGCTTCCTAATCATGGGCATGAGGCACAAGAACTTACCCTAGTCATTCATGGCGGCTTTTCAGATGAAAATGGTAGTTATGATGCAGGAGATGTAGCAATAGAAGATGAAAATAACAGTCACACTCCTATTTCAGACCCAAAAGAAGGTTGTGTCTGTTTAGTTGTTTATGAAGGAAAATTAAAATTTAAAGGCCTATTTGGCCCTATCTTAAACTTCTTAAAAATTTAAATGTCTAAAACTTGCTGGATTACAGGCGCATCTAGCGGAATAGGCAAATTTACATCACTATGTTTTGCAAAAAATGGATATACGGTATTTGCAAGTTCAAGATCATTAGAAAATTTAAATAATTTAGTTAATGAATCTCGTTCATTAAATTTGAAAGGCAAAATAGTTGCTTTACCACTAGACGTAACTGATGCCGATCAAATTCTAACTTGTTCAAAATTTATTGCAGAAAATACAGAAAATCTTGATTTTGTAATCCTAAACGCTGGAACTTATATTAGAGAAGATTCTAAATTAGCAACTGTTAAATCTACAAGAAAAATGATTGACCTGAACTATACCTCAGTATTAAATCATATTATTATTTTGCAACCCTTCATTTCAATATTAAATATAAAGCAAATAGCTATAGTTTCTTCTATTGCCGGTTGGAGAGGTATGCCAATGTCCGCAGCATATTGTTCTTCAAAGGCAGCTATCAAGACAGCAATAGAAAGTTTTGAAATTGACTATCATAGCAGTGAAGTTCGTTTTAGAATTTTTTATCCTGGTTTTGTAAAAACACCCTTAACAGATAAAAATAAATTTAAAATGCCTTTCATAATTGAGGCTGAAAAAGCGGCTAATATAATTTATAAAAAATTATTATACTCTAAAAAATTCGAAATTAGTTTTCCATTTAATTTTGCATTAATCATGAAATTAATTACGATAATGCCATGGCCGCTATATAAAAAGTTAATGTTAAAAAAAAATAGATAGTAGAAGTATTAATTTTTTTTGTAAAATAAGATGACAGTCCCAAGCTTAATACCAAATTTTCTCATTATTGCTTTATTAATTATCACTTCGTTATTTTGGAGATACATCCAATCATCAAAATTAACTCTAGTTTTACGTCCAAAAAGCGAAAGTTCAAAAGTATATTTCCAATTAAAGGTGTTTCCTGAAGTATAGCCTATTGCTTTTCCTATAACATTATCAGTTAAACCCTCATACCTATTATCACTAACTTTAATTAATTTCCAATTTCGAGTTTCTTGAATACCATCATCATAAATAAAATCTTCCTTAATATTTAAAGTATTAAATTTTTTATCCCAACTACCTTTGATTATGCAGCTAAATCTTTTTCTTACAAAACCGAAAGGGTCTTCAAATAAACCCCAAGCTGTAATATTACCAGAAAAAAATTTTTCTAAATCTAAGTGCGGTTTGTTTTTTTTGTACCTCTCAACTTTCATATTTACTCTACGTATATTGCCTTTTAAATGGATTAAATTTTATTTATTTAAAATTATTTGGTGAACATTAATGGAGTTAGATAAAAAACCTGCCTCGCAATAAGCAAGATAATATTCCCACATATTTTTAAATTTAATATCAAACTTTTTTTCTTTAGATATTTCATCCCAGTTAGATAGAAAATTATTTCTCCAAATTGAAAGTGTATTTGCATAATCTTTTCCAAAAGTTTTTTCTACACTCATTTTAAGTCCATATTTGGATGTCATTTTTTGAAGAGAATCAATAGAAGGCAAAAAACCTCCAGGAAATATATATTTTTGAATAAAATCTGCATTATTTTTATATTTGGAATAAAGGTCATCTTTAATACTAATTAATTGCATACCAATTAATCCATCATCTTTAATATTTTGGTTTAGTTTTTGAAAAAAAACTGGCCAATATTTTTTTCCAACAGCCTCAAACATTTCAATAGATATAATTTTATCATATTTTTTATTTATTTCTCTATAGTCACAAATTTGAATATTAATTAAATCTGATAAACCCTCTTTTTGAATTCTTTGTTTTGCATACTCTGCTTGTTTCGAAGATAAGGTAATAGATGTAATTTTACTTTTATATTTTTTAGCAGCATACTCTGCAAAACCTCCCCAACCGCAACCTATTTCAAGAATATCATCTCCTTCCTTTAAATTTATAATTTTACATATGTTACTATATTTATTATTTTGTGCATTAGTTAAGTTGAGTTCTTTATTATCAAATAAAGCTGAAGAATAGGTCATAGAATTATCTAACCATTTAGAATAAAATTTATTTCCTAGGTCATAATGATAAGAAATATTTTTTTTACTACCTGATTTAGTGTTAGGTTTTATTGCATGTTTAAGGTAATTCCAAAGACTGTAAATTCTTTTTCCATAAATAATATTTTTATTATGATTTCTATTTAATGAAAACAGAAATATTACTTTAGATATGTCAGGGCTAGATAGTTCGCTATTTATATAAGCTTCAGAAAAACCAATAGAACCAGATTTGATAATTCTATTAAAAGCATTAAAAGAGTGTATATTCAAATAAGCAGTTAAATTAGACTCTTTGTCTCCTATAAATATTTTTTCCTTATCCGAAAAAGTTACTTCCAATAAACCATTTTTAATAAAAAACAATTTATTAATAATATTTTTGTTAATTTTATTTATCATTTTTTTTATCATCTTTTATAAGAGTTTTGCTAAATGATATTATATCTTTACTGGGTATTGGTCTATTAAAGAATTGAATACCTTTAATCCAGAGTAATAATGCTTGAAAATGAATAGAATATATAACCTTTAAAGTCATTAGTGGATATAGAAAAAAACATAATAATAAATATTTATCATTAAATTCAGATTGCTCTCCATAAAATATTGCATTAAGCAAATTAGTTCTATCTTTTTTATAATATTTTATTTCAATTTTTAGAGATTTGTTATTAAGTTTTGTATCAAATTCATATTCTCCCTCTATATTAAAAAAAGGAGAAACATGAAATACTTTATCTACTTTTTCATTTAATTTATTATATTTAGTAACATAGTTATGTCGATCTCCAAAAGTATTATGAACCTCATATATTATTGCCTTAATCTTATTATTTGTATCAATACAAAAATAGGTAGTTAATGGATTAAAAACATACCCTAATATTCTAGGATAGCAAAGAATAAATATTCTATCATTGGCAGAATAAAGACCTAAATTAGAAAATATTTTCCTAGCCCAAAATAGAGGATTTCCAAATGGTTTCTCAGTATGGTCCTTATAACAAAAACTAAATAAATTAAATTTATTTATAGAAAATAACTTTGCTTTTTTTGAAATATTATCCAATTCTTCTAAATTTATAAATAAAGAAAAAATTCTATATTTAAATTTATGTATTTTAGGATAAAACCTATAGTGGCTTACAAAACCTTTATAAATATAAATGTGTTTTAGTAAGCCCATTATTAGTGCCTTTATTTATTATGAAGTATATATTTTTTGTTTTTTCGTTTTACTATCTAAATTCCATGGCACCTTACAGCCTAATTTTTCCGCAATAGCTATTCCAGATTTTATTCCATCTTCATGAAAACCATATTTTGTCCATGCTCCAGCAAACCATATATTTTTGATTCCTTGAATATCATTTAATTGTGACTGTCCTATTAAGGCATTTTCATCCAGAATAGGATGGTCATATAATATTTCTTTAAAAATTAAATCCTTATCAATACTACCTTCTTCAGGATTTAAGGATACAAATAAAGGAAAATTTTTATCAATATTTTGTAATAAATTCATCCAATACGTTACTTGAATAGGTTTGTCACCTATTTTTGTATTCTCATCCATAGAACTAGTATAATTCCATGATGACCACAAGGATCTATTTTTTGGCATAAATTGCTCAGAAGAGTGAAGTACTACTTTATTTTTTGAAAATTTAAAATAATTTAGTACTTTCTTAACCTTTTTATGAGTTCCTTTAATAAGTTTTATTGCTTGATCTGCATGGCAAGCCATAATCACATGGTCATATTTAATTTCACTATTTTTAAATTTTATAATTACAGAGTTTTCATTTGGTACAACAGCTTCAATAGAGCTATTAGTTTCATAACTAAAATTAGAACTTTTTAAAATTTTTTTAATATATTTCTGACTTCCATTTTTAACGGTTTTCCATTTAGGCCTATCTTTTATATTGAGTAATCCATGATGGTAAAAGAAGTACAAAAAAGTCTTAGTTGGAAACATGAGTGCATCTTTATTAGAGCACGACCAAATTGCTGAAGCAATTGGCATTATATATCTATTAATAAAAAAAGAAGAAAAATTATTATATTTTAACCAATGACCAATAACACTTTTATCATCTTTATTCTTTTTTATATAATTTGTAGCAATTTTCTTAAATCTAAAAATATCAGATAATAATTTCCATTGATTAATATTAAATACATTCTTTTTTTGCCCAAAAATTCCTCTTAAACCTGAACCAGAATACTCATATTTGCCATTATTAAGTGATATTGATAGAGACATATCACTATCTATACAATTTACTCCAAGTGTTTCGAAAAATTTCGTTAAATTTGGATAGTTTTTATTATTGTAAACTATAAACCCTGTATCAACGCTAATAGGTATTTCTTTATTTCCTTCTCTATTATAGTTTATATTTATAGTATTCGAGTGTCCCCCTAATTTATATTGTTTTTCATAAACAGTGACTTTATGTTTTTTTGATAAAAACCAAGCTGCAGATAGCCCTGAAATACCTGATCCAATTATGGCTATATTTTTTGACGAATTAAGACTTTCATTCAGTAAACTCTCATTTTTTGTTGGGATGTAGGTATCCATTTATTATATTTCCAAATTAATAATTATTTTTTATAGCTACGAGTACTTAATAGTATTAGATTGTAATAAAATTTTTTAAACATGTTTTTTACTTTGTGGTTGAAAATGATAAATTTAAAACTTTTAGATTATAAGCACTTACATATAAAAATTTTACTATGCTTTCTAGTCTTTATTTGTTTTTTTTTATCTCTAAACACTATTCCTCCTTTAGATAGGGATGAATCGAGATATATTCAAGCGACAGTTCAAATGCTAGAGTCTAAAGATTTTATAAATATTAAATTTTTAGATACTCCTCGTTTAAAGAAACCCCCTGGCATATATTGGTTACAAGCTTTATCAGCAACTATAGTTAAAAATGTTTTGTATTTAGAGCAACCACCACTGTGGTCTTATAGATTACCCTCAGCAATAGCTGCTAGTATTTCTGTATTATTAACATTTTTATTAGGTAAAATTTTGTTTGGAAGAATTCAAGGCATTATCGCAGCTTTATTATTAGTAAGTTCGCCATTAGTTATCATTGAATCTCATATAGCAAAAACGGACTCTGTTTTATTAGCTTGTATTTTATTTATAATTTATATTTTATCTAAAGTTATATTCGATAATAAATTTAAAGAAGCGCCTAATTCAAAATATTTTATTTTTTTAGCGTGGATTATAATAGGCTTTGCTTTCCTTATAAAAGGGCCTTTAGTAATTATGTTTATTTTTTTTACAGCTATATTTTTTAAAATATTCAGCAAAAAATTATTTTTTAAGGATGTACATATTCCAATTGGCTTAATATTATTTATAATAGTTGCTTTACCTTGGTTTGTCATAATCAATTTTGGTGATAGTGATTCTATATTTTTAGAATCAGTAAAAAAAGATATGTTTCTAAAATTGATAAGTGCTCAAGAATCGCATGGAGCACCTCCTGGAACATATCTTTTATCGTCAATTGTTTCAGCTTGGCCAATTTTTCTTTTTATTGTTCCTACTTGTATATGGGCTTACCATAATAGAAAAGATATAGTTGTAATATTTTTACTATGTTCTGTGTTGCCAGCATGGATTATATTTGAACTAATACCTACCAAACTAATGCATTATATTCTTCCACTTTTACCTAGTCTTGCAATTCTCACAGCTGCTATGATTGTTTCATTAAATAACAAAAATATATTAGTTACACTTGATAAGTTATATGTAAGACTAATTTCTTTATTACCTGCGCTAGGTGGTATAATTATTTCCATAGGAGTTTGGATTCTAGCAATAAAATTTGGTGAAGGATTTACTTTATCAGTTTTTCTTATTGTTTTTATATATATGATAGGTTTTCTAATCATTTCATATTCACTTTTAAAAAGAAATTATTTAATTTCTTTAATAACTGTTGTTTTCTCAAATTTACTAGCATTAAATATAGCATTGATATTTTTACCTAATCAATTAAGTAAAATTTGGATAACGGAAAATATTTATGAATATATTAAAGAAGAAAATATTCAAGGTTCATTCGGAATGTTAGGATATTCAGAGCCTTCATTAGTATATAGATTAGGCTCAAGTTCTAAAATATTAACTAGTAGTGAAGAATCTATAGATAAAATTAAAAAAAATAAAATATCATATGTAATTGTAGAAGATAAATACATAAAGGAATTTATAATGAAGGCAAATAAAAACAAATTATCTATATACGTGTTAGATATAAAATTTTCAGGCTTCAATTATTCTAAAGGTGAATATGTAAATATTAATTTAATAAAAATATTATAAAATTATTTGTAGAATTGTCTTCCTTAAAAAGTAATTATTATTTATATTAATGATTTTACAGTTTTTGTTTATACATTATTGAAATGGAGAGAGAAATGTTACCAGAGTTATCGCCTAAAGTTGTAGAATTATTGGAAAGAGTAAGCAAATTTATGGATGAAAATGTTTATCCTAATGAAGAAAGAATTGCAGCAGAGATTGCTGAAGGCGATAGATGGCAGCCATCACAAATACTAGAAGGTATTAAAGAAAAAGCTAAATCTGAAGGTTTATGGAATTTATTTTTACCAGAGAGTGATCGTGGAGCTGGTTTAACAAATTATGAATATGGGCATT
>CEUL01377284.1_pt1 | contig 13114 bp, 13 predicted proteins | sample 427021 | NCBI WGS metagenome assembly CEUL01 (sample SAMEA2622800, study PRJEB7988) | marine metagenome | isolation source: saline water (ENVO:00002010), including | reverse complement strand
TGACTAAACTAATTAAGGAGATGGCATGATAAGTTCGAGACTAAACGGGAAAGTTCTTATAGCGGGAATAATCGGTTGGGTACTTGTAGCTGCTTCTTGGATAGTGCAAGGTGATCACTCAACTTTAGCCGATACCATCAAGTGGGCTGCCGGAAGCGACGACTGGCAGAATGTCGGAATGATACGAATGCTTGGGTTTTTCTTATTCGTAGTTTTTCTGTCCGGCTACTCAGCTTGGGCTAAAAAAATCGACGAGTCGAGCTCAACGATTAGTGTCGGTGTTTACTTTGCCCTATTAGGCGTAATTTTTATGTTTGTATCGCTTGTAACTGAAATGGCCGGATATGATTCAGCATCTGACAACAATGTAATAGCTTCTACCTTAATTGGTGTCAGCCAAACAAGTGTTTGGTTTGGCGGAACATTCTGGGCATTAAGTTTACTGCTTGTTGGACTACGCGCAGCTAGATTAAACGCGGGAAATTCAATACTGCTTTGGCTTTTAAGCCTGCTTGGACTCGTTGCCCTTGTAGGAAACTTTGTCGAAGATATGGTTTGGGTATTGAGTTTTGGCTTAAGTATGCTGATTTTAGCCTATATTGGTCTTACAACCTCTACTGCAGATAAAAATTAACTATTCGTTTAAAAACAGGCAAACCATGTTATGGTTTGCCTGTTTTTAAAATATTACGCATGCTATTTAATACCACTTCGTAATACTTAAGCGTTAAAAATAAGCATCCTTCTCAAAAATTTGATTTAACAGGAGGCGTTGCAAAAAACATCGCAACCATCATTAATCCAAAAATCACCGCGAATATTGAGAAGGGCCACATATACGATCCGGTCACATCAAAAAAAATCCCGGTCAGCAGAGGGCCTGTAGGACTAAACAGTCGAAAAGGTGCACCGAATGCTCGAATTTCTCCCAGGTTCTCACGTCCAAAGTAATCTGCCCAAAGCAGATTTTCAATAATATTCCCTGCCCCTGTAGCTAGTCCAAATATGACTGCAAATGTCATAGCAAGCCAAATATTATCTGCGAAAAGTAAAACTATGCATGCGATAATCATGAGTCCGCTCATAAGCATTCCTCCAAATCGAACATGCAGATGTTCAAAAACGAATCCCCATGGTAATCCTGTTAATGCCGCTACGGTGGCAAATACTGACAGAGTCAGTGCCGCCAGTCCTAAGCTGAGCCCCTTATCTTCAAAGTTCGCAACCATATGCAAGTTAATAGACCCTAGCGCAAATCTTTCTACTACAACAAAGAGTAAGAGTAACCAGAAAGCGCGTGTTTTTTTCGCTTCATCTATCGTGAATGAAACGTCTTGAATTTGCCTTGAAAATCTTCCGAATGTACGCCCATTTCCATCTTTACCTAGTGCATTTAATTCCTCTTTAGACATATTTTCTAAAGTTAAGCCCAAGTCTTCAGGTCGACGACGCAGGTATAGGAACGCTGGTAATACAATTAACACTGCAGAAACTCCTGCAAGAGACAAAAAGGCACCTCGCCATCCAGCCACTGCCATGATTGCAAAAACTGCCAAGGGCATAATCGATTGCCCTGCTCTTTGACCAACGCCACGAATAGCAATCGTTCGTCCACGTTTACGAATAAACCAATTAGATAATGCAACTCCGGTACCAACTTGTATTCCAGCCAGCGCTGAACCTCGACCTAATCCAAAAGCTAGCCAGAATTGCCAGGGCTCCTGCATTTGTGAAAGCACAACCATCGCAAGTGCAATGGTAATACCCGCTACCACAATAACCATTCGGGAACCATAACGATCGAGCAATCTTCCGGTAAGCATTTGAAAAATTGATCCTGTAGCGCTTCCTATTGTGAATGCTGCAGAAACCATCCAACGGCTCCATCCTAGCTCTTCTTCTATAGATGTGAAGAAAACCCCAAGGACTGGGCCGAACATGGGAGCCATTCCGAATGCAGCTAGAGTAGATGCCCAAACAATTGCCCATCCGTAATAGACATTTCTAAATGGCCAATATTTGGGAATTTTTTGAGTGGCCGAAACAGGGTCTCCGGTCATATTAATTTATTTGCTCAATTAGCGGGTCAGAAGGTTTCCAGTTACTGTTGCCTATATCATCGCCATTTTTCCATTCTCGCAACTCTATTCCTGTACCATCTGGATCTACAATTTCTGCGCGCAAACCATCAAAACTTCCTCCAGGTTTAGGCTCACGAGTGAATTGAATATTCTCATTTTTTAGGTACTTAACGGCCTGCTCCATATCATCAACGCGAAGCGCAAATGCCTTTATCCCGCTCGGAGGTGAAGCTGGCGATAAAGAGTTAGTTTGTTGATTCTGAATAAGTTCAATCATGAAGCCGTTGAGTACAACGCATGCTTGTTCAAAGTCACCATAATCTCTATGTGCGATAGTCCAGCGAGCTCGTTCAAACCCTAAAACACGCGTATAAAAATCCACGCTTTTCTTTACATCACTAACAAGGACTTCTAAATGATCTACTCTGTTAAACAAATTATTTCTCCGATCATCAATTAAACTTTAGTTGATAAATGCTCATCTAATTTTATAAGTGACTGCCCTAAGGCCTTCGTCCCTGTAACTATATCGTCTATATCTGCCCATTCCTCAGGGCAATGACTACGACCCTCCATACAAGGAATAAATATCATTCCTACTGGAGCAATAGGTGCAAGCTTTGCAGCATCGTGTGAAGCGCGACTAGGCAAATGCATAACAGAAATTCCTATTTCATTAGCAGCCTCAGCAATAATGCTCTGCATTTCAAAAGGAACGGTAACAGGTTCTTCAATTTGTAGCCATTCAATCTTTGCTTCGAGACCTCGCCTAAGAGCCAAATTACTCAAGGAAGACTCAATTTCTTCGCGCGCCCATATCAAAGCCTCTGGTACGGTGCTCCGAACCTCTACTGTCATATCGACACAACCAGGGATGATATTGACCATATTAGGACTCACCGTTAAAGAACCAACTGTGCCCACACTCTCTTGCACAATATCCGGACTATTTACGATTTTCTCTACAGCCAGTGTCAATTCTGCCGCTCCAGCCAGTGCATCACGGCGGTCAGACATTGAAGTAGCTCCAGCATGATCAGCGACTCCAACAAGAGAAACTACTGCCCTGCATGGAGCTGCTACTACAGTAACCACTCCAAGGTCCAATCTCGCTTTTTCAAGTACTGGACCTTGCTCGATATGCAATTCAAGATACCCTAAAATATTACCCGTATCACGCCTGACTTCTGGAATTCTGTCTGAATTACCACCCAGTTTTTTGATCGCATCACTCAATGAGTCTCCAAATGGAGTCACGGCCATCTTCACCATGTCTGCAGTTACATCTCCAGACATAACCCGACTGCCAAGTGGGCTTAAATTAACAATGGTGGGCTCTTCACAAACAAAATCTATTATCTCTAATGGAAAAGAAAGCTTTGTTCCGGTTTCCCGCAAACAACGCACAACTTCCAAAGCAGCCAGTACTCCCACGATACCATCAAACCTACCTCCTGCTTCAACAGTATCTATATGTGACCCCATGGATAAAGAAGGGCCATCCAAGGATCCCAATCTACCAATTAGGTTTCCTACAGGATCGACTCGAATCTGCAATCCAGCATCTTTAAATTTTTGTGCCAACCATTTCCTAGCTTCATAGTACTGGGGAGAAAAAGCTCTTCTCGTATAAGGAAGTAACGGGTCAGTAAATTCTTGGATTTTATTAAAATCATCTTCCAGTCGTTTCTTAGATACTGCTGCAGAGATATTACCCATGTACACTTATTTCCTTAATCTATCTATTCCGCTAATTGAATTAACGATCTAATTAACTCCCAAGATTGCTGAGGATGTTGAACCATTCCATTGAAAGACGTATTTGCATATATCTGAAGCCATGAGTTAGGAAATAACTTATGTAGCTCATTCGCATGGGCGACAGGATGTCGGTCTTCATCTATATCCCCTCGTAATATAAGGGTAGGTGTGCTTACATCTGCTGCTATAGAACGTAAATCGTAATAAGAATGGAACTCAGGCTTAGCATGCATCTTTACATAAAATAGATTTACATCTAACGCACCAGATCCATGGTAATGCTCTAGGCGTGCAAGTGCTTCAGGTGTAATATTCGAGGGGTCTGCCTGGCGAATACGGTCTTCATCTCCATCTGAATCGCTATATGCAATCGGGCCATTAAGGATCAAAGATTTGGCTCTTCCAGGGTTCTCATAAGCAAATCTTGTAACTATTCGGGTGCCCAATGTTTCAGACGCCAAATGGACGGAATCTATGCCGAGCTCATCTAGAAAAGTACCTAAATCCAATACCCAGTCTTGAGGTTCACAGTCGTCTATATGCTCACTACCAGCCATGCCTCGGATATCCGGCATAATCATGCGGAATCCTTTGGCATGCTCATGCATGTAATCTACCCAGCGTCGAGCAGAGTCGAACCTTGTGCCCGCAATCCAAATCATTGGGATTCCTTCACCCACATCTTCGTAATTATGCCTGTACCCATTAATATTTAATTCTGGCATTCAATTCTCCTTCTATGAACTTTCAAAATATTGTGCTTGTTCTTCGAGTGAACTTAGAAATTTTCTACATGTGGTTTCTAATTTACAACTAAATGCCAAATTGTGGAAAAAATCTGTGGTGGACCCATCTCTGGCCATATTATCCAAAGCTATAGAACTCGAAAGTGACGGATCCGATATGCTCTGACTAAAAATAAATACCTCTAGGCCTTGATGCGCTCCCTCGTGATAAACAAAGCCTTTATAACTGTTCTCTAATCCATCATATTCCCTTTGTGGTGTCGTTTCTTGTTCTAATACAAATCCTGCCAATATGACATGACCTATGCCACCTTTTCGTTCAAAGTTATTCTTCTGGCTAACAGTGGGCGTGGGATTGGGGGTAGGATACGAAGCTACAATTTCACCAATACCTTGGATTGAATTACCTAGTTCTTTGGTGACTTCCTCGATACCAATAATCGCCTCTGTCATAGCCTCTAAACTCACTGGCGTTGGAATGGCTATAGGCGTTTGATGATTCTCTAATACTCTAGAAGTGATTGGAGATTGTGTCGTCTCTGTTGAAGAGTTTAATTCAGCGTTGACATTCACTTCTTCAACATCGACGGAGACTTCTGTAGTTCCACAGGCTGCTATCAATAAGGTGAATAGCGGCAAAAGAGCCCAAAATTTTCCATAAAAAACGGTCATAAAATCCTCAAATGATTGTTCGACAACTAGTATAGATATTCAAATAAAAAGTTAAATGGCGGGAGTGCGTGGGAGTCGAACCCACCCAAGAACGGGAAGCCGTCCTCGCAACGGTTTTGAAGACCGCGAGACCCACCAGGACCCATCCACTCCCAATATTAGGGACTCATAAGCAAAGCGGCACCCTTATGGAAAGGGTGCCGCTTAAATTCAGGAATTTTACTTAAGAATTTTCTAAAACTTTATCGATCTTCTGCTTCAGCACCGCTTTTGGCACAGCACCTATCACTTGTTCAGCGACTTTCCCGTCCTTGAATAGCAATAAAGCAGGGATACTCCGTATCCCAAATTCCATTGCTGTCTGAGGGTTCGCATCCACATCCACTTTTGCAAAACCGAATTTACCTTCGTACTCGTCCGCAAGCTCTTCAACAACAGGAGCTATCATTTTACAAGGCCCACACCAGTCAGCCCAAAAATCAACTAAAACAGGTTGATCACTGTCAAGTACGCTAGCTTTAAATTCTGCATCACCTATATTTTCTGGCTTTGCCATTCATACCTCCTGTTCGCATCGAAGCGAACAAACCAATTATACATATACATTAGATACTAGGCACAAGTATTTTAGCTATTGCTTTTGAAGATTGCTCCAAAGATCGCCTGCCCCCATTGGCATTGCCGGAATGAAATTTTGAACTGAATCATTCAATACCCATCGCTCAGCTAACCCTGCAGCCATGAAAAATAACGAGTGTTTCAATAGCTCTTCCTGAAGAGTGTTGGCTAAATCTGCTCTAATGCTTGGGTCGTCCTCTTTGGCAAATTTTTCTACCACCTCATCTAGTATTGGGGATCCACCAGTAACATTCATTTCACCCATAGAGTGTATAAATCCAAGTGCAAAATGGTTTGGTAGATCAGTAGGTGGTAATGGGCCTACAAATGCGTCATAATCTTTATCGAGCCATACTCTCTCTAAATACTCTGCTCTAGTAACTATTTCCGCCTCAACTTTTGCGCCTTTTTCCTTTAATTGGCTGATCAAAAGTTCACCATGCTTTATATAGTCATCCCCAAAATTTGCAATAACCAATACAAACGGTTTCTCTATCTGAATTAATTCTGCCTCGATACCATTAAAAGCTTTCATGATTTTATGCTTTGGTAATTGCCAATCAGATGAGGCCAATGGCAATCCAGTTGAAATTTCACCTATACCAAAAGATTCTTCTATCGCTGAAAACGGATTCAATCCAGAAAATATTCTCTGCCGAGTCTCTAAATTATTAAAAGGAGCGCGGTTAGAATTTAATCCAAAAATCACACCACGCCCTTGCCTATTAACAACGACAGACTGAAACCCATCCTGTTCGAATTCAGTCCAATAAGATTCTGGGATTCTAGCAACATCGACTAATCCAGTTTTTAACATACGCAAAACCATTTCTTGGTTTGCAGCTATCAGAAATTCAATCTTTAAAGAACCTGTACCGCCTGGATGATTTGATGCTGAATGCAAATTAGTTTGACCTGACTGACCCCGACTGTATATCCAAGGTCCTGAACCGGGAATACTTTCGATAACATCAAACTCTTCAGGAATTATCACTGCATACGGACTGGCTAATTTAAGGAAAAAATCTGGGTCAGGGTATTTCAAGTTAAATCTAATTTGAAAAGGGCTTAATAATTCTATGCTTTCGATAGAATCAACGAGAATTTTATGTGGTGAATCCAGTTCATTCATTCTATTCAAACTAAAAATTACATCTGAACCTGTCACAGGACGTAGCGCCTGCTCTTCAGCAAAATAAAATTGATGCTGCTGATTTAAGTTAAATTCGTAGGTAGTTGAATCAATTTTTTCAAATGAATTACATAGATCGCAAACAACCGGCATATAAGAAGCCGTCTTTGCGTCCATAGCAAATTTCATCAACCTAGAGTAGCTCGGGCCAGGGCCGTAAAGAGTTGCCCACTCTGAAATTACTTTATGCAAATCTTTATATGGAAAAGATCCAACAACGCCAATTTTCAAAGATCCGGGGGACGGTTCTAAATGTTCTATCCATACCGGTTCTAATTGAATATTACTCCGGCCATTAGTGCTATTACATGCAAGTACTAACCAGGCTAGCACAGTGATAATCAATATCGTAAACACAGTACGCAATTATTTTCTCTCTAATATAGCTCTAGCACCTAATCTCCATACCATGATAAGCGCAATTGCTGAAGATGGAAGTACTGTAAAAAGGTGCATAACGATTGCAAAGCCAAATGCCATTGAATGATTTTCGCCTAATGCCGCGAGCATTGTAGTCACCGCAAAGTGAAAGGTTCCCATACCTGTAGGGGCAGAAGGGATTGCTGCCGTAAAGAACGTTGCTGCAACCAAAATTGCTGTCATCGCCACTAAAGAAACCTCCATCCCAAACGAAGACATCAAAATCCAGCCGGCAAGTCCAAGAACTACCCAATGACTCAAAGTAGCCAAAAAAGCTAAAGCTAAGTTCCACGGTCGGTCCTTTAGTAAATTTGCTGTATTAACAACCTCTTGGAAATATTGAAAACGGCCCCAAAAAGCCAATTTATGAATCCCTCTAGCTATAGCGATAAAAACTAAAATGCTGAAACTAAAAAGAATGAATGCACCCAATATTGGAATACTAATTGCCTGATCACGTAAAGAGGGAATTAAAGCCACGCCAAAAGTAATTACAAGCGCGCTCGCAATTATATCCAAAAAATTACCCCCTACGAGTCCGGTAAACGCTTTAGAGAAGCCTACATTGTAGTTTTTTGTAATCAGCGCAAGTTGTATTGGTTCACTAATCATCCTAATGGGGGACATATTATTAATCCCCATTCCCGTATTCTGGATGAGCAAGACATCGACAAACTTAATATTTTCATCAGGCAAAAGGAGATACCATCGCATTGCGCGCAACACCATTGTCAGTGCAATCGGTATCAATACTATTAGCAAGGTATGAATTGGTATGGCCTTCAAACTTGTGCTAATTTCAATCCAATCTATTTTTTCAATGGCCAAAATAGTCAGAAAACTACTAACTAACAAACCTGTTCCAGCTTGAAACCATTTATTACGTAGAACGTAAAGAAAGATGAATTTAAATTGCGCTAACTTCATACTCCAATAATCGCATCTTTATGAGTAGAATTTAAATATGGAACAAGCACTCAATGAAACGCCTCATGTCAATTACCCTTTAATTGATGGACATTCCCATATAGATCAATTCGAGCCAGTCATTATCAATCACATTATCGATAGAGCACTACAAGTGAATGTACAGTTGATCATATCAGCAGGAACAACAATCGAGTCATGTAAAAAAGTGATAGAATTAGCAAATACTTACCCAATTATCCGCGGTGGCATAGGTTTACATCCTGCCGATCTACTCGATTGGGTCACAGATAAAGATGTGCAGGAGTTAAGGCGGCTAGCACAACATCCCCAAATAGTAGAATGGAGTGAAACCGGTTTAGACTACATGCCGGGATCGCCTCCACACGATTTACAAAAAGATGCATTCAGGAAGCAAATCCAACTTGCCAAAGAATGCGGTCTACCATTAGTGATCCATTCACGTGAAGCGGATGAGGATTCTTTAAAAATTCTCAGTGAAGAGCATGTAGAGGAAGTAGGGGGTGCATGGCACTACTTCCAAGGTGATCTTAATATGGCAGACAAAGTACTAAAATTAGGATTCAAGTTATCTTTAGCCAAACCATTACTTCGCGATCCTGCCTTACAAGATACGGTCGAACAACTGCCTTTAGATTCGTTGGTCATTGAAACTGATTCTTATCCTCAGCTTTTTAAGAAGAATCCCATTAGAAGGACAGAACCTTGGCATTTACCTCAGGTTGCAGAAAAGATTGCTGATCTACATAGAATAGATATAGACATTGTTGCGAAGGAAACTACAAAGAATTACCTTACAATGCTAAATAACCGTGTTGATATAAAAACTGACATTTGATCAGTGTAGGCAGGTACAATTTAGCTTTTCTAGATACTCAATTTGTTTAGGAGACAACGTGCAATACAGAACATTAGGTCTAACAGATTTAAATTTATCAGTAGTAGGATTTGGTGTATGGAGTGTCAGTACTGGATGGTGGGGAAAGGTTGAAAAGCCTGACGCTTTAAAATTGCTCAGAAACGCTCACGAATTAGGAGTAAATTTTTATGATACTGCCGATACATACGGGCAAGGGTATGGTGAAGAAATACTTCGCGAAGCGTTCAATAAAACCCGACACGACATAATCATTGGGACAAAATTCGGATACGACTTAAACGCCCCTAGAGACGGTCATCATAAGGAACGTCCGCAAAAATGGGACACAGAATTTGTTCGTTCTGCTGTTGAAAATAGTTTGAGGCGCTTAGGTACCGACTATATAGATCTTTATCAACTGCATAATCCCAGGTTGAATGCTATTCAAAACGATGAACTCTTTAGTTTACTAGATGATTTGGTCCAAGAAGGAAAAATTCGGTGGTACGGAACTGCACTAGGACCCGATATCGGATGGAAGGATGAAGGGGATGCCTCAATGGCCGAGCGCAAGATCCCTAGTATGCAAATAATTTATTCAATTATTGAGCAACAACCTGCTCGCCATTTTTTCCCTTCTGCACATGGACACAATACAGGATTAATCGCACGTGTACCTCATGCTTCAGAAATTCTCACAGATGAGTTTGTCAATAAATCTAAGGTAGAATTCGATCCAAGTGACCACCGGTCTCATAGGCAACGCGAATGGCTCGATGAAGCATTCAAAAAAAGAGAAAAAGTTTTGTTCATTGCAGACAATTCTAATGAACGAAAATTATCCCAGGCCGCTATTCAATTTTGCTTGGCAGAACCTTCTATATCAACAGTACTTCCTAACATAGTCAGACAAGATCAATTGGAAGAATTTACGGCTGCCTCAGAAACCCTTCCTCTTAGCTCCGAAGAGATTATGGAATTAAACAGGCTTTACGATGAGGAGTTCTCTGCACTCGAAATAATCCAACCACAACGAGCCTAATTGGACCAAGTTATACTCCCATCACGTTATAGCCAGCATCCACGTACAAAATATGACCTGTTATACCTGATGCAAGTTGGCTCAACAAAAACAAGGTAGCGGAACCAACTTCTTCTTGAGTGATATTTCTCTTCAGCGGTGCTCTCGTAGCATGCACCTCGTGCATACCTGTGAAGCCAGAAATTCCTCTTGCGGCCAGTGTATTTAGTGGACCGGCGGACACAGCATTTACCCGAATACCCTGTGGACCATACTCAGCTGCTAATTGCTTGACTTCGTTTTCTAATGCAGCCTTGGCAACTCCCATTATGTTGTATCCAGGATAAACTTTATCTGCCGCATGGAACGTCAAGGTGACAATACTACCACCATCAGGCATCTTGGCCGTTGCAGCTTTTACAATAGGTAATAGCGAATAGGCGCTTACTTCAAGCGCCATCCGAAATCCATCTATGCTAGTTGAAGAAAATGCACCTTCAAGGTCCTCTTTATTAGCAAACGCCACGCTATGAACAACCATAGTCAAAGAAGACCGTGAATTAGCTTTGGCTATTGCTGCTTCTACTGATTCTTGGGTTAATACGTCGCACTCAATTGCATTAATATGATCATAAGGTTCAACCAAGCTAAGTACATTACGGCCCATGCGTTCATTCTGGTAAGTCACAAACACTTCAGCACCAGCTTGCGCTAAACTCATGGCTATCGCCCAGGCAATACTCCTGTGATTAGCAACTCCAAAAACAATTGCGCTTTGATTAGTAAGGTCAATATTAACTGCCATTTAATCAATTCTCCTTAAGGATGCTGTGCCTCTCGTGCCAAGGGGCCATGCCTAGAATCATAATCCCACTTAACTTCAGGACGCTTTACGCCTCGGTACATTTCATGCTCTATCAGCAAGAAATCTTTCTTGGGAATCAAGTGCAGTAGGCCCTGAAATGCTAGAGGCCATAATTCTGGTGCCCATTTTTTTACGTATTCCAAACGGGGTGCAATTAATCGCGCATCAATTGCGTGAGCATCATCCAAAGTAATATCAGCATTTATTTTCACATGCCAAGAATAGCTATCTTCTTTATCCGATATGGGCCAGACGATAGTTTCATCTTCAAAATATGTTTCAGAAATACTAGCAATTGCGCTGAAAGTTGCTGATTCGTATACATAGAAAAGTACGCGATCTCCAATCTCCATACGCTGAACACGCTTACGCTGTTGCTTACCCATTCCCATAACAGAAAATTTTCTATCAGCGCAAACCTGATAGTAATCTTCGTGAACGGCAACCATCCAATAATTTCGAGGTGTTGTAACCATTAATAAATAGTATCATGATCAACAAATTAACACTTAAATCAAGTGATCTTTTTTTTCTGAAATAGTTAACCATTGAGAGTATGTACCCTTCCACTGTAAAATTACCTTGCTTGATTATTCAATTTTGCTCAAAATATGCCATTTATGGCATATTTTGCTGACAGGAGAATGTATTGGCTATCGCAACTAACTTAGGATTCCCACGAATTGGTGCAAACCGAGAAATGAAATGGGCCGTAGAAGCCTACTGGTCGGGAAAAATAGACCACGAAGAGCTCGAAAATCGAGCGTCTATAATCAAACAAACAAATTGGAAGTTACAAAAAGATGCTGGGATCGAGCACATTCCTTCGAATGATTTTTCGTTCTACGATCAAATGCTAGATACAAGCGTGATGGTCGGCGCTATTCCAGCCCGTTATGGCTCAATTGATGGCGAAGTAGATCTCGAAACATATTTTGCAATGGCACGCGGAAGAAATGCCTCCGAGGGTGATGCGGGGGTGAGCGCTATGGAAATGACCAAGTGGTTTGATACTAACTATCACTATATTGTTCCTGAGATAGACAGAGAACAGCGATTTTCAATCAAGTCGACTAGGGCGATAGATGAGTTTATCGAAGCAAAAGAACTAGGTATTCATACCAGGCCAGTATTAGTAGGACCAGTGACATACTTATTACTATCAAAATCTAATGATCCTACTTTTGACCCCTTAACTCTTCTGGAAGATCTTGTCGATGTCTATGAAAAAATATTGAGGCGATTTACAGAAGCTGGTGCCACCTGGATTCAATTTGATGAACCCGCACTGGGGCTTACACTTGATGACAAACAAAGATCAGCGTTTGGACGAGCGTACGCCCGTCTCTCAGCCACATCTCCTTCTTTAAGTCTTTTGGTAGCTGTATATTTTAGTGATCTGAGAGAAAACACTAGAACCGCGCTTGCATTACCAGTTAAAGGGTTACATGTTGATATGGTAAGAGGGCGAATCGATTTGGAAAATATCCTAGCGAAATTACCAGAGGAAATGATAATTTCACTAGGTCTTATAGATGGTCGAAATATATGGAAGGCTAACTTACAAGAGGCTATTGCGTTAGGGAAAAAAGCCACTGCGTCAGCAGGTAAAGACCGTGTATTTATAGGTCCTTCATGCTCATTACTTCATACTCCTGTTGATTTACAAAATGAATCCAAACTAGACAAGGAAATGAAGTCATGGATGGCATTTGCAAAGCAAAAAATACAGGAAATTGCATTAATCACTCAAGCATTGAACGGTGAATCTGAATTGATCGTCGATCAACTCAACTCGAATGCTGATGCTATTAATAGCCGTAGCTCGTCTACACGTGTTCATAATCCTCTAATAGAAACGCGAATGGCCAATATCACCCCGGAAATGGCATGCAGGATTAGTCCCTATCCAGAACGCCGAAAAGCCCAAG
>CEUL01145370.1_pt1 | contig 13132 bp, 4 predicted proteins | sample 427021 | NCBI WGS metagenome assembly CEUL01 (sample SAMEA2622800, study PRJEB7988) | marine metagenome | isolation source: saline water (ENVO:00002010), including | reverse complement strand
AGAACTCAAAGCCATTGCTGCCGCTGCAGCTATTGGGTTCAGGAAACCATATTCACCGATCACTATGTGAAGAAAATTAGGAACCGAACCATCTCTGAAGATCGGGTAAAGGGCTCCAGCCGCAATCGGAATAAGTGTTACGTTGTAGAAAAAAGCCCAAAACAAATTTTGTTTGATGGTACTCATCGTTTTTTTACTAAGATCGATAATGTCATTGACTTTATTTGGATTGCCTGAAGCGATGGTTAGATCGGCAGCTTCGATCGCGATGTCAGTTCCTGAGCCTATAGCTATTCCTACATCTGCGGTTGCTAGCGCCGGTGCATCATTGATTCCGTCTCCGACCATTGCAACAATACGACCATGTTTTTGTAGGTCGGATATTGTCATAGCTTTTTCTTCGGGTAATACATTTGCTATGACTTTTTTAATGCCAATTGCATGTGCGATTTTTTCGGCTGTTTTTGTGTTGTCACCGGTGAGCATGATGGTTTCTATACCACGTTGGTGTAATCCATCCACGGCAGTAGCCGATTCAGGTTTTATGTGGTCATAAACTCCGATTAGCCCTACTGGAGTTTTATTTTTCGACACCACTAGAACTGTCTCGCCTCGTTCAGTGATTGTGGATATTTTTTCAGATATCTCGTGATTGAAACTTGGTTTATCTAGCACGAATTTAGGGCTTCCGACCATAATGGTCGATCCTTCTATTTTTGCTTTAATCCCAAATCCGGGCAGTACTCGTAAATTCTCTGTGGGGAGCAGTCCGATATTTTGATTATTTGCTTCAGTCATGATTGCTGCAGCAAGAGCGTGTTCTGAACTAAATTCAACAGATGCTGTGAGCTGTAATAATTCTTTGTTCGATATACCAAAAGGGTGCATGGTGATAACTTTTGGTCTGCCTTCGGTGATCGTACCCGTCTTATCGAATACAACTGTATCGATTTTGTGAGTTAGCTCTAGAGCTTCAGCATTCTTGATTAATGTTCCGATCGAAGCGCTTGCCCCCATACCGACAATGATTGCTGTCGGCGTTGCCAAGCCTAGCGCACAAGGGCATGCGATTACCAGTACAGCTACAGTCATCAACAGTGCATTTATTATTGCTGGATCCGGAGCCCATAACGCCCAGCATACAAACGTAATAAGTGCGAGTATTAATACGGTAGGAACAAAACGAACAGTTACTTGGTCAACCAGAGCTTCAATCGGGGTCTTTGAAGATTGAGCGCGCTGTACCGACCTTACAATACTGGCCAGTATAGTTTCACGCCCAACGGCTGATGCTATAAATTTCACGGCACCTGTTCCATTGACGGTTCCGGCAAAAACGTTGTCTCCAGCTCTTTTTTCTGCTGGTGCTGGCTCTCCGGTGAGCATTGATTCTTCGATTGCAGTCGAGCCTTCTATGATTTTGCCATCGACTGATACCCGCTCACCTGGTCTTAGTATTATCGTGGTGCCGACGTTGATCTCTGATATATTCACCTCTTTTGCTTCACCATTTGCTATGACCATAGCGGTAGAGGGCTGAAGGCTCATTAATCGCCTTATTGCATTCGACGTTCTAATTCTTGCTCTGCCTTCAAGCCATCGACCAAGAAGAACTAAACCAATTATTGTTACTGAGACATCGAAATAAGTTCCAGTTGAATGGTGTCCTCCTACAGTTGCACTGGCAAAATTTATTGAATCTTCGAAAAATGGCCTCGTTAACGTCACAACTAGGCTGTAAAAGTAAGCAGTCGAAGTCCCAATTACTACGAGTGTGTTCATATTAGATGTTTTTACACGTGCTGCAGACCATGAAGACCGGTAGAAAGTTTTTCCAGCCCAGAACTGAACCGGGGTGGAGATCAAAAGAAGAAAAAAATTGATGTTTGTAGGAGATATAGCCGACAGTGAGTCGATCCTTGTGTAATTCATTGTGATCATCACCACTGCAGCTAACACTAGGCTCACAATCATTTTATTTTTGGTTTTATAAAGTTCCTTAATAATGATCTCTTGATTGTTGTCAGCAAAAGTTGATGTGGTTTCATCTGCGAACGCGCGTATCGAATAACCTGCGCCAGATATTGCTTTTATCAGGTCAGATTTCGTTACTTCGGCCGGTTTGAATTGAACAAATGCGGTTTCAGTTCCTAAACTTACGTTGGCGCTGTGGACGCCCGGTAATTGGCGTAAAGCATTATCAACGTGATGTACGCACGCAGCGCATGTCATTCCTCCAACACTGAATGTCAGGTCTGACAGTTTTTGATCTTTTTTTGTTTTTTGGCTGATCGCAGGATTATTTGCTGTTTGCAATGTCCCACATTTCTAAAAATTTGCTAGACCGTTGCTGTACGTAGGCAAAGGTAATGACATTGGTTATGTAATCCGTATGTCAGTTCAGTATAAAGCTTAAGCTGGTTGATTCAGGACGGAATTCCATCTGTCGGTATGAATTAATGCCTGCAGCACGGTGTGATGTTAGCCGATTATGGTAGTACTGATCTGTAAACCCGCCTTGTTCACGTAAATTTGATAGTAATTGGTCGGGAATATCATAAAGACGCTTATTGTTTATTTGAGTTCTTAATCTGCTATGAAAATTTCTAAAATAGATTTGAGCACTGTTTTTATACAAATTAAGATGGTTGATGTAGAGTTTTAACCATCGATTTATATTGATGGCAATTACTAAGAGAATTACACCCGCGAGTGCATCCAATACATAGTGGTTTGCGGTGGCTATGATTGCTATGAACATTAGTGCTTGATACGCGAAGCCAAAGATTTTTAACCAGATGCCGCCTATACGAAACATTGCTGTCATTATTAGAAGCGCCCAGGCATAGTGAAGGCTTGGCATTGCAGCGAAACGGTTATAACTGATAGCTGAATCTGAATTTGGTGCCGGATCAAGACCTAACATCGTTACCGTGTCGGTCATTCCTAGTCCAGGCATGAAACGCGGGGGTGCCAGAGGGAAAACCGCAAAAATAATGGCTCCTAGAATCATTGAGATTACGAAAGTTCGTCTGATATCGATATAAATAGTCCGATATTTAAGAAAATTTAATAGCGCTGTTGCAATAAGCCCTAACCACATACCTACGACATAAAAATAAGTTATTGCAACAAGCATCCCCATAGAAATTTTGCTGATTACTTGCTGGATAAATGCTTCCCAATTTAAAGCGAGGGCGGATTCAAGTTTGAGCACTAGCCAGCCATTGGTTACGGCTTTTAGGACAGGCGAAGGGTCGGTAAGGTTTTTTGCCAGCGCGAATATCAGGTAGCAAGACCCAATTATAAGAACTTCTTTTGTGATGGTTTTAATCATCACAGCTTCTCAGCCGTTAATACTTTGCTAGTTGTGAGCGGGGTAATTACCCCAATATAGCTGGACATTTTTTTCAAATCAGAGTATTTAGTCAAGTCGCATAAGACCGTTTAACAAGTCGAGATTCACCTTTTTCTTATAAATAAAAGCGTTGCTAATATATGGCTTCAATATTTTGATTGACATCTACCATGGGAGAAGCCTAAACTAAGAGGCTGTCAGAGAAATATCCAGCTCTTTTCGTCTCGTCCTGATTCCTATTTTTTAATTCCAAACAACACCGAACCAAACGTGCTGCATGGCGGCGCGCTGTTCGGTGGTTTCGCGTAAGTGTTGTTCTGGCGAGGACATCTCACGCGCGAGATTCAAAATATTTACTACGCCTTTGGCGCATTGGAGTGTGTTTATGGTCATCGCTGATCGTCGGTTAGCTCCCTCAGAACAGCCCGGATACAAAAGATTTAACAGCATATCCAATAACGTTGATGTTCCGAGTTTGGTTCAGGTTCAGGTTAATTCATTTGAATGGCTGAAGACCGGAGGATTAAAGGATTTAATCGAGGAGATCTCTCCTATTGAAGATTTCTCGGGTGGTCGTTTTGACTTACAGTTCCTTAGCCACGAAGTTAGAAAGCCAAAGTACACGGAGCGTGAATGTCGTAATCGAGAAATTACTTACTCTGCCCCTCTGTACATAACCGTACAGTTAGTGATCAAGGAAACTGGGGAGGTCAAAGAACAGACTCTCTTTTTTGGTGATATACCGATGATGACAAGTAGCGGCACCTTTGTTATTAACGGGGCAGAGCGCGTTGTTGTTTCGCAGCTTGTTCGATCGCCTGGTGCATATTTCACAACTAAGACAGACCCTACAACTGGTCGAGAGCTGTGTAGCGCCAAGTTGATTCCTTATCGAGGTGCATGGGTCGAACTCGAAACCAGTAACAAAGATCTGCTGTCAGTGAAGGTTGATCGCAAGCGTAAAGCACCGATTTCAACATTGCTTAGGGCGCTTGGTTGGGAATCTGATGATGAGATTCTTGGACTTGTTGCTGATGTAGACGATGATCCGATTCACAACTATATGCAAGCAACTTTGGCTAAGGACACTTCTTCTACTACAGAAGAAGAAGCTCTGCTTGAGTTTTATCGACGCCTTCGACCCGGTGAACCACCCAGTGTGGATAATGCGCGTGAATTGATCGAAAGTCTGTTTTTTAATGATCGCAAATACGACCTTGGTCCTGTTGGTCGTTACAAGTTAAACCGACGACTTGGCATTGATGAGAAAACTCGTACTCTGACCAAGAATGACATTGTTGAATTGATCCGGCGGATGATAAATATCAATAATGGTCGAGCTTCGAATGATGACATAGATCATTTAGGAAATCGACGAGTTCGTGCAGTTGGTGAACTTATACAGAACCAACTTCGTGTTGGACTTTTGCGAATGGAGCGTGTTGTAAAAGAGCGTATGACCACGCAAATGGATCCGACTGCGACCACTCCGGCAGCATTAATTAATATTCGACCCGTTGTAGCAGCTGTCCGAGAATTTTTTGGTGGTTCTCAACTCTCACAATTTATGGATCAGACTAATCCGCTTGCAGAGCTTACGCACAAACGGCGGCTTTCCGCTTTAGGTCCGGGGGGGCTTTCACGCGAACGTGCAGGGTTTGATGTGCGTGACGTGCACCAATCACATTATGGTCGAATTTGTCCAATAGAGACACCAGAAGGTCCAAATATTGGTCTTCTTGGTTCACTCTCGACTTACGCACGGTTGAACGAGTTTGGTTTTATCGAAACTCCCTACCGCAGGGTGCTTCGGTCGATCAACAGTAAGAATCCGGATATACAGGGTCGCACGCCAACTGAGGACATTGTTGATGATAATGGAAAGGTGATTGTTGAGGGGGGCAAGCCCATTACTATTCCAATGGCTGAAGTTGTAAATAACCTAGATGCCAGAGATTTAAATGTTCAAGCTTATGTTACTACTGCAGAAGCTGATCGTGAATATCTGTCTGCTGACGATGAAGAAAAATTCACTATTGGACAGGCGACTACCCCTATGGACGCTAAGGGTCAGATAACTACTGATCTTGTTGAGGTTCGCCAACACGGGTCGGAAGCATATACGGAAGTTCATCCGGATGCTGTGCAGTATCTTGACGTATCTCCAATGCAGATAGTAAGTATATCAACGGCGTTGATTCCTTTTCTTGAGCATGACGATGCCAACCGAGCGCTCATGGGATCTAATATGCAGCGCCAAGCTGTGCCTTTGATAAAGCCGCAGGCTCCATTGGTTGGGACGGGTATGGAATGGCGTGTCGCTAATGATTCAGGGCAGGTCGTTATATCAAAAGACGAGGGTGTGGTATCAGAGTCCACCAGTGAGTATGTGAAGATAGTTGATAAAACAGGTCGTGAAACTGAGTACCCTTTGACTAAGTTTGTTCGCTCTAATCAAGGTACATCGATTAACCAGCACCCGATAGTTTATAAAGGCGACAAGGTGATACCTGGTTCACCTCTTGCTGATAGTTCATCAACTGATAATGGGGAATTAGCTTTAGGTCAGAATTTGCTTGTTGGTTTCATGACTTTTGATGGTCATAACTACGAAGATGCGATCATCCTCAACGAAGATCTTGTAAAAGAAGACCGTTACACCTCAATACACATCGACAAACATGAAGCTGAGGCCAGAGAAACCAAGCTTGGACCTGAAGAAATCACGCGTGATATACCCAATGTTGGTGAGGAAAGCTTGCGGGATCTTGACGAGTACGGAATTGTGCGAATTGGTGCATGGGTCACTCCAGGAGACATTCTCGTAGGAAAGATAACACCAAAGGGCGAAACTGAACTGACTGCGGAAGAGAAGTTGCTTCGTGCGATTTTTGGTGAAAAGGCGAGAGATGTAAAGGATACAAGTCTGAGAGTGCCTCACGGTCAGCACGGCAAGGTTATCGACGTGCGTGTTCTAACCAAGGCAACCGGTGATGACATGCAGCCAGGTGTCACTAAGACCGTAAGAGTATGGGTTGCTCACACTCGAAAGATTAGTGAGGGCGATAAGATGGCTGGCCGACACGGTAACAAAGGAATTGTGGCGAAAATTCTTCCGCGCGAGGACATGCCATTTCTTCCAGACGGGACTCCTTTGGACGTTATGTTAAACCCAATCGGAGTTCCTTCTCGAATGAATCTAGGGCAGCTTCTTGAGACTCATCTTGGCTGGGCTGCGAGCACGCTTGGCTTTCATGCTAGGACTCCGGTGTTCGATGGTGCACAAGATTCAGTGATTGAAGATCAGATTGCTAGGGCATGGTTTGTGCATGAATCAAACTCAATAGATCATAAAGATCTAGATTCGAGTGAAATCAATTGGAATAAGGTAGATGCATATCTTAACGAACGTGGGTTTGATCGTGATCGCCTGTGGAGTGATGCACAGTCAAACCGTGGAGTAGCTCGTGAAGCCTGTCTCAGGATATGGCTTAAAGAGTACGGCGGCACGGAGACAGAAGGACTGAAGCCGACGGAGCTTATTCAACGGGCTCTGAATATTTCACGTCAGCGGAATTTATCAGCACCAATTTTTGGCAAGCAGGAGCTTAACGATGGTCGTACTGGGCTTCCTTTTGACGCACCAGTAACTGTCGGAAACGTATATATGCTGAAGCTTATTCACTTAGTTCAAGACAAAATTCATGCTAGATCAACTGGACCTTACTCACTCATAACTCAACAGCCTCTAGGCGGTAAGGCTCAGTTTGGTGGACAGAGATTTGGTGAAATGGAAGTCTGGGCACTTGAAGCATATTCAGCGGCTTCAACGTTACAGGAGATGCTTACGATTAAATCTGACGACGTGGTTGGGCGTGTGAAAACCTATGAGGCTATTGTCAAGGGTGAAGAGGTTATTCAACCTGGTGTTCCGGAGTCTTTTCATGTTCTATTAAAGGAATTACAAGGTTTAGGGCTGTCGGTCGAGCTTCTCAATGAAGATATTGATCGGTTCACCAAAACACAAAATCAAGCTCAGGAGATGTCTGCAACCTTAGGTGCGCCGTTGGACTGGAACGATATCAGCGATGAACCGCTTGACGCTCTTGAAATTGAGGAACTAGAGGTTATTGATTCACTTGTAGATGAAGTCATAGACGACTCTGACGATGACGATGACGACGCTGATGAGTCTTCGGCAGACTCGCTACAGTCTCTAGCTTCATTGGAAGATGAAGATATTGCTGAAGACCTTCCAGGTGTTGAAGATGAAGAGAATTAAGATGGAAATTGGATCTGGATTATTTGCTAAATCTATGAATTTAAATACTTAAATATTGCTAGATACAACTAGTAATTTTACTAACAAGATTAATCATCTAAACGAGTTATACTCGAAAGGTAAGGAAGCGGCAACACATGACACAGTCGGGCGCCGATTTCAATGCAATAAGAATCGCTCTCGCTTCACCAGAGCAGATTCGTGCGTGGTCATACGGAGAGGTTACCAAGCCTGAAACGATAAACTATCGTACTCTTAGACCGGAGAAAGACGGTCTATTCTGTGAAAGGATTTTTGGTCCTACTAAGGATTGGGAATGCTATTGTGGAAAGTATAAGAAAATTCGTTATAAGGGAGTAATTTGTGACCGATGTGGTGTTGAGGTAGCTAGATCGAAAGTTAGGCGTGAAAGAATGGGGCATGTGAAACTTGCTGCTCCCGTAGCTCACATCTGGTTTTCTAAAGGTACTCCTTCTAGGCTTGGTCTTCTTCTTGATCTGTCACCTCGCAACCTCGAACGCGTACTTTATTTTGCCCAGTATGTGGTAACTGAAGTCGATGATTTGGCTCGACACAATGCTATTGAGCAACTTGAGTTATACCGAGATGCCGAGACTAACCGTCTAGCTGAAGATCTAAAGGAAAATCTTTCAGCGGGCACTGTAGAGGGACCTCTACGTGAGACTATGCAGTCAATTTATGAGGCTCAACTTGAGGCGGAGCGTCTAGCTACAGAGATGGCTGAGCTAGATAAGCCAAAAAAGAAGCCAACAAAGTCTCAAGTTATAAAGGCAGAAAAAGAAGCGCAAGAAAGGGAAGATGCTCATCAGGCGGAGATGAATAGTTTTAAGGGAGAAGAAGCGTCAACGAAACTGTCTGAGATCACAGAGCAGCAGATCACAAAAGTTAATGCCGATGTTCAAGATAAGATCGACGATCTAGAGTCTATACAAGTTATGGATCTACTGACTGAGGCTAGATTTCGAGAACTTCGTGATAAATTTGGGCAAGTATTCAAGGCCTCGATGGGAGCCGAGTCTGTCTTAGAGATTTTAAAGAATACCGACCTAGATGCGGTACGTGTTGATCTTCAGGATCAGGTTCGCAACACTTCGGGTCAGCGCCGCAAAAAGGCAATTAAGCGGCTGCGAGTGGTTGAAGCATTTCGAAAAAGTGGTAATAAATCTGAGTGGATGATTATGACTGTTCTTCCAGTCCTTCCTCCTGAGTTGCACCCAATGGTTCAATTAGATGGAGGTCGATTTGCTACTAGCGACCTCAATGATCTTTACCGAAGGGTTATCAACAGAAACAACCGTTTAAAACATCTTATTGAGCTTCAAGCGCCCGACATTATCATACGAAATGAAAAACGAATGTTGCAGGAGGCTGTAGACGCACTTATTGATAATGGTCGACGCGGTCGTGCAATTCAAGGTAGTCATAACCATAAGCTTAAGTCTCTTACAGATTTGTTGCGCGGCAAGCAAGGGCGTTTCCGTCAGAATCTTCTTGGCAAACGTGTTGATTACAGTGGGCGTTCGGTGATTATTTCTGGACCTCAACTAAAGATGTATGAGTGCGGGCTTCCGAAGAAAATGGCTCTTGAACTATTTAAGCCTTTCGTTATGAACGCACTTGTTGTCAAGGGTTATGCTCATAATATAAAGAGCGCGAAGCGAATGACCGAACGGGCGCGACCCGAAATATGGGATTTACTTGAAGAGGTAATACAAGACCATCCTGTCATGCTCAACCGAGCACCTACCCTACACCGTTTAGGGATTCAAGCATTCCAGCCGGTACTGGTTGAAGGTTCAGCGATCCAAATTCATCCTCTTGTCTGTACTGCATTTAATGCTGACTTTGATGGTGATCAAATGGCAGTCCACGTTCCGTTGTCACGCGAGGCAGTGAATGAAGCTCAGCGGCTAATGCTTTCAACCAACAACATGCTGGCTCCAAGTTCCGGATTTCCGATTGTTTCACCAACCCTCGATATGGTTCTTGGTATGTATTACCTCACTGGTATAGATGGTCAGGAATTAACTCCTGTGCACAAAGACGATAATGGAGATCCGGTACATAAGGTTTACGGTAACTTTGATGACGCTTTGTTTGCTTTTGAAATAGAACGGGTAAAGCTTCGTGAGCGTATTAAGGTTCGAGATGGACAAGGTGAGTGGATTGAAACTACCGTAGGCCGAATCATTCTGAATAACACATTTCCTAGTACTATGTCATATAGAAACCAGACTTTTGATCGTGGTGATATCGAAGCTCTCGTAACTGAAGTAGTAAATGAGTATGGAAATGATGAAACGGTTTCGATGCTAGATCAGATGAAGTCACTTGGCTTCAAGTATGCCACTCAGTCTGGCACCACTATAGCGATGAAAGATATCGTAGTTCCTCCACAGAAACAGTCTCTCTTATCAGCAGCTGACACCAAGATTTCTCGACTTGATTCACTTTTTGATGATGGTCTTATAACTGAGACCGAGCGATACGAAGCAGCAGTTGAAATATGGACTGACGTCTCTAATAAGATGACTAATGCTGTTGAAGATACATTGCCGAATTACGGTGGTATTTTTGATATGGCTAACTCGGGAGCGAAAGGTAATATCGCCCAGATTAAGCAGATGGCAGGAATGCGTGGCTTAATGTCTGATCCTAAAGGTCGAATTATTGAAATGCCTATACGTTCCAGCTTCGCCGAAGGTCTATCGGTTCTTGAGTATTTCATTTCTACCCATGGTGCACGAAAGGGTCTTGCTGATACGGCGCTTCGTACTGCGGACTCAGGTTATCTGACCCGTCGACTTGCTGACGTTGCTCAAGATGTAATCATTACAACCGAAGATGACATGGGTGCCCAAGGAATTTTGATCCAGCATGATCCTACCGGTCTGCAGGCGCCTCTTGCTGAACGTATTGTTACGAGATATCTATCAGAACCAGTCGTTCACCCTGAAACTGGAGAGATAATCGCTGACCGTGACGAATTGGTTACTCGTAAAATGGCGGAGAAAATTACAACTGCTGGTGTTCAGGAAGCGTGGGTTTATTCACCGCTTTCTAGTACAACTCAGCGTGGTATCTCTCAGAAGTGTTACGGGGCATCTCTTGCAACGGGTAAACGTGCTCTCATGGGAGAAGCGGTTGGAATTATTGCTGCTCAATCGATTGGAGAACCTGGTACACAATTGACGATGCGAACATTCCACACTGGTGGTATTGCTGGTAAGGACATTACTTCAGGATTACCGCGTGTTGTGGAACTGTTTGAAGCCCGACAACCTAAAGGAATGTCAGTTCTTTCTGAGATCGGAGGCAAAGTTGAGATCGCTCAACTTCCAGAAGGTCGCGTGGTTAGGGTGACGTCGATAGAAGAGTTTTCTGAGGAAATTGATATTCCAAAGACTCATCGTCAAACTGTAAAGACTGGTGATTGGGTCGATGCTGGGGAGGCGGTGCTGTCAATGAAGAAGACTGCCAAAACAGCAGCGTTAAAGGCTGGCGAAGGTGATTCAATAACTGAAGAGATTTATGCTCCAGTTGCAGGTACTGCTCAGGTTACAAAGGCATTCGTTAGAATTACTTGGCAGGAAAATGACGAACGTGAGTATGTTATTCCTGCAGCTTCGGAAATTCTTGTTGGTGATGGCGAAATTATTGAACCTGGAACTGCTCTCACAGACGGACCTAAAAACCCTCAGGACATCCTAAGGATTGAGGGTCAAGCTGCGGTACAACGTTATTTGGTTGATGAAGTACAGGCTGTTTACCGATCGCAAGGTGTTCAGTTGCATGATAAGCACATCGAAGTTATTGTTCGTCAGATGATGCGTAAAGTTCGAGTTGATAATCCTGGAGATAGTGATTTGTTACCAGGAGAATTGGTCGATAGACACGATTATGAATTCGCAAACAACAGTATGCTGGCCGAAGGTGGTGAGCCCGCAACTGCTAGTCCGGTCTTGCTCGGAGTTACCAGGGCATCTCTTAATACCCAAAGTTTCCTAGCGGCAGCTTCATTTCAAGAGACAGCCCGTGTACTGACAGAAGCTGCGGTGAATGGATCTGTGGATCGACTCAACGGTCTAAAGGAAAATGTGATTATCGGACGACTGATTCCTGCTCGGCTGGATCAAACTGAAGAAGGTCGTAATAGACTTGGTATTGAGGGTAAGGAACAGGAATCTGGTCAATTGACTGGATTTACTCAGGCGCCAGCTACTTTTGAGGAAGCACTTGCTGCGATAGGTGGTGATGAGCTTGTGAGTGCAGGTGCTGACACAGTAGTTCCTGTGGGTGGAGATGCCGCCGCCGCCGCCGCCGCCGCCGCCGCCGCCGTTGCTGCCTCAGAATCCGCAAGCGATGACGGAGGATTGTTAGCTGCGGTTACAGCGCTTACTGATGCAGTTACTACCGGGGATGATTCTTCGGATGCAGGGGATGACGAAGCAACACTTGCTGCTGAAGCACTTCTCGCCTCAACATCAACTGCTGAAGAAAATCCTGAACCTGCCCCGAAATTCGTCGATGAGAGTGATGAAGTCGAAGATGTAACTTCAGGCGGGTAAAATCTAGGTATTATCGAAAAGATAATCTCGTAACGCCCGTAACATTGCATTCGGGGTTTATGCGTTTAGGTTTGTATTTATCAGAATAGTGGATCACGTTGATTTTTCATATAAAATCGAACATCTGCTCAATCATCAGTATTACTTGACAACGTGGGTAGCTGGGGCGGTTAGCTCAGCTGGCTAGAGCGCGTCGTTGACATCGACGAGGTCACAGGTTCAAGTCCTGTACCGCCCACCACATTTCATAGTAAATACAATATAGAATCGATAAAAAGCCAGTAGTGAAATCATACGAAATATGTCGCAGATAGAGTCCAGTATTACGTCAAATACACGCGACGTGATGGAGTGTAGCCCGTTAGACGGAGACAACACTTTGACTATGTAGGCACGTTGACTAAATAATCTGTCTACGTGCCTAAAGTCAACTTGTTTCAAACATTTCTCCTAATGCGCATTTTTTGGTGTTTCGGGAATTACAAAACAGATGCCGGTCGATATACGCGTTGATCTGGATAAACCAAAGGAACCACTCACATGGCTGATCGAGTTAGATTTAAAGATCTGTCACCCGAACAGAAACAGAATTATCGAGATAGATTGCGCCACTCAGCTGCGCATGTTCTAGCGGAGGCTGTTACTAAACTATTTCCAGATGTAAAGCTGACCATTGGACCTCCAATCGAGAATGGCTTTTATTACGATTTCGCTGTTTCAGATCCATTCACTCCAGATGATTTAGCGAAGATTGAAAAGGAGATGCGGAATTCGATCAAGGCCAACACGGAATTTGTGGAAAGAGAAACTACACGTGATGAGGCACTTGAACTCGTAAGTGATAATCAATACAAGGTTGAGATTCTAAAAGGTATTCCGGATGATGAACGGGTAACGTTCTGT
>CEUL01144962.1_pt1 | contig 13138 bp, 9 predicted proteins | sample 427021 | NCBI WGS metagenome assembly CEUL01 (sample SAMEA2622800, study PRJEB7988) | marine metagenome | isolation source: saline water (ENVO:00002010), including | reverse complement strand
GGGCATTACAAAAACGCAAAATACCGGCCATATTAACCAGTGCATCCAGCCTTCCCCATTGCGCGATCAAACTGGCGAGGCAGTCCTCGGCGGCGCCCTCGGCGGAAATATCAAACCGCTGTGCGATGGCTTCCCCGCCCTGTTGTTGAATGTCCGCTACCAGTTCTTCCAAGGCTTCTTCGTTAATATCCGTACAAAAGACCTTGCCGCCCTCCGATGCCACCCTGAGGGCTGCCGCACGGCCAATCCCCGACGCCGCACCAGTCACCATTACCACCTTGTTCTCAAATCGAGTCATAGCTATTCCTAATTATTTTCAATGAACTCGCCGCTCAGTATCGCTGCGCCAACGGCTAACCGACAAGCATCGGCAACTGTCGCGTTGGCGTAAACACCCAAAAGTAGGAGAAGCAAATGAAATTAGTGACCCAATATGTCAGTCGGCATGACGCGTTTGGCTCTTGCCTTGCGCCTGCCTTTCGCTAAGCTGAGCAACCATTGAAACCGCCCGGCACGGCTGCCGCGGCACTGCCATATTCCCAATAAAATAGGAGAGCGACGTGGCCGATCTCGACCAATTCCGCCTCGAAGTCAGACAGTGGCTGGAGGACAACTGTCCCGCCTCACAGCGCCTGCCAATTACCCGCGAAGAACAAGTGTGGGCGGGCAAAAACAAACAGTTCCCCAGCGACGATGCAAAGCTGTGGTTTGAGCGCATGCGCGACAAAGGCTGGACAGTACCCGAATGGCCCAGCGAATTGGGCGGTGGCGGCCTCGATGAGCGCCAAGCCAAAGTCCTGAAAGAAGAAATGAAGGCACTGGGTTGCCGCACCCCGCTTTTTGACCTCGGCATTTGGATGCTTGGGCCCGCCGTACTCGAGTTTGGTAACGACGAGCAAAAGCAGGAACACATTCCCAAAATTGCGCGCGGCGACGTGCGCTGGTGCCAGGGCTACTCAGAACCCGGCGCTGGCTCCGATTTGGCCAGCCTGCAAACCCGCGCCGAAGATATGGGCGACCACTTTTTGGTCAACGGCTCGAAAATCTGGACAACCAATGCCGACAAAGCAGACTGGATTTTCTGCCTGGTCCGCACAGACCCAGACGCAAAAAAACAAGAAGGCATCAGCTTCCTACTCATCGACATGGATGATCCGGGTGTCACCACAACACCGATTGAGTTGATCAGCGGCGAATCCGAGTTTTGCCAAACCTTCTTTGACAATGTGAAAGTGCCCAAGGCCAACTTGATTGGCGAACTGAACAAGGGCTGGTCGGTTGCCAAAGCGCTGCTCAAGCACGAGCGCAAGCTGATGTCAGAAATCGGTGGCGATACCCCTGGCCCCAGCTTTGGCCCCGTTCAAGCGGCTCTGGAATATGTCGGCACAGATGAAAACGGCAAGCTCAAAGATGCGGCGCTACGCGACCAGCTGGTGCGCCATGAAATGGCTTACCGCGCCATTGGCCTGACGCATTTCCGCACCTTTGAAGAGCGCATGAGCGGCCAGGCCGACAGCAATGTACCGCTCATTATGAAGTACGTGGGTACGGAAGAAGGTAAGCGCAAAGAAGAACTGTTACTCGCGCTGCTTGGTCACCAGGCACTCGGTTGGGACGGCGACGGCTTTAACGAAGACGAAAAGCTGACGACGCGCGGCTGGCTGTTCTCAAAAGCACTCTCTATTGCCGGTGGCACATCAGAAGTGCAACTCAATATTATTGCCAAGCGTGTCCTTGGCTTGCCTCAGCAGTAATTAAGGGAGCCCAACATGGCACTGGTACTTAATGAAGAACAACGCCTGCTCAAGGACACCGCCAAGGATTTTTTGAGCGAAAACATGCCGGTAGAAGCGCTGCGCACGTTGCGCGACAGTGACGATCCAACCGGCTACTCCCAGCAGCAATGGCAGCAAATGTGTGAACTCGGCTGGGCCAGCATTGTCCTGCCCGAGCAGTACGATGGCCTGGATTTTGGCTTTATGGGCCTGGGCGCAATCATCGAAGAAAGTGGCCGTACGCTGGCCGCATCCCCCCTGCTAAGCACCGTTGTGCTCGGCGCGTCGGCAATTCTGCTGGGCGGCAATGAAGAGCAAAAATCCTCGTTGCTTCCCAAGGTTGCCAGCGGCGAGCTCACCCTCGCTCTCGCCCTCGAAGAGGGGCACCACCACGCACCACTCGATACCGCAATGGCGGCAGAAGCCCACGACGGCGGTTTCCGCCTGAATGGCAATAAAAGTTTCGTTGTCGACGGGCACAGTGCAGATAAGCTGGTCGTGGTTGCGCGCACCAGCGGAACAGCCGGTAGCGCTGATGGCTTGAGCCTGTTTCTCGTAGACGGCGATGCCAAAGGGCTAACTCGTCAGCGCCGTAAAATGGTCGATAGCCGCGGCGCTGCTGCCCTCAGTTTCGATAACGTGGACGTCTCAGCCGATGCGCTTATCGGCGAGCTGGGCCAGGCCTGGCCAGTTCTGGAGGCGGTACTTGATCGCGGCCGCGTTTGCCTAGCAGCAGAGATGCTCGGTGGCGCGCTCGAATGCTTTGAGCGCACCGTGGAGTATTTAAAAGAGCGTGACCAGTTCGGCGTAAAAATTGGCAGTTTTCAAGCCCTGCAGCATCGCGCATCGCTGATGTATATCGAGCTTGAATTGGCAAAATCGGTGCTCTTTGATGCCTTCTCTGCCATTGATGACAAGCGTGCGGACTTGCCTCAGCTTGCCAGCTTAGCCAAAGCGCGTATGAATGACGTTTTCGAGCTGGTAACAAACGAGGCTGTGCAGATGCACGGTGGCATCGGTGTGACGGACGAGCTCGAAATCGGCTTTTTCCTGAAACGCTCTCGCGTAGCGACCCAACTATTGGGGCACAGCGGCTTCCATCGCGACCGCTATGCCTCACTGTGTGGCTACTAAGGCGCGAAGCAAAAAGGGCATCGAGAGATGCCCTTATCACTACTTAGTCGCCGCAAGCCCTCGTCTTTCCATTCGCCGTAAAAACACCCCAATAACTGCCGCGTAAAGCGAGTCGCCGAGTAGCTTATCCTCTACCCCGCTGTCTATGCTGGGATTATCATTGACCTCAATGACCACCACCCGACTTCCCTGCTGCTTGATATCCACACCATAAAAACTGTTGCCAATAAGCTGACAGGCACTGACCGCTGCACGCAATACGTCGGCTGGGACATCACTGATCGGCACCGCATCAAATCCACCTGATTGGCTTCGCTTGCCGTGACGGTAAATCTGCCAGTGTTTTTTCACCATGTAATAACGACAAGCAAATAACGGTTGGCCGTCTAATACCCCAATACGCCAGTCGTATTCGGTATACATAAACTCCTGCGCAAGAAGCAGCGCCGACTTATCCAGTAGTCGCTGCGCTTCCGCACACAGCGCTGCCAGGCTGTCGACTTTAACCACCCCTTTAGAGAACGCACCATCGGGCACCTTTAACACCAGGGGTAAGCCAAGTGCGTCTATCAAGCGCTGCGCTTCCGACTCACTGCCACTTCGCAAATACTCCGTCTTCGGTACAGCAACCGCGTTCCGCTTTAGTAAATCAGCAATATAGATCTTGTTCGTGCATCGTAAGATCGACTGAGAGTCATCGATAACCACTAGGCCTTCCGCTTCCGCGCGTTTGGCAAAGCGGTAACTGATGTTCGCTACCGACGTTGTGGTGCGGATAAACAAACCGTCGTACTCTGCCAGCCGCGAATAATCCGCTCTTCCAATCAGCTCCGCACAGATACCGTATTTTTCCGCGACACGGATAAATTTCCGCAGGGCGGCGCCGTCGCTAGGCGGCATCGCCTCCTCGGTATCGACCAGAATCGCCAGGTCATAGCGGAAACGCTTTTGCGCGGGTGCCGGCCGCCATAGTTTTTGACTAAAGCGCTCAAAGCACGCCGCGAAGCTGTCTTGCTCAGTGCTCGACGACAAGGCCCGCAGCGACGCGGCCTGTAATTTATCCATACGCCAACCCTGGCGATACACCATGCGCAGCTCAAGAATCGGGCAGGGAAAATGTTGGAATGCCGAGCGCGCAAGGTCGGCATATTCTGGCTCCAAAGTCTCGCCGAACCAGCATCGCAACTGTTTCACCTCGCCCGGCTGCCCCGGTGCAAGCGCGGCAAGCGTCGGCAACATGCCCTGCCACTGAATAGACGACAGCGGCTTTGCCGACAATTCCGTCAGGGTTTTCAGCGATGGAATAACATGATGCCCGCGGGCTTCAGCCAACAGCGAGCAATAGTAGCCGCTACCGAGATAGCGGTAGTTCCGGCACAGATTAACGACCCTGACGCGCTCGCGAGTCGTTCCAAGACAAAGATAATCATCGAAACTGATGACCGAATGGCTGGGATAATAAGGCCCCCAGTCGCGCACATCATCGACAACAATAACTAAACGGGACATCGGCTCCATGCTCCCAAAATGCTCTCCCCATGCGGGATCAGCGACCGTCTATGCGGTGGCAAAAGCTGCGGCATTCTGCGACCAGTGCAACAGCGAAACAAGCACTATTTTATGTTGTAGACGGCAAATAATGCGCAGTATGATCCGCACATGCGCCGCCATCTGCGGTATTTGTCGAGTCTGCCCCATGTCGCCGTGTATTCGCCCCGCTAGCCCCATAGATTTGCCGGCACTGGTCGAGCTGGAACGACACTGCTTTAGTAGTGACCGGATCTCCCAGCGCAGCTTTAAAGCGTTCATCCGCCACGGCGCCCACCAATTGCTCGTCTGTCGTGAAGCTGACAAACTGTTGGGCTATGCATTGCTACTGTTTCGCCGTGGCACCCTTCTGTCCCGGCTTTACTCACTCGCCGTCGCCCCCGACCAACGCGGTAAAGGCGTCGCGATGTTATTACTCGACGCAGCAGAACAACTCGCCCGCGACAGGCAAAGTGTTTTTCTTCGCCTTGAAGTCAGAGAGGACAATGCCGCCGCAATTTCCCTGTACAACCGCCGTGGCTACCGCACTTTTGGCCATGTCAGTGACTACTACGCCGATGGTTGCAGTGCCGTACGTATGGAAAAGCGACTGCTAACACCCGCGCAGCGCCGCGCGCACTCACCCCACTACTACCGGCAGACCACGGGTTTTACCTGCGGCCCCGCCAGCTTGATGATGGCCATGCGAGACCTGGATCCGGCATCGCCCTTTTCCCGGCGCGAGGAGCTGCAAATCTGGCGGGAAGCCACCAGCATCTATATGGGTAGCGGTCACGGTGGCTGCACACCACAAGGCTTAATGTTGGCGGCGCTGCGCCGAAAATTTAACGCCACGCTCTTTATTAGCGATACGGCCCCCGCCTTCATCGACAGCGTTCGCTCGCCCTCCAAGCGCCAGCTTATGCAGCTGGTTCACGACGATTTTATGGCGCAGTTGACGGACTATAAGGCGGATATTCGGGTCAATAAGCTCGACACACCGGCCCTGCAGTCGCTATTGATTGAAAACCGTCACGTTATCGCACTGATCAGCACGTGGGCACTCGACCGCCAACGCATGCCTCACTGGGTATATGTGTACCGAGGAGAGGAAAATACGGTGTATATCAATGACCCCGACAGCAACACCTGTCGTGGCCAATCCTTAGACAGCAGCAAGGGCCACTGGCAGTCTGAGATTGAATACCACCGCGTGCCAATATCACTTGAACAATTCAGCAACATGGCAAGCTTTGGCAAACGTCGTCTACGCTGCATATTAACGCTACAAAAATGAGGCTGTGATGACATCAGACGCCACAAGTTATAAAACAGCGCTGCGCGCGCGCTCGGATGAGCTGATCCGCATTCAAAAGCCAATATTGATACTCGATGCGATCAAGTGGCCCCATGATGTGGAGAAACGTTTTTTTGAGAACGGCGCCAACGCGCTGCCGACCGTGTGCCGTGAAGACTACCTGCGCAACAACCCTCTCAGTTTTAACGCGGCAGAGATTGATGCACAACTGAAAAACTTCCAACAACGGCTCGATAGTGCCCTGGGACACGGCGATGCCCTCGGCCAAATTCTTTGGCAAACCGCCGAACAGTACCGCAGCGTGGTTGACCTACTGGAGCACCGTGGCCAAAAGGCATTCCTGACCGCCAGCCGGCGGCTTTATGGCTCCGCACGCGATCGTCTGCGGGGTGACAGCCTGCCGCTTATCGACATGGGTAAGCGCTTGTGCAGCATTTTTTCCCTTCCCGCCGCCCACCATCTTGCATCCCCCTACCCCAAGGTCATCGATGCGACTGGCGCAGTGGAAATGCTCTCCCAACGACTCAAGCCCTTTTTTCCAGATACCGCTTTCACCGTTCGGGAAACAGATGGCATCGTGTCTGATGCCTCAGCCGGGGGCGACTGCATCAAAATCAATCGCCACGCGCAGTTCTCCCTTCTCGATATACAAGTTTTGGAGGTTCACGAAGGTTGGGTGCATGTCGGCACCACGTTAAATGGTCGCCGCCAGCCATGGGCCAGCTGGCTCAGCGTCGGCTCTCCCCGTATTACTGCCCTCCAAGAGGGCTTAGCAGTGCTTATCGAGACACTGACGTTTAGCTCTTTTCCCGGGCGCGCGCGAAAAATCAGCGACCGTGTAGTGGCCATCGATATCGCAGAACAAGGGGGCGACTTTCTCGATGTATATCGGCACTTTGTTAGCCAGGGCCTCAGCAACAAGGAAAGCTACAAAATTGCCCAGCGGGTATTCCGCGGTGGAATGGTGGAAGGCGGCGCCTGTTTCACCAAAGATTTGAGCTACGTCAGGGGCTTTGTCGAAACGGTAAACTTTATTCGCAGCGCGATCCTCAGTGACGTGCCGGAAATACTACCGATGCTGTTTGTAGGCAAGGTGTCCCTGGAGGACGTCCCCCGTCTCTACCCCTATTGCCAGGAAGGCATCATTGAAGCGCCGCATTATCTGCCGCCTATGTTTCGAGACCTAAATGGCTTGTACGTGTGGTTTGGCTTATCTAGCGGGCTGGCGGATATCAATATTCACAGTGTCCAGGAGCACTTTCAAACACTTTTCGAGCACTTGAAAGCCGCTCCGGACGCTATACATAGCACCAAGTGCGATTAGCCATAAAAACACGCGTAGGCACTGGTCTCTTCCACTTTCAAATCAAACGCGCTGTTGGCCGGTACATCGAAAGATTGCCCGGCGCTAAAGCGCTGCCAATCGCTGGAACCCGGAAGCAATACAACCAGCGCGCCAGTAATGACTTGCATGCGCTCCGCCGCTTCGGTGCCAAAGCGGTATTCACCGGCTTCCATAACACCCACCGAGACCGGCTGGGATTTTCCTTCAAAACCCAATGACTGAACTTTTTCGTCAAAATAGCTGTTGTGCTTGATCACGACACACCCTCTTTTTCAATTAAGGCGCGATCATACCCGTCGCGCCCCGCTTCGGCCAGTACGCCACCCTCAGCGGAAGACGTGGCGCGGTGGTCTCGCCCTATGTAGTGGTACATGGCCGGCACAACGAACAAGGTAAACAGCGTGCCGATGCTCATTCCCGAGGCGATAACCATACCTAGCGAAAAACGCGATGCCGCACCGGCACCACTGGCAACCAGCAGTGGCAACATCGCCATCACCAGCGCCGCCGTGGTCATCAGAATAGGACGCAAACGAATCGACGCGGCCTCTTCTATGGCTTCGCGCTTGGACACGCCCTGCTCCTGCAACCTGTTTGCAAAATCCACCATCAAGATACCGTGTTTGGAGATCACCCCAATCAGGGTGACTAGGCCAACCTGGGTATAGATATTCAGGGTCATACCGGGGAACGTTGTCAGCTGCATACCGTTAGTCAGTGCAAAAATATTAATGCACAGCAACGCGCCACATACCGACATAGGCACGGTCACCAGAATGATCAGCGGGTCCCGGAAAGACTCGAATTGCGCCGCCAAGACGAGGTAAATAATCAGCAGGGCAAAGGCAAAGGTTCCCACCAATGCTCCGCCCTCTTGCTTGAACTGCCGAGAGCTCCCCGCGTAGTCCAGTTGAAAGTTGGCGGGCATAATATCGTTGGCAATACCTTCAAGCAGGGCCAGCGCCTCGCCCTGTGAAACATCGGGGCGCGGCACAGCAATAATCGTATTCGCATTTAATTGCTGGGCATGGGGTATTGATCTTGGCTTGGTTCGCTGCACAACCTCGACGAGTGTGGAGATTGGAATCAGGTCGCCGCTTGCCGCACGCGTGTAGTACCCGGTCAATTGCTGAGGATTCAGGCGCTCCTCGCGCTCAACCTGGGCAATGACTTTGTACGAGCGCCCCATGTACGAAAAACGATTCACCTCTGCACCCGCCATCATCGCACTCAGATCTAAGCTCAGGCTTTGCATGTCAACGCCAAGTAGACCGGCCTTGTCTCTGTCGACGATAATTTCGGCCTCGGGGCGATCGAAATTTAACTGCGAGGCCACGTAGAAAAAGCGCTTACTGGCCATCGCACGCTTAACCAGCTCATCGCCCACTTCCGCCATCAGCTGCGGCTCAGCCGTCGACTTGAGAATAAACTCCACGGGATAGCCCTGCCCTGGAGTTGGCAGCGGTGGCGGCTGGAATGTCGCCAGGCGTAGCGGCGCCACTGACTCCATGCTCATACTCAAGTCGTTAGCGACATCCCCCATTGTCTTGGTCCGAGCGTCCCAGGGTGTGCCAATCAAGCCGATAAAGCCTTTATTGCTTTCACCACTTTCTGAGATGGTGAAGGCAAACGTATGATCCACATTGGGGTGCTCCAACGCCAAATTCTGAGCGGCCAAAAAGGCATTGGTAAAGTACTCTGGCGATGCATAGCCGTCGCCCTCAGCAATGACGCCAGCAAAGCCTAAGTCTTCGGCCGGCGCCAATTCGTTATCACTGCTCTGGTAGAGGAAATAACACGATACCAGCACCACCAAACCGAATACGCCAATCACATTGACCTGATCCATCGCGGAGTGGAGTCGTTGCTTATAGCCCTGGCGCCAGTACTCGAACTTCTCATCTAGGAAACGCTCCAGACGACTGCTACCCGATTCATCGTGCGACTGCAGTATTTTTGCGCACATCATCGGTGTTAACGTCAGGGCAATAACGCCGGAAATCAATACCGCGCCCGCCAGGGTAAAGGCGAACTCGGTAAACAGTTTTCCCGTCATTCCGGTTAAGAAACCAATCGGTGCATACACTGCCACCAGGGTAATTGTCATCGCAATCACCGGCCCCAGAAGCTCGCGCGCGCCGACCAAGGCAGCCTTAGATGGCTCCATGCCCTCTTCAATATGACGATGGATATTTTCCAGCACGATAATCGCATCATCGACCACCATGCCGATGGCCAAGACCATCGCCAATAGCGTTAGCAGATTGATCGAGAAACCCATCGAGTACATCAAAAATAGGGCGCCTACCAGCGACAGCGGTACAGTCACCGCCGGGATCATTGAGCTGCGCAGTGAACCCAGGAACAAGAAGATGACCAGAATAACGATAATGACCGCTTCGATCAGTGTTGCCTGTACATCGCTGATTGCCGCGTTGACATAGACCGTGCTGTCATAGGAAATATTCGCCTCAATACTCTCCGGCAAAGCGCGGTGAATACGCGGCCACATTTCGCGTATCTCCGCAGTCACGTCGAGCAAGTTCGCATCCGGGCGCACCTCAATACCGATAAACAGGCCTGGCTCGGCATCCCAGTGCGCCACATAGTCGTAGCTCTCATCGCCGAACACCACATCGGCGACATCGCGCAAGCGCACTAGCTGCGTTCCTTCACTGCGCAGCACAAGGTCTCTAAATGCCTCTACTGTGCTCAAATCTGTATCTGCAGAAATGCCGACTTTAACGTACTGCCCTTTCGTTTCTCCCACGGCTGATAGAACGTTTTGCCGCTTAACTGCTGAAAAGGCCTCGCCCGGTGTCATGTTGTGCGCCGCAAGACGTTCCGGGTCAAACCAGATCCGCATGGCGTAATTCCTGCCGCCGAGTATCACTGCACGCTCTACACCGCTAAGAGCAGATAGCTCCGGTTCAACAACCCGCGCCACATAATCAGTAATTTGCGCTTTGCTCAGCGTCTCGGAATAAAACGACAGGTACATCGCCGCGTTGTCACCGGCACCCGCTAACTGAATAACAGGGTCCTCACTGCCTTCCGGTAGCTGGCTGCGCAGCTTATTCACTTTTGCGGATATTTCGGTCAGCGCCTCATTGGGGTCCTTGTCAATTTTCAGGTTCGCCGAGATGCTGGACAATCCCTGAGCAGAATTGGAGGTAAGAAAATCAATACCATCTGCTGACGCTATCTCTCGCTCCAGCGGCGTGGTGATGAAACCTTCGACAAGCTCTGGGTCTGCCCCCGGATAAACCACCGAGATACTGATCCGCGCATTTTGAATTTCAGGGTATTCACGCACGGTCAAATCCTGTGCTGCGCGCAAGCCCAGTAGAAAGATCACCAAGCTGACCACAATGGCCAACACGGGTCGTTTAACAAAGATATCTGTGAAATGCATGACGCCTGTCCTTGTTAGTGGCGTGGGAGAGTCATCAACTTCTTTAGAGGCCATCAACCTATTTTATGGCCATCAAGCTATTTATCGCCGATCACCCCTGCGGGGGGGCAGGCATCAAGCTAGGCTCGGGACGAAGCGTGTTATCAATCGTAACCGGCTGACCACTGCGCAGCTTTAACAACCCAGTACTGGCGACTTCGTCGCCTTCTTTAACCCCTGAAATGACTTCAATAAAATCACCGCGAGCCTCTCCCAAGGTAACGAAGCGTTGAATGACATCCAGGGCCTCGGCGTCGCCACCTTCCTGTTGACGAATAACGAAAACGGAATCGCCGTAAGAGCTGTATTGAATAGCGGTTTTTGGCAAAACCAGTACCTGCGTCGGCTCTCCCAGGTTCACCGTAACTTTTGCAAACAAGCCCGGTTTCAGCACTTTTTCAGGATTGGCGAATCGCGCACGCACATCAAAGTTACGCGTTTGTGCATCAATTTTGGGTTCCACGGCGATAATCTCGCCACTGAACTGGCGGCCACCCAACGCGTCGACAACGATCTCGATCGTTCTGCCAGGGTTCACCTTGCCCAACTGCTTTTCAGGCAGTGAAAAATCCAGCTCGATGGGGTCTAAAGATTGCAGGGTAACGATCTTGTCACCAGCGCGGAGGTATTGACCTAATGCAACTCGACGAATACCCAGCTCGCCAGCAAAAGGCGCCCGCAGAGTTTTTAAATTCAAACGTCCGCGCTGCGCCTCGACAGCCGCCTTGGCCACATTCGTTTCTGCCAGCGCGGTATCGTATTCAGACTTAGAAATCGTTCCGCGCTTGTAGAGTTTTTCGCGCCGGCGCTGCTCAATCTCGGCAAGCTTTGCCTGCGCTTCCAAGCGAGCGAGCTCACCGCGCTCGGCGACCGATTCCAAACTCAGTAGTTCGGTGCCCGCCTCAACGCTTTGCCCCGATTCAAAACTAATTTTAGTGATCGTACCGTCAACTTCAGCCGTTAGGTCGGCGCCCTTCACCGCCACCAAACTACCCACCGCGTTCAGACGAGCAGCCCACTGCTGCGGGGTAACCGTAGTGCTTGAAATAGTCACCGGCGGAGTCGGCATATTATCGATGAAGTCATTCATCATCTGGTTGCCAAACCACTTCATACCAAACACGCCACCAAAAACAACGCCGCTGATTGCCAGCATTACGACCATACGCTTAGTCATTTGTATTCCTTGTCGACCATCCAGTAGCTGCGAATCGATATAGCAATGTGCCGAACTCGACAAATGTGCCAAGCTCAACAGCTTCCCTATCGCGAAATCACCGCTGTTACCCCTAGAAACAGTAGTACGAATTTTACACAGAGATAGTAACAGGGATGAGAATGAGAATGCATCAACAATTTAACTGTTTACATTGCGTAAACCATTAATTTTAAAGGGGTTATTGGGAATAACTTTGTTCACAAACTAACGCATAAGTAAAGTCTTAGCGCGGCCAACCACTACGGAGTTGTGAGTTAACGAGGTTATTGGCACCGAATATAAGCGGGATTAACCGGGACTAGACGGGGCTGAATGGGACGGATGGCGCGGGGTTACAGCGTTTCAGCCATTTTTGATAGCCGAAACACTGCTTGCGTTACCTTGCCCGCGCCGCTAAAGAATTGGCGCAATTATTGGCACATTTAGTCGAGCCAGCTTGCTGACCACACTGCCCGGCCGATAACTTCCAGGTCATTTAAACGATCACGCGGCACACTAATTGTGCTGTAAACCTTGTTAGCGCTGATGATATTCACGCCGTCGAGCGTTTTTTGCAGGTGTTTAACATAGAGGTGATCATCCAAGCGCAGCACGTACAGCCCCTCTCGGCTGACATCCCGGCGGGAATGATCCACCAGCACCGTGTCGCCGTCGGCCACCACACCCAGCATTGAATCCCCGGAAACCTGCACCGCCGAAAGGTTGCCAGCGCTCAGACCGGCCTCCTGAAGCCAGTCCTGCCGAAAAGCCAGATGCGACAGCACCCTGGCATTTTCCATTGACGCCCCATGCCCAGCGCTAACCTGCGCATCGTAGAGCGGTATATACGCGAACTCGTCGTCCCCTGGCTGGTAGTCGTCTGCACAGTTTCGCGTGCCTTGTGGCGCCTCCTGGGCCACGGCGTCGCCCAACAACATGGCGCCGTCGCCTGAAAGCAGCCAGTTGGCGTTAATTCCGGCCTCCACCAGCTTCGCTATCATCTCTGACTTTGCCGTGCCGCGCTGCTCTGTATCCTGATACCCCCGGCGTTTCATGCCCACTAGGGCAGCCATTTCCTCCTGACTGAGACCCAGATGGTCGCGGACTAACTTTAGGCGCTCTGACAAACCATTCATTTATGCAAACCTTATATGGCACGTTCTTTTGCGCAACGCGCATCTTTGCGTGCTTATAGATGACTCAGAAAATCCTTTTCTTATCAATTAGATACGTATTTCTGCGCACTTTTCCTTAGTTTTGCACGCTTTCTCGGTTGTATTGCACGTATTTCTGCGCTAAATTTCCTGACAACTCAGCGTGACAACGCATCACGACAACTCAGTAAATTCAGGGCCAAAAAAATGCGCAAGTCTCAACCCAGCACACC
>CEUL01071357.1_pt1 | contig 13296 bp, 13 predicted proteins | sample 427021 | NCBI WGS metagenome assembly CEUL01 (sample SAMEA2622800, study PRJEB7988) | marine metagenome | isolation source: saline water (ENVO:00002010), including | reverse complement strand
GATTTTTGTAAATTCTTTGACTAGCCATCCATCCAAAAGCCATGGCTTCGATTGCCTGAGGATCGAAACCATATTCACTACTTGAAGTAAGAGCCATTTCTATATGATTCTCAATTGAGGTTACTAAGAATTTATTTTTTTGCCCACCACCACAAATGATCACTTTATGAGGTGTTTTTTTTAATGAGCTTATGGATTTTTTTATACATACAGCCGTGAGCTCAGTGAGAGTTGCTAAAACATCACAAGATGATCTTTTTAAAAGTTTCTTAGGGATGAATTTAATATTAAATATTTCTTTACCTGTTGACTTAGGATGGCGCATTTTAAAAAATGAATGAGCGAGCATTTTATTGAGAGATGGGGTATGAACTTTCCCATTTTTTGCATGCTCACCATTTTTATCAAATGGACGATTCAAAAAATTCTGACAGTAAATATCTATAAGTGCATTACCAGGCCCACAATCAGAGCCATTAAAATCATCCTTTCCGTCTAAGTAGGTAAAGTTTGAAATTCCTCCAATATTTAAAACAACTAAAGGAGTATTTTTCTTAGAAAAAATCTTTTGATGAAATTCTGGAACAAGCGGCGCGCCTTCACCACCAAGCTTTATATGATCATTCCTAAAATCACTAACTACATCTATTTCGCATTCATCTGCAATAACTAAGGGATCACCGGCTTGAATAGAGAATGGGAATTTACCTTTTGGCCTATGAAATAATGTTTGCCCTGATAAACCAATCGCAGCAACATTTCTTTTATTAATTTTATTTTGGGTAAGAAATTTTTTTATTGATCCGCTAAAAGCAATACCAATTTTATTATTTAATTCAAAATACTTTTCAAGGCTTAGTTCTTGTTGCTGAATTACTTTTGAAATATCTTTCCTTAAACCTGCAGCATAATTAAAAGAGTTAAATTTTAATAGACTGATTTCATTAGAAAATTTTATGGCGCAAACATCAATTCCATCATGGCTAGTTCCACTCATGGTGCCTATAAAAATCTTATCTGAAGAGTTTCGCATTGGGATCTATAGATAATAACTTATCTGTTACTTCTAAATAATTATTCCTAAATCCTTTAAATCGATCCATTTTAGATTGATCTATTGGATCTGCTGATGGAAGGGCTACCTTCAGTGGATCTGTTCTTTTTCCCCCGATCCTAAATTCATAATGAAGGTGAGGGGCTGTTGCTAAACCTGAATCACCAACATACCCTATGGTCTGACCTTGAGAAACCTTCATTCCTTTTGCCATGCTTGGGTGGTACTTATCCATGTGAGCATATAAAGTTGTTATTTCTCCCCCATGTCTAATAACTATTGTTCTTCCATATCCGCCTTTCCATCCAACCGATTGAATTACTCCTTCGCCTGTCGCCCGAATAGGCGTTCCTTTTTTAGCAGCATAGTCAACACCATTATGAGCTCTTATAGTATTGAGAATTGGATGCCTTCTATTTGGATTAAAGTGTGAGCTTACATAAGCAAAATCAAGTGGCGCTTTCAAAAAAGCTTTCTCAAGACTATCACCATTCTCATTAAAGTAATCCCATTTCTTATTTTTCCCTTCATACCTAATAGCAGTATATCGATTATTTTGATTGTAAAATTCTGCAAATAAAATGCTGCCGTTTTCAATTTGTTGCCCATCAACAAATGGGGTTTCATATAGGAGTTTAAATTTGTCCCCAGCCCTAATATCAAAAACAAAATCAATGTCCCATCCAAATATATAAGCCAAATCCATAATCACACTTTCAGGAATATTATTTTTTAGCCCGGCCAGATAAAAAGACGATTCTATAATTCCTGTCTTAAAAGTGTTAATAAGTTCTGGTTTTTTTTTAACTCTTGTAATTGATATGTTAGGAGATAAATCTACTTGATAAGACAACAGCGGCCCTTTATAAATAATAATTTTTTGCAACATTCCGTCTAAAGATAAAAATTCTATTCTATGATTTGGCAGTATATTTTTTATCTCATTGGTCTTGTCTTCTCTAAAAATTTTGTATGTATCATTCAAGGAAACTTTATACCTTTCAAATATTAATGAAAGATTTTCGCCTTTTTGAACAATATGTATATTTTTACTATGAATGCTTTCAAAGCTGAGAGCTGGAAAAGTTAAGGTTTCTGAAATAATTTCTGAAGAGATCTCCTCAGACTCTAACCCTTTGTCATAGATATAGAATATTGCAAATATTGCAATAAATATAACAGGAAATTTATTTTTGAAGAATCGTTTGATGCTCACAGAATCAATAATTAATTAACCAGCTCAAATGAAAGGCTGCCAATATTCTCTATTTTTGCTTCAACTTTATCTTGTGGCTTGAGCTGACTTACCCCAGCTGGAGTGCCAGTAAAAATCATATCTCCAGCTTTTAAGGTAATGTACTTCGATAACCAGCTTATTAGTTGATCTACTTTCCAGACCATATTTGAGATATTGCTAGATTGTTTTAAATCACCATTTACTGAAAGAGAAATAGCCCCTTCTTTAACTAGGAAACCATCTTTTTTTAGAATCTTTGATATCGGAGCAGAATTATCAAAGCCTTTGCTTAAATCCCAAGGTTTTCTGGATTCTTTTGCATTAATCTGAAGATCTCTTTTAGTTAAATCTACACCAACAGCATATCCAAATATATGATCACCAGCCTTATCTGGCATTATATTTGAACATTCTGATTTTAAAACTACCACAAGCTCAACTTCATGGTGAAGGTTTTTTGTTCGTGTTGGAAAAGGAATTAGATTTAGCTGAGTTATAGATTGAGGAGGTTTGCTAAAAAAAAATGGCTCGTCATTATCCACTTTACCTCCCATTTCTTTTGCATGATCAGAATAATTTTGACCAACACAATATATTTTTCCAACTGGAAATAATTCTTCACTTTCTTGAATAGTTACGCATTTAATTAACGGGGCAAAGACAAAGCTCTTTTTAATCTTTTGAGTCATATCACTTCATACATTTGTTTAAATAAATACTATAATAGATGATAATTCATGAAAAAAAATCTAAATCTAAATCTAATTAAGCGCGGAATTGATGAGCTAATCAGTGAAGATGAATTGCTAAAAAAAATTAAATCAAAGAAAAAGTTAGTGGTTAAAGCTGGCTTCGACCCAACTGCACCAGACCTTCATCTTGGCCACACTGTTCTTATTAATAAATTAAGACATTTCCAGCAGTTAGGTCACGAAATTATATTTTTGATTGGCGATTTTACTGGAATGATCGGCGATCCTTCCGGAAAAAATAAAACCAGACCCGCTTTAAATGAACTTGAAATAAAAGAAAATGCCAAGTCATATGAAAAACAAGTTTTCAAGATATTAGATCCAAAACTTACTAATATTAGGTTTAACTCTGAGTGGAGCGATAAGCTTGGCGCAGATGGAATCATTAAACTTGCCTCTCAATATAACTTGGCTAGAATGCTTGAGCGAGATGACTTTAGTAAAAGATACAAGTCTAACCAGACTATCTCACTTCATGAATTCTTGTATCCATTGATTCAAGCAAATGACTCAATTGCACTTGAAGCAGACATTGAACTTGGAGGCACTGATCAAAAATTTAACCTCCTAGTTGGAAGAGAGCTTCAGCGAGCATTTGGACAAGAACCCCAGGTTATTATTACAGTCCCTATTCTTGAGGGTTTAGACGGAAAAAATAAAATGTCTAAATCTTTAAATAATTATGTCGGTATTGATGAAGCTCCAAATGAGATGTTTGGAAAAATTATGTCTATCTCGGATGAGTTAATGTGGAGATGGTTTGATTTATTAAGTTTTAAAACAACTGATGAGATTAATAACCTTAAAGCAGACCAAGCTAATGGAACAAATCCTAGGGATATTAAAATTGAGTTGGCTAAAGAGCTTATTGCACGTTTTCATGATGATCATTCAGCCAATCTTGCTGAAAAAAATTTTATCAATCAGTTTCAAAAAAGGAACATTCCCGATGTCATAGAAGAAGCATCTTTGGTTTTATCAGAAAGCTCAATTCCATTAGCAAATCTTTTGAAAGATTGTGGTATGACGAGCAGTACCTCAGAAGCAATCAGAATGATCAAGCAAGGAGGCGTTAGAATTGACGAAAAAAAAATTACAGATACAAAGCATACAATTTCCTCAGGTACCTCAGCTGTTTACCAAGTAGGTAAAAGAAAATTTAAAAAAATAACTCTCCAGAATAAATAATATAATTTCGGCTTAACTATAAAAAAATATGCAACAGTTTTTTTCATCTATTAACTTTTGTCTTCGCAATGCTGGATACTTAGCCGTCTTATGCCTGCCAGTAATGACTCTTGAAATAGCTTTAGCAAATCTAATAGCCTCTTTGGAAATCCAATCTGGATCAGAAATAGCAGCCCTAGAAGCAATTGGTGAAATTTCTACTCAGGTATTTTTTCTGGTTTTCGCTTCTTTAATACTTTCTGTAGCTCTAAGTGGGGGCTGCATGATAGCTTTTCGTTCACTGGCCAATGAGGGTTCAGTAAGTCCATATCAAGCTCTTTTTTCAGGTTTAAAAAAGTTTTTCCCGCTCCTTTGGGCAAATATTTTGCACTCTATAGCATATGGACTAGGATTTCTGATGTTAATTTTGCCAGGTTTTTATTTGTATGCTCGCCTTGGACTATTTCCATTATTTATTATGTTTGAAGATAAGGGTGTGATGGATTCTTTTGGAGAGTCTTGGAATCTAACAGAAGAAGTTGCGATAAAACTATTTGCCCTAACTGCTATTTTTATGAGCATTCAACTTAGTTTTGGATTTTTTGGAGGGATGATGGGCACTGATGGGGCCTTATGGTTTTTAATAGCAGCAACTGCTATAAAATACGCAACATTAATGCCATTATTTTATCTATTCTTCACTCTATACAAATCAAATAAATCTAACCAATTATAAGATGAGAGAAGTATCTATTTTTGTTTATGATCTTGATATTGGTGGCACTGAAAAAGTTATGGTTAATCTTGCAAATTTTCTTTGCATGCACAATTGCCTTGTAACTTTTATCATGGTGGGTTCGAATACTTATTTAAAAAAAGAATTGCTTCCCCACATTTCAGTTGTAGCATTTAATAAAAAACATATTTCCTCGTGCTTTATAGATTTAATCAAATATATAAGATACAAAAAGATTGACTGTTTCATATCAAATGTTTGGCCCTTGACTATATTCACTATACTTGCTGGTTTATTTAAGAGAGGTTTTTGTAAGAAAGTATTATTGATTGAACACTGTCATCTCGGAAGAGAGTTCTCTTCACGTACTGCTATCTTTAGATTTTTTCAAAATCTTTCAATATTTTTTTTCTATAGGTTTTCATCTAAAGTGGTGGCAGTTTCTCAGGGAGTTAAAGAAGATTTATGCATTAATAAGGGCGTCAACAGCAAAATTGTTACAGTTATACATAATCCAGTGAATATAGCTTTTAGTGACCTAGCCTATGATCAAAATAACATACAGGAATGGAAGAGTTTTTCCGGAGCAAAATTAATTTCTGTAGGAACTTTAAAGGCACAAAAAAATTATTCTTATTTATTAGATGCGCTGTTGGTTCTAAAGCGTCAAGGGTTTAATTTTAAACAATTAATTCTAGGCGAGGGCCCCACTAGAGCTTCATTGGCTAAAAAAATAATAAATTTAGGGCTTCAAGACAACGTATATTTAGCAGGATCTGTTGATCAACCAGTAAATCTTGTCAAAGATGCTGATACATTTATACTTTCATCTGAATTTGAGGGGTTTGGATTAGTCATTGTAGAAGCTCTTGCAGCTGGAACTACTATAGTTTCCACTGATTGTGAATCTGGGCCAGCTGAAATTTTACAAGATGGTAAATATGGTTTTTTGGCTCCCACAGATAATGTTGAAAAATTTGCGGAGGTAATTCTTCATGGATACCTTAATCAAATTAATTCTACCGAGCTAATTGAAAGAGCCAAAGAATATACTATTGAGATTGCTGGACCAAAATATTTAGAACTTATTAATAAAATCTAAAAGTATTATTACTGAAAAAGATATTTTTATTTATCTACAATTAAAACTCCATTATAGTAATGTCAAAAATTATAGTAAAAATGAAAATTCTTGTAATGGGTCTCCCGGGAAGTGGCAAAACATATTTAACTGAACGATTGGTTCCGCTTTTAAATGCTGCATGGTATAACGCTGATCAAGTTAGGAAGATGTCAAATGATTGGGACTTTTCTGATGAAGGAAGGAAAAGACAGTCTATGAGAATGAAAACCTTTGCAGATTTTGAAAAATTGAACGGAAGATATGTTGTCTGTGATTTTGTATGCCCCACCAAAGAAACGCGAGAAAATTTTGATGCCGACATTGTAATATGGATGGATACCATTAAAGAGGGAAGATACGAAGATACTAATAAGCTTTTCCAAGATCCTGACAGGGTTGATTTCCACATTAAAGAGTGGAATGAGCACAATCATGATGATATAGCTAAAGAGATATTAAAAGATGTTTGATTGGAAAAAACCAACAGTGCAGATGTTGGGAAGATGGCAACCGTGGCATGACGGCCATCAAGCATTATTTAAGCGATGCCTTGCAAAAACAGGCCAGGTAGTAATCCAGGTTCGAGACGTACAGGGTGCATCTGGAGGAGATGGACAAGATGATAATCCTTTTGATTGGGATGAAGTTTGTAGCAATATTGAAGCTGAGCTTTCAAAAGATGGCTTCAAAAGAGGCCGAGAGTATGAAATTATGTTGGTACCTAACATTGTCAATATCACATATGGTCGAGGGGTTGGTTACTCATTCGAAGAAGAAGTATTTGACAGTTCAGTCAATGAAATCAGTGCTACAAAAATTCGTCAAAAACTTAGAGAGGAAGGTAAGCTGGATTAATTCATCAGCTTGTTTCCCATGATCATTGTTTAGTTTATAATCGCTTTTCCCAATTTATTGGGTCTGTAGCTCAGCTTGGTTAGAGCGCACCCCTGATAAGGGTGAGGTCGGTGGTTCGAGTCCACCCAGACCCACCATCAATCTATAAAACTTTTACTTTCATCAACATTTGTAATACTTTGTTGTGATGGAAAATAGGGATCACTCAAAATCAAATATGCAAAAGGTTGCATTGACTGCTTTAGCTGGAACGAGCATAGAGTGGTATGACTTTTTCCTATATGGAGCTGCAGCTGCATTAATATTCCCGACAGCCTTCTTTGGTGAAGCAACTCCCTCAACGGCATTGATTCTATCTCTGCTAACCTTTGCAGCAGGGTTTATAGCTCGGCCAATTGGAGGGATTATTTTTGGTCATTATGGCGATAGAGTGGGTAGAAAAAAAACTTTAGTCATAGCATTAATTTTGATGGGTGTCTCTTCTACATTGATTGGGCTTTTACCAACTTATGCAATGATAGGAGTTACCGCTCCAATTTTATTGACTTTGTTAAGATTTGCTCAAGGATTAGCGATTGGTGGTCAGTGGGGAGGAGCCATGTTACTGGTTACTGAAAGCGCTCCATCAGACAAAAGAGGATATTACGGAGCTTTTGCTCAAGCCGGTGCACCAGTTGGCGTGATTCTGGCTAATTTGGCATTCATAATTACAAGCTCACTAGTTTCGGAAGAATCTTTTTATTCTTGGGGATGGCGAATTCCATTTCTTGCAAGCGCAGTTTTGATTGGTATTAGTATGTATATCCAACTAAATCTAGAGGATACAAAAGCCTTTAAAGAGTTGCAGGCAATGAGAGAGGAGCATGAAGATAGCAATCAAGAGATCCAACGATCTCCTATATTGGAGGCAATTAAAAAGTATCCAAACCGAATAGCATTAGCTGCGGGAGCCTTTCTTTCAATTCAAGTTACGTTTTATATTTTAATAGCTTTCCTTCTTGCATATGGCGTATCAAGTACAGAAATATCAAGAGATGACATGTTAGCCGCAGTATTAATTGCATCAGCAATTATGGTTCCGTGTCAGTTTATATTTTCTTCATTCTCTGACAGACATGGAAGAAAGGGTATATTTATGGCTGGGGCAATATTCACTGGCTTATGGGCTTTTTCAATATTTCCGCTTGTAGATACTGGTAATTTTTGGTTAATAGTTTTGGCTATTACTATGGGCTTAGTATTTGTAGGTATGATGTATGGACCTCAAGCAGCATTTTTCACTGAGTTGTTCTCAACAGAGGTTAGATATTCAGGCGCAACCCTTGGGTACCAGTTTGGCGCAATCCTGGGAGGAGCATTTGCCCCAACTATTGCCGCTTTTCTCTGGAATAACTATGGGATTTTTTGGGTATCTGTTTATATATCTTTTGCTTCATTGCTGACATTATTTTCGGTTATGGCGTTAACTGAAACCTATCAAAACAACCTCAGTGATGAATAGAAGCTATATCTTTTACCACTAAATTCAAATATTATAAAATTTAATTGCAAAGGGGTGGTTTTTCTAACCTGAGATCTTTATTGGAACCCTTTGAACCTGATCCATACAATAATGGCGGAGGAATTGCATGCACATCATTAACAATACTTTTTTTTCACTTTTTTTCACTTTTTTTAGCATTATCTGCTTCTCTAAGGATATTGAAGAAATATTTGTAAAAGGCGATTGGCGCGAAATAAATGTGCTTGAAGAGGACTCAAGCATTGTCATTCTTAATAATCAAATTATAGAATCACAGCCTATCAAGCATTTTGAAAATCTTTCTTATTTGGTGCCAAACCTTAATTTTGCTGCAAGTGATTCAAGGGCAAGACATTTTCAAATTAGAGGCATTGGAGAAAGATCTGGATATGAGAGAACTCCCAATTCAGCAGTAGGATTCTTGATTGATGATATTGATTACTCTGGCCAAGGAGGCATCGCAACAACTTTTGATGTAGATCAAATCGAGGTCCATAGGGGACCTCAAGGGTCTAGAATAGGATCTAATGCTCTAGCTGGTTTAATTTATATTAAAACAAAAGAACCTACTAAAGTTTTTGAGGGTACGAGTGAAATTAGTCTTGGAACTTATGGTACCCGAAATGTTGGAATTGCATTTGGAGGCCCAACTCAATTCAATCAAGATATTACCTACCGAGTTGCATTAAGGAGCGATTACTCAGATGGATTTAGAAAGAATTTATATTTAGGTAAATCTAATACATCAAAAAAAGATGAAGACACATATAGGCTGAAACTTAATTGGAAATTAAGAGATAAAACAACTCTTAAATTTCTTATAACTCAGATAGATTTAGATGATCCCGCAGACATTTGGACCATCGATGGAAGTTTAAATACACTTTCGGATAGACCGGGTATGGATTCTCAAAAAACAAATGCTTATAGCATGAAGATTTTTCATGAATTCGATGGGTTTGAGTTTCAGAGTATCACCAGTATTACAGATACAGATGTAGTTCTTAGCTATGATGCGGATTGGGGTAATTCTATCTCACATGCACCTTTTATCTATGATTATTTTTCAGAAACATTGAGAGACAGGGAAACCTTTAGTCAAGAATTGCGATTGATCTCTGATGCAGAAGATTTTAATTCAAATAAAAATTCTGAGTGGGTTCTTGGTATTAGCTTTCTTGATGTAGAAGAAGTTAATTTTAAGAATGATGATGGAGTTTATGGTGATCCATCTGATCCTTTTGGTCCATATGCTAGCAAATCATCATCTTCAAGTAATTTTTCTTCAGATAATTTATCAATATTTGGCAACATAGATTACTTTTTAGACGAATCTACCAAATTGTCTATTGGAGCTAGATGGGAGGATTATGGATCAAACTATTATGATTCATTTGGAGAGTCATTTAATCCTACTGACCAGATGTCTGGTGGAAAAATTTCATTGAATAAAAACTTAACTGATAATGCAAATATATTTATTAGTGTTGCAAGGGGGTTCAATCAAGGTGGCTTTAATCTAAATCTTGGACTAGAACCAGAATCTAAAAATACTAATTTGTATTATGATCCAGAATTTTTAACAAATTATGAGTTTGGTTTTAATTCTATGTTTTTTAATGCAAAGATGAATATTGCTGCTGTAATTTTTTATTCTGATAGAGAAGATCAGCAAGTTCTAATATCCACTCAAGTTGATCCAACAGACCCAAATACTTTTTCATTCTTAACGCAAAATGCAGCTGAAGGAATAAACAAAGGATTAGAATTCAATATTGAAATGCAGCCTCAAGAATCTCTTAATTTTTTTGCAAGACTCGGTCTATTAAGAACTGAGATTAATAATTGGAAATCTAGATCTGATCTTCAGGGAAGGGCGCAAGCGCACGCCCCTAAAAAGAGTTATGCGCTTGGAATGAATTGGTCGATAACAGATAGAGCATCACTTTCTATAGATTTAGTTGGTAAAAGTAGCTTTTATTATTCCGATTCACATAACAATAAATCCAAATCATATTCGTTAACAAATATAAATTTTGATTATTTGATCGGAAAATGGACATATACCATTTGGGCTAGAAATATTTTTGATGAATATTATTCGGTAAGAGGATTTTATTTTGGAAATGAGGCCCCTGACTTCAAAGATACATTATATGAGAGACATGGTGACCCAAGACACATTGGCCTCTCATTGAGATATGATTTCTAATTACATTATTCAGAATTCGCTGGAGATAGCAGCGGTTATTTTTGCAATTTTATATCTTGTCTTAGCAGTTAAGCAAAATATTTTGTGCTGGATTTCAGGAATTATTAGCTCCATCCTCTATTTTTTTATTATGCGTTCGGCAGGCTTATACATGGAAGCATATTTACAAATTTTTTATGTATTTATGGGTTTTTATGGTTGGTCACAATGGAAAAAGGAAAAAATTAATCAAGAAAATCTTGTAGTACATACCTGGAGTAAATTAAATCATTTTCTTGCTCTTTCCATGATACTTATTCTGTCATTTATTTCAGGAACTTTACTGAGTTCATTCACAGATTCCGTATTTCCATTCCTAGATGCCTTAGTGACTTGGGGATCAGTAGTGGCAACTTACATGGTCGCAAAAAAATTGCTTGAAAATTGGCTATATTGGTTAGTCGTTGATTCAATTTCGATACTATTATTTATTTCAAGAGATCTTTGGCTCACAGCATGTTTGTTTGGAATTTATATAGTAATAATAATGTTTGGTTTTAGTTTGTGGAGCAAAGCTCTGAAAGAGAATAATGCAGTCAGCTATTGAGAAAATTAAATCTATACCTGGAAGCTGTATTTTAGAGCGTGAGCTATCTTTAAGCTCAATTTCAAATATTTATTTGGGTGTTCTCAATGATGTTCAGGCGGTTATAAGATTGGATCTTTTCGCTGCTTCAAGACTAGCAATTGATCGGCAGCATGAAGTAAATATACTCAAGGATATCAGTCACTTAGATCTTGCCCCAAAAGTGCTTTATAGCGATACTTCAGCAGGCATCTTAATATGGGAGTATATTCCTGAGGCACAATCCCCTTTTGTCGGCAAGAAATTTAATTCAGATAATTTATATCAATTAGGTAGCTCTCTTTATTCTCTTCACAGCCATCCAATTCCTAAGAATTCTGTAGATATATTCTCCAATTCAATGGCTTTATATCAAAGTTTGCTGGAAGGTTCATCTGAGAAAACTTTATTTAATAAAGCATTAGATTTATATAAAGAACTTCTGCGTGATGGAGTAAATAAAGTGCTTTCGCATAATGATTTGCATCAGGGGAATCTACTCTGGAGCCAAAAATATTATTTCCTAGATTGGGAATACGCTGGAGTGAATCATCCATGCTTTGATATCGCTTCAATGGTTAAGAGTTTGAAATTGAATCAAAGTCAAATTAATGAAATGTCGCTTGGATATAAATTTAGTAAAAAACTTTTTCATAGAGACAAGCTGTATCAATGGATTGAATTTATTGATTATCTAGAAGAGATTTGGAAGATATCTCTTGCAAAGATTTCATAAAATAAAAATATCATAGATACCAAAGACTTAATTTTTGGCATAATTCATTAATGAAAAATCTATTTATCTTTTTATCGATAGTAATTTTTATTTCTGCAAGCAGTAAATCATCAAATATAGAAATAAATTTGCAACAAAGTGAATTATTTCTGGAACAGAATTTATTAAAGTCTGAGGTGGTAGAAATTGAACCAGGCCTTCAGTATATGATTTTAGAGTCATCTCAAAGCGACGCATCTAGCCCAAAACTTGAAGATATAATTACTGCAGATTTTCATGGAACATTAATGGATGGTTATGTATTTTGGAGCTCTATTGAGAATGGTGAGCCTTTAATCATTCAACTTTCACAATTAATTCCTGGATGTCAAAAGGTGATCTCTCTTATGCAAGAAGGTGATTTTTGGAGAGTCTTTATTCATCCTGATCTAGCATATGGTAAAGAGGGCAGACCCACTATACCTCCTAACTCTGTTCTAACATTTGACATTAAGCTTCATGCGTTTGGACAAGAAACATTATAAAATTATGACAAAATATCATTTTCAAGTTCATAATAGACATCAATGTTAATTGAAAAATTTTTTGATCATATTTCGAACTGGAAAATGGTTTGGTTTGGTTTAATTTTTTTGGGGAGTATCATCAATGCAGTCCTGCAAAAATCTAGTTTAGTTGGAGATTCACCTTATGTTTCAGTATTTGCTTTTGGAGCAGGAGCCTTGATTGGACTTGTTGCAAAAATTAGGGGAGCTTGGTTATGAGAAAATCACTAGAAATTGATGCGGAGTTTTCATTTGAGAAAGAAAAAGCAATCGCTAAAAGCTTTTCACAAAGATTTCAGTGGGAAATGATTCTAATAGGTTTGGGGCAGGCAGTCATTTGGCTTTCACTATGGCCGCTGGTCCTTAATGGCATTATAGATTTATTGGTAGGATTTTTAATCGCAAGCCTATGCGCATGTTTTGCTTATTTGCCATCTCATGAAGCTCAACATGGTAATTATTCTAGAGGCAATCCCAAGCTAAGATGGCTTGATGGGTTCGTTGGTCATATAACTCTTATTACTCTTATGTATCCTTATCATCTTTTGAGAGTGACCCACATGAAACATCATGCTTATACCAATGATCCAGAAAAAGACCCTGACTATCTTAATGCGCATACTAGTTCTATGCTCAAAGTCATTAAAAATGTTTTAGATGGTTCAACAGTAGACTTTCAAAAGTATCTTGAAGTTTTTTCAGCTGACAAGGCTTTTGTAAATTCTTTTGAAAAAGCAATTCCAATCGCGCTTT
>CEUL01128835.1_pt1 | contig 13377 bp, 10 predicted proteins | sample 427021 | NCBI WGS metagenome assembly CEUL01 (sample SAMEA2622800, study PRJEB7988) | marine metagenome | isolation source: saline water (ENVO:00002010), including | reverse complement strand
CATTATCATAACCTGTAATAGATCTAATTTCTGATAAAAATTCATCACTGATGTTTACAAATAAGTCTTCCTTTGAATCCATTGGTACAATCACATCCCGATTCTTATATGACAGTATGACTCTTGTTTTTCCAGTATTATTTTTTGTGATGATTCTCTTAACATCATGTATTTTATCTTTGGTAATATTATCGGATGATAATATTATTTTGATATATTTAGAAAATTTTTCTCTTGCCTCATCAAGTGTGAAAACATTCTCTGCCCTCATTGATAATTGTGAGTCATAATCGTCAATGAACGACTCTCCATGAAAGAATAAGATATTATCCTCTCGTAATATATTTTTATATTTAAGATATTTTTCTTCAAAAAAAGAAATATTTATATATTGGCTACCATCATCGACCTTAAATATATTAATATACTTACTTTTTCCTATTTTTTGAGATCTAGAGTCTAATATTACGCCTGAGACAGTCGTAGTTATTTTAGTTGATGCGTTATTTATAATTGTGTTGTTGAGGTCTGAAATCTTCTTCAGCTTCATATTGAATAACTCGTCTTTGTATTTATTAATTGGATGACTCGACAGATAATATCCAAGAACTTTTCTTTCTCTGATAAGCTCATCATTCGTAGGATTGATTACAGCTTGCTCTTTTTTGACTTCAGGTTTAAGTGAGTTTTTTTCATTTGAAAATAACTCACTTTGTCCAGAGGCAATATCCAATTGTTTTTTTAGACCTTGCGACATCAGACTATTTAAATTTGAGATGATAGATGTTCTTGATTCAATATTTAATGTATCAAAGCATCCTGCTGAAATTAGAGATTCAATGGTTCCTGAATTAACAGTATTTAAATTTATTCGAGAGAAAAAATCATCAATATTTGCAAATAGCCCGTCCCGTGATCTGATTTCACTTATATGTTTAGCTGCATTTTCTCCAACACCTTTGATAGCACAAAATCCATAATTTATCGATTGTTCATTACTTGGTTCAAAATTAAATGAGGAGCAATTTATATTTGGAGGATTTACCTTAATGTCTAATTCTTTACATGCAGATAACAAATTTATTATTTTATTAGTGTTATCCATATCTGAAGAAAGTGCAGCTGAAAAGAATTCGTATGGATAATATGTCTTAAGATAAGCTGTTTGATATGACAGAAGTGCATAAGCAACAGAATGAGATTTATTAAATCCATAACCAGCAAACTTTTCCATTTTATCAAAAATTGATTTAGCAATATTTCCATTGATATTATTTTTATTGCAACCATCTATAAATCTTGATCTATGATTTTCCATTTCTTTTTGTTTTTTCTTGCCCATTGCTCTTCTTAGTAAATCAGCATCTCCTAGTGAGTAACCTGCCAATGATCTTGCTATCTCCATTACTTGTTCTTGATATAAAATTAGGCCATTTGTTTCTGATAAAATATTTTCAAGTTGTGGATGTTCATATTTTATTTCTGCGCCATGCTTGTTCGCTATAAAATCATCTACCATATTAGTACCAAGCGGACCGGGTCTATATAATGCAACTAAAGCAACTATATCCTCAAATCTATCTGGTTGGAGTTGTGCCATATATTTTTTCATACCTAGTGATTCAAGTTGAAAAATTCCTGTCGTCATTTTATTTTTTAGTAAATCAAATACTTTAGAGTCATCCAAAGGAATTAAATCGAGATTAATTCTTTCACGTCTGTCAGATATCATTCTCAATGCCTCATCCATCACTGTTAGAGTAGTAAGACCTAGAATATCAAATTTAACTAAGCCAAGTGATTCAATATCATCTTTGTCATACTGTGTTATTAATTCATCTTTATCTTCTAGAGAATAAATTGGCATAAAGTCAGTAATATCTGAGGGAGAAATTACTATTCCAGCCGCGTGTGTTCCTGCCCCTCTAGGTAATCCCTCGATTTTCTTTGCTAAATCAATAAGTAGTCTCACGTCATCTCTAGTTTTATATTCCTTCATTAGCTCTTTACTTAGTTTTAAAGCATCATCAATTGTTATTCCTGTTCCTGGAGAGAATGGAATTAATTTTGCAATGTAATCAACAAAACCGTATGAATAATCTAATACTCTTCCAACATCCCTTATCACAGCCCTTGCTGATAGCGTGTTATAAGTAATAATTTGAGAAACTTTATCTTGCCCATATGTATCTATAATATGATCTATAACTTTCTGCCTTTTATTCATACAAAAATCAATATCGAAATCAGGCATGGATATTCGCTCAGGATTTAGGAATCTTTCAAATAAAAGATTGTACTTTAGTGGATCGATATTAGTAATACCCAAAACAAAAGCTACCAATGAGCCAGCGCCAGAACCTCTTCCTGGACCAACAGGTACGCTATTATCTTTGGCCCATAAAATAAATTCTTGAACAATTAGAAAATAACTAGCAAACCCCATTTTCTTGATAACCGATATCTCATTTTCAAGTCTCTCAGTATATTTTTGCTCATCTAATTCATTAGATTTAAAATATTCAGTTAAACCCTCGATACAAAGATCCTGAAAATATTGATCATTGTCTTTTTCAGTTGGATTTGAAAATTTTGGAAGATGATATTTGAATTTTCTAAATTTAAAATTACATCTTTCTATGATATTGGAAATATTTTCTAAAGAAGATGTACAATCACTAAAAAGAGATAGCATTTCTTCTTGAGATTTAAAATATTGATTTGGCGAATATTCGTCTTGGTTAACTCTATCATCAAGTTTGGTTTTTTGGATTATAGATGCCTTAACCTCATTAGCTTCATAATCTGAGTCATTAATAAATAAAACATCATTTGTAGCAACAAGCGGCAATTCATTCTTTTTAGCTATAGATAGCGCAATATTGTTGTACTCGTTTTCATTATTTCTATTGGTTCTATCAATTTCAATATAAAATCTATTTGAGAATATTTTTGAAATACTCTCTATTGTTAACTGTGTTACGCTAGAAGGGTTATGAAGTGTGCTTAGACCACAAATACCATTTCTCCCACCAGACAAACAAATGAGATTAGAATTATATTCATCAATAAGCTCTAGGGTAGCGCCTATATAAGACGAACGTGATTTATGAATATTCGATAATATTTTATTAAGGTTAAAATAACCGTCAATGTTTTGGCAGAGTAGCACAATATTATCAACTCTATTATTTTCTTTAATAATCAAAGGAATTTCGCACCCTATTATGGGTTTAATGTTTGCATCAATACATTTATTATAAAATTTAACAGCTCCGAAAATATTAAGATGATCGGTCATTGTTAGAGATGATATTTTTTGTTTTTTTGCTACATTTATAAGATCATTAATTTTAATAGTTCCAGAGTTGAATGAGTACGATGTGTGTAAATGAAGATGTGTAAAATATTTCATAAATTATTTTAAAAATGATTCTCTATGGTAAATTGTTTTTCCATAGCATTCTATAGCCTTAATATGCTGGGGCGTGCCATAGCCATTATTTTTTCTAAAATTATAAAGCTCATATTTATTATGCAAATAATTCATTTCGAAATCTCTAGCGACTTTTGCAAGTATTGATGCAGCAGATATTTGTGGGATTTTGCTATCACCCCTCACAATACACTCAGAATCAATCTCCGTCTCAGGAGCGTACAATCCATCTATCTGAAGGAAATCAGGCTTAATACTCAAATTATTTATAGCTCTTTTCATACTTAAAAGTGTGGCATTGTGGATATTGACAGAATCAATCTCATCTTTTGTTGCAACCCCTATAGAAATACATAATGATTGTTTTATAATCTTGTTTGCAAGTTTTATCCTAATCTTTTCACTGAGTTTCTTTGAATCTTTGAGTTCTGGGTAAAGTATCTCGTTAGTTAAAATTACCGCTGCACTAAAAACGGAACCAATAAGGCTGCCACGCCCCACTTCATCAACACCAGCTATTATTTTACTTGATTTCATCTAAATGGTATATAATGTTCATTCTATCAATCAAGTTAAAGAATTAACATATGGTGAGTAATAAAATTAGAGTAGGTGTAGTTGGATTAGGCTATCTAGGTAAATTTCACTTAGAGAAATATCAAATGAACAAGTTGGTTGATGTAACATCTATTGTTGATACAGACTTAAAGAATTTAGATTGTATTAGTTCAAAACATGTATTTAAAACGGATTCTTTCAAGAAAATTATAGAAAAAGTAGATGCTGTTTCGATTGTAACTCCCACAGTCACACATTTTCAAATAGCAAAGTTTTTTTTAGAAAATAAAGTTAATGTTTTACTTGAAAAACCAATGACTAAGACACTATCTGAGGCAAGGACACTAAACAACATAGCAAAAAAAAATAAATGTATATTTCAGATTGGGCATTTGGAACAATTCAATCCGGCTATTAGAAAACTTAAATCTCAACTTGAAAATCCAGAATTTATTGAAGTTCATAGGCTCTGTAAATTCAATCCAAGAGCGACAGATGTTGATGTTGTTCTTGATCTTATGATACATGATATTGATATAGTTCTGTCATTAGTAAAAAAAAATATAAAGAAAATATCAGTATCAGGTAAAAAAGTAATCACAAGTTTAATTGATATAGCAAATGTAAGGCTAGAATTTGATGATAATGTTGTTGCTAACCTTACTGCTAGCAGAATTAGTACAAAAAACGAACGTAAAATGAGATTATTTTTAAAGAATGCATATTATTCAGTTGACTTTATTGATAACGAATTAAAAAAACTGAAAAAGAATAAGAATGACACATTTAAAACGACATGCTACAAATATGAAAAAACAGATTCCCTTAATGAAGAGATAAAGAATTTCATCAATACATGTTATGGAAAAGAAAAGTCTATGACAACAGGCGAGTGTGGTCTAAAAGCACTTGCTGTAGCAAAAAAAATAACAAAAAGTATAACAAAGAAATGAAAATTTTTGATTTACAAAAACAATTTAAGTTTTTTGAAAAAAAAATTAACAAAAAGATTACAAAAGTACTATCATCAGGTTCTTATATTTTAGGTGAAAACGTTAAAAAGTTTGAAAGAAATAGCTGCAAATATCTCGGTACTAAATATGCGGTGAGTTGTAATTCCGGAACTGATGCATTGGTCATGTCACTACGTGCAGCAGGAATTGGAACAAATGATCATGTTATAACATCGCCATTTACATATTTTGCAACCTCTGAGGCTATATCACTTGTTGGTGCTAAACCTATTTTTGTAGATATCAATCCACATACATTCAATATAAATCATAAAAAAATTAAAAAATTAATCGCAAAGAAAACAAAGGCTATATTATCTGTAAATCTATTTGGACAAGCGTGTGCGCTTGATGAGATATCACAAATAGCAAGACAACATGGTTTATATCACATAGAAGATTGCGCACAATCTTTTGGATCCTCATATAAAAAAAGACAGACAGGTACATATGGCGACATGGGCTGTTTTAGTTTTTTTCCTACAAAAAATCTTGGCTGCTTTGGTGACGGCGGTCTTATTACATTAAAAAATAAAAAAATGTATGACCTATTAATGAAATTAAGGACACATGGTGGGATAAAAAGAAATCAACATGATTTAATTGGCTACAATAGCCGTTTAGATGAAATACAGGCAGCTATTTTAGATATAAAATTACAACATCTCGATATGCTAATCGATAAAAGAATCAAAGTAGCAAATTTATATTTTAAGCTGATAAAAAATGATAAAATTAGACTTCCATTTGTAGACAAGAATGGGGTCCATACATTCAACCAGTTCACAATTAGAGTGAAAAAAAGAAATAAACTAGAAGATCATCTCAGAAAAAATGGAATTCCATATGGTATATATTACTCCATGCCAATTTATAAATATAAAGCTTATGCAACTGATGAATATAAATCTCTTCCTATGGTTGAAAAAATAACAAATGAATGTTTATCTCTACCAATTTATCCAGAGATAAATACAAAAGATATAAAAAAGATATGTAATGTCTTGAATGAGTATGAGTGAGAAAAAAAGAATATTTATTATTGCTGGTGAATCTTCTGGAGATCAGCATGCTGCAGCTTACATAAGAGAGCATCAAAAAATAAATCCAGAAATTATCTTCGATGCATTTGGTCAAAAAGAACTCAAGGATTCTTCAGCTAATATAATCTATGATACTGAGAGAATATCAGTAGTTGGTATATTTGAAGTTTTATCAAAATATGTAGAAATAACTAAGGCGTTAAAAATAGCAAAAGATCATATTAATAAAACTAGGCCCGATGTTATTATTTTAGTTGATTATGTTGAATTCAATTTAAAGATTGCAAAATTTGCTAAAAGCTTAGGTTTACGAGTAATATTCTATGTGGCTCCTCAGCTATGGGCATGGAGAGAAAATAGAGCTCGGAATCTCGTTGAAAATATAGATCAGCTCGCTGTAATTTTTCCATTTGAAGAGAAATTTTTTAAAAAATATACAAGTAACGTTGTCTATGTTGGGCATCCATTATTCGAGAATCAACATTTAATGGAATCATTAAAAGATTACGATGATCGAGAGATAGACCTTGGTATTTTCCCAGGAAGTCGTGAATCTGAAATTAAGAATAATATATATTCCATGCTTGATTGTATTCAAAAAAATAAAAAGGAAAATATTAAGATATTTTATGCTAACCAAATATCACAAGATTATCTTATTAAGTTATTGCCCGAAGAGTATCACTCTATGCTTGAGTCAGGGAGAGACCTTGATAAAGTTAGTTCTTGTAAAAAAGCATTATGTGCATCAGGGACTATGACACTAGAACTAACGATATTAGAAGTGCCGATGGTTGTAATGTATAGATTGTCTTATCTAACATATTTCATAATGAAATCATTGGTTAAGCTTAAACACATAGGGTTGGTAAATCTAGTCCTAGGCGAGGAAATCGGTTCAAGACCTGTTGTTAAAGAGTACATACAACCATCGTATTCAGATCAAGTAGATATAATGGTGGAACTAAATAAAATAGATAATGATCAAATTTATAGAGACAAACTTTCTAAACATTTTAAAGAAATAAAAGATAAGTTATCGACAAAGTCTAAATACAAATTAAAAGATATAGCGGAGAGTATACTTAAAACTAACGAGTAATACCTCGCTCACTCTCCAGGGTGAATTTAACAAATTTTTCGGTATAAACATTAGATAAATTAGATTCTCTGTATATTTTCTCTCTTTCGCTTTTTGTTTTTTTAGATTTCACAAATAATTTAAATGTTTTCTCTAAGTCCGATATTATATTTGCGTCGAAGCCTTTTCTTTTAAGGCCAATTGAATTTATTTTATATGCTTTAGCATGATTACCAGCAACTAATGTATAAGGGGTTACGTCTTGTGAGATTACGGTACCAAGGCCAGAAAAAGCATGCTCTCCTATGTGACAAAATTGATGGACTAAGGTAAAACCACCTAAAGAAACATTTGAGTCAAGGTTAACATGTCCTGCTAAACTAGCTCCGTTTGATAAAATACAATCATCTTCGATAGTACAATCATGAGCGATGTGAGTATATGCCATAAATAAATTACTATTTCCTATTCTTGTATCAGATATGCCATCTAATGTTCCTCTGTGAATACTACAGTACTCTCTAAATGTATTATTATCACCAATGGTACAATTTGTTTTTTCGTTGTTAAACTTTAAATCTTGCGGTGTTTCCCCAATAGTTGCAAATTGAAAAATTATATTATGTTTGCCGATTGAAGTATTTTCCCTGATAAGAGCATGCTCTCTAATAATTGTGCCCTCCCCTATACGAACATTTTTATCAATAATCGCAAAAGGTCCAATTTCTACGTTATCAGCAATTTCAGCCGATGGATGAACTATAGCTGTCTCATGTATCATTTTTAGGTCTAATTGCACCAATCAAATCTGCTTTACAAACAATCTCATCGTCAACTTTGCACTCTGCACTAAATTTATGTACTTCACTTTTACTTTGAATCAGTTTTGCATTAATTAAAACGATATCCCCCGGCACTACTTGTTTTTTAAATCTCGCATTATCAATACCTACAAAATAATATAAGTGTTTCGACATATCTCTGTTGTTACTCTCCACATCAAGAATAGCTGTCGCTTGCGCCATTGCCTCAAGAAGAAGTACTCCTGGGAAAACTGGATAACCTGGAAAGTGTCCTTGAAAAAAAGGTTCGTTGTTACTCACATTTTTTTGAGCGGTGATTTCCTTACCTTTTTTAACATCAATTATTCTATCAATTAGAAGAAAAGGGTATCTATGCGGTAGGTAGTTCTGAATAGTCATTTTTGTGTTTCCCTCTTTTTAAAAAGATTTCTGAATGATACTTGATTTCTTCGCCAATTACGAACTGTATCAGCTGGCATTCCTGAAGCATACTCTCCATGAATTTTTATTGACTTAGTAATCATGCTCATTCCATGTATATGGACGTCGTCACATATCGTAATATGACCATTTATACCTACTCCACCACCAATAGTACAATTATTACCAACTGTGGTACTCCCTGCTATTCCTGTACAAGCTGCAATTGCTGTATTGCGGCCAATAGTTACATTGTGAGCAATATGAACTAGATTATCAATCTTACAATTATTTTTTAAACAGGTGGTATCGATCATTCCTCTATCGATAGTAGTACCGCTTCCAATTTCTACATCATCCTCTATGATAACTTTGCCAATATGAGGTATTTTCCGCCATAAGGCCTGATCTAAGTATAGGCCAAATCCGTCAGAGCCAATTACAGCATTTGGATGTATAATCACATTATCACCAATCACTGTATTATGATTAATGAATACTCCTGGATAAATTAGACAATTTTTTCCAATTTTCACATTTTCACCGATTGTTACATGCGGGTGATCTTTCGATAATGTGTAATTATAGTCCTTGGATGCCTCTGCAAGTAATTTTGCAACAGCTCTCATAACGTTAGATGTTTTGAAAAGTATAGTATTATCAATTTTTGCAGTGAATAATTCATCAACAATCAAAGCGCTGAATTTACTTATATCCAGGGATGACTCTTTAGATATAAAACCTAAAGAACCATCAACAGGATTCGATAGAGTAGAAATTGTGTCAAATTTTTGAGTTGTATGCTTAGAACATTGTGCGTCAAGTAAACTCTCTAGTTCACTAGAATTATATGCTTTAGCTAGATTCATTTTAATTAAGTTTATCTATGATTTCTTGTGTTATATCAACATAAGTCTTAGCGTATAGTGTAGTGCCGTCAGCCCTCAGAATTAGATCATAATCATTATCTTTAGCATAATCATTTATCGCATCCTCAACTATTTTTCTTATTCTATTTAGTTCAGAATTCTGTTTAGTTTGAAGTTCTTTTTGAAGGCTTTGTTGTTTTTCTCTAAATTCTTTTTCAATTTTATTAATTTCATTAATTTTGTTCTTGCGTTCATCTTTTGACATCACGCGCTCATTCTTTAGATAATCATCATTTAGCTTATTCCATGAAGTCTCTATTTTTTTAAGTTCGTCTGCCTTAGGTTTAAACTCATTTTTCATTTTATTTTGAGATTCTTTATAAATAGGTATTTCTTTAAAGAGAATATCCAATTTCACGACACCTATTTTTACCTCTGCAAAAACAGACTGTGATGATAAAAGCATTATCAAAGATAGAAAGATAAAATATTTTTTGTATATCAAAATGCACCTCCAAGTGAGAATATTACAGGTTTTGTATCATCACCTTCTTTTGATTTAAATGCATCTACAAAGCCAATTGATACTGCGCCTACAGGAGTTCTAAAATTTGCTTGAATTCCATAACTACCACGTAATTCACTATAACTAAAATCTCCGATATCTTCAAACACATTACCAAAATCTACGAAAAGAGATGCTCTAAAGTTTCTCTGATCTTGACCTAAAAAAGGTGGGGGAGGGAAAATCCAATTTGACTGGATAACAGAAAGGAAGTCACCTCCTATTGCATCACATGTTTTAGCTGTACAAGTAGTGTTATTCCTCAATGGACCCAAACTATTTGAATCAAAGCCTCTGACAGTTCTATCGCCTCCAGCAAAGAACTTATCATGAAATGGCAGTTTTGATATTTCTATGAGTCCAATACCAAGTCCAAGTTGAGGTTTAGTTTGAAGAACAGTATTCCAATCAAACATATTAAAGAAATTTAGTTTGAACGGTCTATTATACTCACCAGCAAGTCGAATCGATAGATATGAGTAGTCTAAATCAGGCTGCAAGTAGAGAGTAGAGACAATACTCTGTCTTTTACCCGAGGATGCATAAACTATCCTATCCCTAGTATCTTCAGTATAACTTCCAGAAAACCTAAACCCTAAATGAGTGTTGCCGAATTCATCTAGGAAGCTAGTCACATTTGATGGTGACCCTGCGGTGGTGGAATAGTCAGTGATAATTAGTTCTGCGCCATAGCCATAAAATTTTGTTTCAGAAATGGGTACACTATATGACACTCCATAAGCAAAAGTATCTGATAGATATGATGCTGTAGAAGTCCCTGAGACATCTGTTTCGCTGAAAACAAGACTCGTAGTTTTAGAAATACCATCTCTAGTAAAATATGGATCTGTATTACTGTACCTTAAAAGTTTTTTGTAGGAGGATTTCTCGAGTTCAAGAGCTACGTTGTTTCCTCTACCAAGAAAATTATCTTGTTGAACCTTGATGTTAAAAATAGTTCCTGATGAATCAGAATAACCAGCGCCTACTTTAAACTCTCCAGATTGAGTTTCATCTATTATAAAATCAACATCAATTAAGCCTAAAGATTCATCGACTATAGTCTTTTTTACTTCAACATTATTCACAAATTTTAAACGTTGAAGTCTTATTTTAGATCTATCTATTTTATTTTCTGAATATATAGATGATTCAAATTGTCTTAATTCCCTTCTATACACTTCATCATTTGTTTTAGTATTTCCAACAATATTGACTCTTCTAACATAAGATTTAGATTTGGGGTTAACACGAAAAGTTATATCTGCAAATAAGCTATCTTTATTTAAATCAACAGAGTACACGATGTCAGGAAATGCATATCCATTCTCACCAAGAAAATATTTAATTTTCTGCTCGGTATTTTCAATACTAGACCGTGAGAAAGAGGAGCCTGGCGTGAGAGTAAAATTCAAAATATTTTTAATTTTTTGTGAATCAAAATCCTCAATTCCATATACACTAGTTTTTCCAAATTTATATAAACCCCCTTCACTTATTGAGATTGTGATATAAATATCCCTCTTATCAGGCGATAGGTTTACTTGCTTTGAAACTAATTTTACTTTTGCATAGCCTCTATCTTGGTAGTATTTTATTATTGCCTCAACGTCTTGATCTAACAAAGAATTATTATATACATCTTTATCAGACCAAACTTCAAACCAATATTTTGGACCAGACTTTATAATCGATTCAAGCTGACGTTTAGAAATATTTTTATTTCCAATGATCTTTACTTCTTTGATTGTCGATACATCACCTTCATCAATATTTACTGAAAGTTCTATCAAATCATCACTAGGATTATCTTCTGAAATAACTATTGATGCAGAGTATCTCCCGTTATCATAATATAGTCTTATCAACTCTTGTTGAACCTTATCTATAAGATTTTTGCTATAAGGCTTACTTTGTGAAATACCAATCCCTTTCAAAGAAGATAATATTTGCTCAGTCTCAACTAACTCATTTCCATTAATATTAATTCTCGAGATTATTGGAGTCTCAGATACCTTTATGTATAAAGTGTTTTGATCCAGTCTAACGTCTATGTCAACAAAAAGACTGGTAGCGAATAAGTTTTTTACAATGTCAGAAATTTTTTCATTGTTGTATATCTTGCCAACTTCAAATCTGGAATATTCTATAATCTCTTCATTTGTTACTCGACTATTTCCCTCAATAACTATGAAATTTGCCTGCTGATCCTCTGCATATGCTGAATTAAAAAAACAAAATAATATAAGTGTTCTAGCTAATAGACGGATCATGAAAATATTCTTATAAAATCATTATAAAAGGCAACTATCATTATAAAACCAAGTAGAGCTACTCCCACGAATTGCGCAGCTATTTGGAACTTGAGAGGTAACTCATTTCCAACTAACATCTCATATGTGTAATAGACTAGGTGACCTCCATCAAGCATAGGAATTGGTAAAAGATTGAGAACACCAAGGCTCACACTAAGAATTGCCAGTAAATAAAGAAAATATGAAAAGCCCATTTCAAGAGATTTCCCAGAAAATTGTGCAATTGAAAGAGGGCCGCTCAGATTTTTCACATTTGCATCCCCTGTAACAAGCCGCCCAATCATTTTAAATGTCAGCACTGTATAGTCAGTTGTACTGCTAAACGCTTTCTCTAGAGAGTCAAATAACCCATAACTAACAATTACAAAACTTGACTCCTCAACCTGTTTGGAAACACCTAAAAAGCCTTGTCCATTTTTATTTAATACTTTCCCGTTATATTCTATAATTTCTCCATTGCGGTTAGCTAAAATACTAATGTTGGTATTTGGATTTTTCTGTATAAATAGAACTAAGTCTCTCCAAGACTCAATTTCATTGCCATTGATAGATAATACTCTATCCCCTACTTGAAAATTACTATTGTTGAATTGCTTATCAATAGATCCAATAACTGCAGAGTTATCAGGATAAATAATATCAAGGCCTATATTTTGTATAATGTCTCCCTCTTTATTAAGAATTGATTGATCATATGTAATTGAATGATTGAGGTTTACATTATTTTCACTCTGTAATAATAGATTAATTTTCTTGTCATTTATCACATTGTTTAATATCTCTACTCTTACATCCTGCCATCTTTGAACTTCAGTCCCATTTATAGAAATTATCTGATAGGAATCATTGGCTACTTCTATCTTAGGTTTGATACCTCCGATACCATTCAAATATGTCATAGTAAAAAAAATAATTGCTAAAATTAAGTTAAAAATAGGTCCGGCGGATACTATAGCAAATCTTTGATAAACATTTTTTCTGTCAAAACAATATTTATAGTCACTCTCTTTTACGTCGTTGGAATTGCCCTCGGCATTTTTTGACTCTAGCATTTGGACGTACCCACCAAGAGGAATCATACATAAAGAGTATTCGGTATTTGATTTTTTAGACACGGTGGAGAAAATTGGTTTGCCAAACCCTACACTAAATTTTAAAACTTTAACATTACAAAATCTTGCAACTATGAAATGTCCATATTCATGGAAAGTAACCAGTATACCAATTGCAATTATAAATCCAATTAGACTATTAAGCAGTTCCATACTTTTCCT
>CEUL01377288.1_pt1 | contig 13386 bp, 12 predicted proteins | sample 427021 | NCBI WGS metagenome assembly CEUL01 (sample SAMEA2622800, study PRJEB7988) | marine metagenome | isolation source: saline water (ENVO:00002010), including | reverse complement strand
GGAAGAGCAACAGGCATTCACCTCATTGTCGCCACACAACGACCTTCTGTTGATGTCGTGACCGGATTAATAAAAGCAAATTTCCCAAGTAGGATTTCTTTTGCAGTAGCATCGCAAGTTGATTCTAGAACCATTTTAGATACTGTAGGTGCAGAAAGGCTGCTAGGAAGAGGTGATATGCTATTTCTTTCTGCAGATTCTCCCAAGGCAAGACGGATTCAGGGTGTTTTCATATCAGAACAAGAATCAGAATCACTAAGTGAACATTGGCGCCAGCAACCACCCAATTACGAATTAATTGATATTCCTTTAGAAGAATTGGCTCGTGAAGCTGAAATTGCACAAGCTGAGCAAGTGAGCAGCGCTGAATTTGACGAAAATGATTCATTATACGATCGAGTAATGAAGCTAGCCGCAAATGACAAACAACTATCCACTTCCCTAATTCAACGCAAGCTCCGTATCGGTTACCCCCGAGCAGCCCGTTTAATGGATCAATTAGAAGAGCAGGGTATTGTATCTTCTACTAGTGAACCAGGGAAAGCTAGAGACGTCATCTATATTCCTGATCAATATAGGTGATCTATTCCTGAACCTGATCGGGCATAAATTCCAATCTTTGCAGTTCATTTTCCAAAGCATTCCAAATTGAATCATACTCAGCTTCTATGTCCGCATTTTCAAGAACCGGTGGTAACTCGGCATCTTTATAAGAAGCTCTTAGCTGTATATCTCCTAGAAAAGGAATATCCATCTCTTGGGCTAATTGATGCCCAGCTCCAGAACCAAAAATTTCACCCGTATAGTTCTCTACAACTCCAAGTACTTCTACATTAAGCTTCTTTATCATGTTAATTGATCTTTTGGCATCCAATGCCGCCAAGCTTTGAGGAGTCGCAACTACAACAAAGCCATGCATTGTCAAAACTTGCATTACCGTCAATGGAGCATCTGAAGTACCAGGAGGCATGTCCACAATCAAAAAATCTATTTCCCCCCAATCCGTCATCTGTAAAAACTGATTAATTGCATTATGAATCATCGGGCCCCGCCAAATAATGGCTTCTTCTCTATTCTGCTGGAAATAGGACATAGAAACTGCTTTAACACCATGAGCCATAGCGGGAGTAATCCGTCCGTCGTCCGTCTCAGGGTAATTATCCGTACCTAAAACTTCAGGAGCATTAGGTGTATCAATATCTGCGTCAAGCAGTCCTACTGAATATCCTTTCTTGGCTAGATAAGTAGCAATATTAACGGCAACCGTAGTCTTGCCTACGCCTCCTTTAGCGCTATATACACCTATTTTTGTCTTTATTTTCCCCAGAGAACGACTTATCGCACGGCGTTGCTCCCATTGCTTTTTAATCTGCGCTAAGCGTGCCTGTCTCTGCTCCTCGTTCATCGTCATAGAACGTGTAGCCTCCTCTTGAAAATCTCTAATTATCTAATTCAATTAATCATCAAGGCCAAGCAATTTTCGCCCATCTTCTGTAATACGATCGGGAGTCCAAGGCGGGTCAAATGAAATCTCCACATTAACATCCCGAACTCCGTCGATATCTGCAATGGCCCACTCTGCTTGTTGAGCAATAAATGGTCCCATGCTACAACCTGCTGCGGTAAGTGTCATATCAACATGAACGTTACTGTTTTCATCAACTTGAACCCCGTAAATCAACCCAAGATCAACGACGTTGACCGGAATCTCAGGATCATATACATCCTTCAATGCTTCAGTTACTTCTTCAACGGTTACATCAGCGCTCATCAGCAAACCTCCATGGTAAATTTTACCAAATTTTTTTAGCAAAAGTATTCATCTGCCCAAATCCAGTGCATTTGATAGGATGCGCCCATTCTCTGCAGTACTAGGAAATATCAAATAAATCATATTCCCATCACATTTAGCCATCATAAGGGGATTTTCTTCCCCTTCCAATGTATGCCAAGTATGCCCATCAATTTCTTGTTCTTCAAAGGAAAGAGCATTAAAAAAACGGCTGCATACAAATCTAGTTATTATACCAGGGTATCCACTCCTAGTAACTGCAACAATCCCGGAAAAATTTTGTTTCTCTTTTAGTTGATCCCAGTAGATCGTATCCACTTCACCATACAAAGCAACAATTACAATTTTTGCCCTCAAAAAATCAAGAACAGGGTCGATTTCTATAGCAACATTCCCATCAAACGGCAAAAGAGCACTAGCAAGATTGTTCGCATTTCTCACGTACCCTACAGCTTGCATTTCCAAAGATGTCTTGTGTGGTAAATACCCTATATGATCTTGCAGATCGGAGGGCATCTTTCGATTTTCAAGTTTTGGACTAGCCCAATAATTCTCTACGTCTTTGCTCCAATGTGACTTATCGTTAATCAAAGCCACGTATTCACCCACTTCGCTAATTTTTATGTGCTCACCCAAAAGATTAGGCAAGGTTCCCTTTTTGACACTATCGATACTAACCTTTGATATTTCTTTAATTTTCGCTCGTACTGCAACATCCTTAGAAAAAGAATGCCCTAGTATTTCAACTCCCTCAACAGAAATATTGTCCTCAATCCCTAAAAAAGTATTTAGGTGCGCATTCGCACCTAAATACAAGCCAAGGTTTGCTTCATGTAAAAAAGTATCTGCAAAATCGAAACCTTCTGGCAGGGATAAAGTACTCTTTTCTGAAACTTTAGTACAACTTAGCGTACACCCTATGATCAGCGTAATGAGTAACACCTTCAAAAATTGGTGCATGTAGTTAGCTTTCCTCTATATCAAACACTGCTAACAATTTCTTGAGTTACAAGCAATTTCTTCAAATCGATGATCTCGTCTCTAAGCATTGCTGCTTTCTCGAATTCTAACTGCCGAGCTGATTCACGCATTTGTAATTCAAGAGCCTTTATTGCTTTAGCAAGCTCGTCTTTACCCAGATTCTGCCGCACTTCGTGAGTTGCCCGATTGTCAAAGGCTTCACGCAAAGAATCTGTAATATCACGAATAGCCTTATTTATACCTACAGGCGTAATATGGTTTATATAATTATGTTCAGTCTGTATTTTTCTACGCCTGTTTGTTTCATCTAAGGCTATTTTCATCGATTCTGTGTATTTATCAGCATACATTATGACACGCCCATCAATATGCCTAGCAGCACGCCCAATGGTCTGAACCAATGAAGATGCCGACCTCAAATATCCTTCTTTATCTGCGTCTAAAATAGCTACAAGGCTCACCTCAGGAAGATCTAACCCTTCACGTAATAGATTTATCCCAACTAGTACGTCATATACTCCTAACCGCAAGTCTCGAAGTAATTCAGTCCGCTTTAATGTGTCAATTTCAGAATGCAAATAATGAACCTTTATATCCACGTCACTTAAGTAATCAGTTAATTCCTCAGCCATCCTTTTTGTTAACGTTGTTACCAAGCAACGTTCTCCTCTACCCACTCTCATACGAATTTGCTCAAGTAAATCGTCAATCTGACCTTCAGTTTTCTTAATCTCAATAATTGGATCTAATAATCCTGTGGGCCGGATGACTTGTTCTACAACTTGCTCACTGTAATGGATTTCATAGGCTGCAGGAGTAGCTGAAACATAAATAGCCTGATTAACAACTGATTCAAATTCTTCGAAATTTAATGGCCTATTATCCCTTGCAGAAGGAAGCCTGAAGCCAAAATCAATTAAAGAATCTTTCCGAGACATCTCACCTTTATACATTGCTCTTAATTGGGGAATTGCCATATGTGATTCATCTAGAATTAATAAAAAATCATCTGGAAGATAATGCATCAAAGTCCAAGGGGTGCTCCCGGGTTGCCGGCGGCCCAAAGGTTGGGCGTAGTTCTCAACACCCGAACAATACCCTGCTTCTTGAAGCATCTCGATATCATATCGTGTGCGTTGTTCTAATCTTTGTGCCTCCAATATTTGACCTTTGCTACGGAAATAATCAAGCCTTTGTTCTAATTGCTCTTCAATCTCCGTAATGGCTTCAACTAATTTTTCTTTCGAAGTTACAAAATGCTTTGCAGGATAAATATCAATTTGCTCGCGATCTGCTAAAAGCTCTCCCGTCAGGGAATCTAACTCTACAATTCTTTCAATTTCCTCCCCAAAAAATTCAATCCGTATGGCCAGGTCTTCATACGCAGGCATAATTTCTAATGTATCGCCTTTTATTCGGAATCGTGAGCGTGCTAGGTCATAGTCATTACGCTCATATTGCATTTCAATCAGCCTTCTCGCGAGTTTTTGCCTATTTTTCATCTCGCCTTTCTCAATTCTCTCCACAAATGAAAAATACTCGTCAGGCGAGCCTAAACCATAAATACAGGAAACTGAAGCCACGATAAGGGTATCTCTACGAGTCATTAAGGATCTGGTTGCAGCATGTCGCAGCTTATCTATTTCATCATTTACATCAGAATCTTTTTCAATATAGGTATCAGTAGAAGGGACATACGCCTCAGGCTGATAATAATCGTAGTAGGAGACAAAATATTCCACCGCGTTCTCTGGAAAGAAATCACGGAATTCTTGCGCGAGTTGCGCCGCTAATGTTTTGTTTGGAGCAATAACCAAAGTCGGTTTTTGAATCGCTTCGACAACCTTTGCCATTGTGTATGTCTTACCTGAGCCCGTAACTCCAAGCAGTGTTTGATGCTTCAGCCCAGCTATAACCCCATCAGCTAGTTTACGAATGGCAGCAGGCTGATCGCCTCTTGGTTCAAAATCAGCTACAACCTTAAATGGCTTCATGTTATTTTTGGGAGTTATCATATTTGTATCGATCCCACTATTATTTTATTACTTCATTTAAGGCATCAATGAGGTCTTCATATACAAATTTATAACCTGAAGAAATCGCCTCGGAAGGAACCATCCTTCGGCTGCTCAGAATTTCAGTCGAAAATTCGCCTAAAATTTTTTGTATCGCTATTTTTGGCGCCGGTAATAGACAAGGACGGTTAATTACTTTTGCTAAAGTTTTGGCAAAATCCTTTTGCCGAACAGGGTTTGGAGATGCAGCGTTTATTGGACCCCTAACGCTTGCTGTATTTATAGAGTGTTTAATGATGCCAATTTCATCCTCGATATGAACCCAAGGCCACCATTGCTTCCCCGATCCTAGCCTACCTAACAATCCTAATCTACCTATTATTTCCATTGGTTTCATCAAACCACCAGTACCTATCACATGACCAGAGCGCAATAAAACCAAACGACCTTCAAAATTTTGGGCGGCATCTTCCCATTGTTTACAAACACTCGCTAAAAACCCAGAGCCTACAGTTGATTGTTCTGTTAAGTATTCGTCCTCTCTGTCTCCATAAATACCCAACGCGCTGCCACTAATAAAAATCTCTACGTTTGTGCCTTTCATTGCAGTAACTAAATTACGAGTAATATTAACTCTCGTATCCAAAATCATTTTTTTAACATGCTTCGTCCATATTCCCGGAATTCTTTTACCAGCTAAATTAACTACCGCATCCACCTCTGCGAAAATTGACTTTTCAGGGATTTTTGAAGCGACATCCATTTGGAAAATATTATGCAGCGAAGGGACGAGATCAATCGCTTTTTGTTTGTTGCGAGTGACACAAGTAACTTGATTTCCTTCTTCAATCAGAGAATTCGCTAAGGAAACACCTATAAATCCTGTCCCGCCAACAATTAATACTCGCATCAAACATGATTCCTAAGCATCATTTCTGAAGGATACGGATCGAGATATGTCTGATTGATAAGCCATTTTGGTGCGCCAATTTTATTGATGTGGTGTCGAAGTAATGTAATTGGAACAATCAGAGGTATTTGTCCTACTCTGTATTGATCTATGGTATCCAATAATTCAGCCTTATCTCCTGAAGATAGATCTTTTTTTAACATTCCCATCGCATGCTGTAGGGCGTTAGCATGTTTTTTCGGGGTAGCAAGTCGCTGCATAGCCGAGATTAATACGGTTTCATATTCCTTTGTTATCAATTCCCAATCATTGATACCGGCACGGGCAATGATACGGCCTGCTTCACGATAATGAAGCACAGAATGTGACATAAGCGTTAATTTAATTTTGCTATGAAAATCGACCAGGTTTTTAGGAGATCGACCTGCGATCAATAATTCCAACCAACGTTTGTAGACAAAAACACGCTCTATGAAATTTTCACGTATTCGAGGGTCATTGAGCCGCCCATTCTCCTCGACTGGAAGACTGTTAAACCTACGCGCAACTGCTCCGGCAAATACACCTCTGCCGTTCCTTTTAATTAGCTGATCATCGATATCATAAATTTTTACACGAAACAAACCGCAACTTGGGGAATCTTTAGCAAAAATATAACCATCTAGATTACTCTCTATTAACTCTTCTATACGCTTTTGCATCCACCTATTCATCATAGGCGTATGGTCATGCCTTGATTTGACTCCTTGCATCCGCACTTTGCCTTTCTCTTCTACCAATCGTACGGGCTCCCGCGGGACACCCATACCTGATTCAGCTTCAGGGCAAACGGGGACCCACTCAAAATGATCACCCAAGGTATTCACCAAGAATAAGTCCTTTAAATGTCCTCCGTTATAGCGGACTACTTGACCTAACAAACAAGAACTAACACCAATGCGTGGTTTAATATTCTTTTCCATACCTTAATCGTATCAGTCTTAATTAATAAGGCATAATAAAGAGGGGATGTATCAGAAATACATCCCCTCTTAAATTCGACAATATTAAACTAAAAGATTAACCCTCAAGGGATGCTAATACTTTAGTTGCAACTGCAGGTTCGACCCACGTCTTCCATTTGGCAAACGTATCATTTGTCATAACCCATTTAGCAATCTCATTTGCTTTTAGATCATTTGCTGCACCGTGAGCGAGCATTGCCTCAATTTCCTCGCCTGTCCAGTTGTAGGCCTTGAGGAAAGCCAGTGCTTCTGGAGCATTAGCTTCAGTAATTTGGGTTTTGTTTATAACAGAGTGAACTTTAGCTAACGGATAGGCACAGGCTTGTGTTGCATCCTCTGGCTTTTCGACTGTGGCTAAATAATCAAAGCATTCCTCTGTATATTTAGGCTCTTCAAGGAATACGTATCCGCCATACTCTGCTGACAACTTACCTGGGAGTGCTTCTGGTCCCCAGTAATAATGAACAATAGCTTCTTTACGCTCATATGCGCCAAGAATCTCACTGTTCAAGGCAGCATATGAACCAGGGTTTATCAATTCAACATAGTCACTTAAGCCATAACCTGCTACTTGCTTTGCGTTAACCTGCTCGCACTCCCAACCTGGGATACAAGTGATAATGCCAACTTTACCCTTACTCATCTTTGACTTGAAAAGATCTGTAGCCCGAGGATCTTTCAAATCCTCAACAGATTTCAACCATGGGTTTGCATCTGCTACGTACTTAGGAATCATGAACGAACTTTGCCAAGCCCCTGTAGTAATGGTGTCTCCCGTAATTTGAGTTACACCTTTTGCCTCTGCTTTAGCAAATGCTGCTTGCTGATTTGGGAGCCAAAGTTCCAAGTTGACATTAACGTCTCCTTTGGTTAATGCCTCCATCAAAGGCACTGTCCCGCCAGCAACTTCATCTATTTCATAGCCATACCCTGCACCCAAAACTGCTTTTGCAATCTCATTTTGCACTGCAGCACTGGTCCAATTTAAGCCAGCAAAGATAATCTTTGGCTTTGGTTGCGGGGTAGGTGTTGCAGTCGCAACTGCCTTCGGCGTTGGCGTAGGTGTTGGATCCGAACCACAGCCAACAGAAATTAATAGCATTGCCATTGCTGCCATTACCATCAAGGCCGCTTTCTCCATTCTAAATATTTTACTCATACAAATCTCCTTCCTCTCCAACCAAATTCAGAAGTGCCTATTTTTATAGTTTTGGCCCTTCCAGCGCAGCCTGCCGCTTTTTAGCAGCTGATTGCGTAATTCGATCTACAATAATTGCTAGGAATACTATTCCAAGACCAGCTAGCAAAGCCTCACCTGGCTCGATCCTTCCAAGCGCTCTGTTCACGTCCTCTCCTAAACCTCCCGCGCCTACTAAAGACGCGATAACGGCCATAGCTACAGCCATCATTATTGTTTGATTAATACCTGCCATAATCGTAGGAACAGCCATCGGAATTTGTACTTTTATAAGTAGTTGTGTGTTTGTTGTCCCAAAAGAACGTGCAGCCTCTATTGTCTCTGAAGAAACCTGCCTAATCCCTAAATTTGTCAGGCGAATTGCAGGCGGTACGGCGTAAATTATAGTTGCGATCACTGCAGGAACATTACCAATACCAAAAAACATAATTGCTGGAACCAAATAAACGAAGCTAGGCATCGTCTGCATCCCATCCAATACCGGCCTCAAAGCAACGTCTAGCTTATTGCTTCTCGAAGCCACAATCCCCGTTGGAATAGCTATGACAATCGAGAGGAGTACCGCCACAGCTATCAATGCAATTGTTTCTACAGTACTTTCCCAAAGATCAAAAACTCCCAATGCAAGCAATGAAGTTAAGGCAAATATCATTACTCCCCGCCCGGCGGTTTTCCATGAAATCCATGCGATTGTAACGATAACAACAGGCCAAGGTATCCATAATAGGATCGCTTCAAGCCTGAGAAGAAATTCAAGGATCAAATCTGATGTAGGGTCAAAAATGAAGGCTCCATTACGTGTAATCCAACTAATGGAATTGTCAATTCCATTCTCAATGGGCCGACTCCACTCCCAAGGGAAAGACATTTTTTTATCTAAAATACCCAGATCCTGGCCAAATCTACGTAACAAAAATGCAACCGCCACCAAGCTAACCAAAACCCATAAAGATGTCAGTTTGCCTTTAATGAGTATTTGCTTCAAAGCACCCATCACTACCGTACACCTGATTCCTGACGCGAAGAAGATTGAGTTAGTAATACGGCTTCGCGAACATCCCTGGTGAATTCAGAAACGTAATCATCGGCAGGATCGTTCAGAATTTCATCCCCAGTACCAATCTGTACAACTAGGCCATCTCGCATAATTGCAATTCTATCCCCAATCTTTAATGCCTCATTCATATCGTGCGTAATAAAGATTATTGTCTTTTTAAATTTTTCCTGCAGGTGCAACAATTCATTTTGCATATCTCTACGGATTAAAGGGTCTAACCCACTAAAAGGCTCATCCATAAGTAATACGTCGGGATCAGCAGCCAGTGCTCTAGCCAAACCGACACGTTGTTGCATTCCTCCACTCAACATAGAAGGACGGTACTCACCCCAGCCTTGTAAGCCGACCACCTCAAGGGTCTCATCTGCGATCTGTAACCTTTCATCAGATTTGATGCCACGAACTTCAAGGCCCCATGCAACGTTCTCTCTTACATTTCTATGCGGGAGTAATCCGAAATGCTGGAACACCATTGCTGTTTTCGATCGTCTGAACTGGATCAATGCATTTGCGTCATATTGCAAAATATCCTCACCCTCAAATTCAATCGCTCCAAAATTAGGTTCAATTAATCTAATGAGAGTGCGAACAAGAGTAGATTTACCACTGCCTGAAAGGCCCATAACTACAAAAGTTTCGCCTTTATGTACATCGAAGCTCACATCTTTTAACGCAAGTACTAACCCTTCCTCTTCTCGTAATTGAGCCTTACTTCGTTCCGCTAATTCTGGTGTAACTTGTGAAGGAATATTATTCCCGAAAATTTTCCACAATCCTTGAACGCTTACTTGCGGTTTTCCATTTGCCTTAATTGCCATAACTACTCCCTGGTGCCTTGGTTTGTAGGTTTTGGTTTAAATACATAAAAGGTTAATTCCGTAATAATTATTACCATAGTTGAAATTTGTTGGGGGAAATCGACCCGCGGGAATCGATAAGGGCTGAATATGGACCTACAAGCAACTTGCAGGCTGCCCCCTTGCCGCAGTAGTTTACACCCTAGCCATCAAAACTAAGCGTGTCAACGTCTGTAATTCGTTGCAATATTTACTATTATCGACGGATTGTTACTATTTACCCTCTTCTGTACGCAGAATGCTCTTAGCCCCTTAAACTAGTAGCCCACAGCAATTCAATCGCTAGAGCAATTGTTTCAAAAATGCATACTTTTTACCCAAATAGATCGCATCAGCCACTTGGTTGCCTTGTTCCTTAGAAATCTCATCTTCTCTTTCTTTAGGCTAGTGAAAACCAATTAATTTTGCCGTTTTCGTCCTCCTATTCCCAAAATATTATCTAATTCCGTCATATTTTGAACTAATTCTAAATTGAGTAATTAAAAATTAATTACTACACCTAAACAAATTATTTAATGCGGAAGGGTACAACCTTCTTTTGCTATGTTTGGCATTAACTTGACCAGGACTACAGCAAACTAATAGGGTTCTTCTAACAATGGCAGAAAAAACACAAGGAGTGATCTATGAGTTCATCGAATCCTATGAAGCTTGAAATATCGGTAGGGTACGCTTCCATGACCTATGAAATAGTAAGGCCGCTTATGGAAGGAAGAGTGAAAATTGAGGGAATAGAGCTAGATCCTGTAGAAGAGCTTGGACCTACTCCTACCGAGGATTCACGTATGAAAACTGGTGACTTCGGCCTGTGTGATCTAAATATGGGTTATTGGCTAGCAGCTATCGATCAAGGATGGGACATTATTGGACTACCCATATTTGTAAAACGTAAAAGTGCTCACTGGTATATGGTTGTTCGCAATGACAGGGGAATCGGAGGACCAAAAGATCTTGAAGGAAAACGTATTGCTACCCGCTCATTTCGATCTGCCATCGTTACATGGTGCCGAGGTCTACTCAAGCACCGACATGGCGTAGATACATCCACTTTCAAGTGGCTTGTAACTGACGCAGAAGATTATTTCCCCATCTACGATAAATCTGCAAATGTCGAAGTTGTGACTGATGGGAAAACAAGCGTAAAAGACCATCTACAGAGATTACTAGATGGCGAAATAGATGCTTTCCTCGGCGACATTTCTGACCCTGAGCTTTTTGGATGGGTAGAAAGTGACCACCGAATACGTCGACTATTCCCTGATTATATGAATGAAGATCTACTCCTCTGGAGAGATGAAAGTATTTTTACCCCGGTACACATGATGGTCATGAGCGGAAAATTAAACCGAGAGAACCCTGATCTTGCAATGCGCATCTACAAAGCTTTTGAGGACTCCAAGGCGCAGGCCTACTATGATCTACTGCGTGATCGGGGTAGTTTTTCAGTTATTTATCTCCGTGAATACGTAGAAAATCAATTTAAAAAATGGGGCGACCCTTTCGTTTACGGTATCAGCGCAAACAAGAGAATGCTCGAATGGTACATTGGAATAAGTCATGAGCAAGGAATTATGGCTAAAAGAAATAGTTTAAATGAAGTCTTTGCTGAAGGGGTATTAAGCACTTAATCGGTGCCTCGCTAATAAATGCGGGCTGTTTCCAATTTACGTCCCAAAGGTACATTAATTCTTCCAGGGGATTGATTAGGGACAATCATAGTTTTCTTTCACTGTAGCAATCCTACGGTCTTCAGTGGCCGCATACCATGGCTCTTCATTAGCTAGAATCACTGCATCTGATCGCACCTTATACCACTCTGGATGGTGCACTTGTGGAGGCGCTGATTTAGTTTGAATATGCGCATTAAGCTCATTAATTAATCTTTTTCTCATAGCAATAATGCCTAAGTCAGATGTGCCTAGATGCTCTAAATTCCTTGGTGTTATAGCGCCCATAGATATTTGGGGTGCCGCATCTTGAGCCCAAAATTCTTCAATCCCCGAATAACTTTCTGTCTTTTGAATCTGCCTATCTATAAAAAAATCATTCTCCATCCCAGGTTTCGGGTGCCACTTAGCAAAAGCATGCCCTTGCTTATGTACTCGTAGGTGTGGCGATATGTTCCATACCTGCCCACTGGTCAGAAGCTTCTCCCTTTCCGATCCTTCAATTACTCGATTCGGATGAAAGTGGCAACCCATAACTAGTACCGTAACATCATCTACAGGTACCCAGATTCGCCAGTTACGCATCGGGTTGGGCCCATATGGCCCGGTCATAATGTGTGAAGGGGTTAACCATTGACTAATACGCCAATATCTTTGACCATCTGGTGCTTTACGCCCAGAGCCAATACAAACACCTGCCTCTGTATTGACCGTCTCAAAGACAGGGTGTTTATCAGTTTGCCTAATCTGATTTACCAGCGTACCTGAAAAATTTAGCCCTTCACCATATTTTAGACGCCTATGTGTAAATGATAGATGTGATTGATCTATCTCTCCTTCTAGGCCTTGGAGCCAATTCGTATACTGGATTCTTTTCGAAGCAACCACTTGGTCAGCAGGTAAGTCCATCCACTCTAATTCTGGCAAAGGAGGCATTTCTTGCTCTCCACCCATATAGGTCCAAACTACTCCACCACGCTCGACACATGGATAAGAATGTTGTTTAACTTTGTCCCTAAAGTTACTTGCTTCCGGCTCTGAAGGCATATCCAAGCAAGTACCATCAGGAGCAAATTTCCAGCCATGGTAAACACATGCCATACCACCATCTTCGTTCCTACCGAAAAATAAAGACGCATAACGATGAGGACAATGTTCTCCAATCAGCCCGACCTTCCCTTCATTATTACGAAAGGCAATTAAATCTTCACCAAGCAACCGAACTCTTTCAGGAGGGCCATCTTTTTCAAGCTCATACGAAAAAAGAAATGGTAACCAAAACTCCCGGAAATACATCCCCATGGGTGCATCTCCAGTCACGCGAGTCACAAGATCATTGGCCTCTACGGTAAGCATGAAAATTACTCCTATATAGGTAATTCTGTATCGTTATACTAAGCTCGTGAATTGTACATCCAAAACGTAAATTCTGCATTATTGGGGACATAAAGTTGGTAGCGGGGCCAGGACTCGAACCTGGGACCTTCGGGTTATGAGCCCGACGAGCTGCCACTGCTCCACCCCGCATCGGAATCCTGCAAACAAGTTCCACGCTAACAAGAGAATTCGAGTGAGTAGATTTTTTGGTCAAGCCCTCGGTCGATTAGTACCGCTCAGCTGAATCCATTACTGGACTTACACTTGCGGCCTATCAAGCAGATAGTCTCTCTGCGACCTTACCCCTTTCGGGTGGGAAGTCTCATCTTGAGGCCGGCTTCGCACTTAGATGCTTTCAGCGCTTATCCGTTCCGTACATAGCTACCCGGCGGTGCCCCAGGCGGGACAACCGGAACACCAGAGGTACGTCCTTCCCGGTCCTCTCGTACTAGGGAAAGCTCCTCTCAAACTTCCTACGCCCACAGCGGATAGAGACCGACCTGTCTCACGACGGTCTGAACCCAGCTC
>CEUL01031493.1_pt1 | contig 13391 bp, 12 predicted proteins | sample 427021 | NCBI WGS metagenome assembly CEUL01 (sample SAMEA2622800, study PRJEB7988) | marine metagenome | isolation source: saline water (ENVO:00002010), including | reverse complement strand
TGTGTATCTCAATTAAGTTTGCTCCCATCATAGATGCATAATCAACTCCCTCGATATTATCAATAAATAAACTTATATTTGCGTTTGACGATTCTTTAAGTGATTCAATTATTAATTGTAATTCTTTATCATGTTTGCCAGATGACCAACCATGATCTGAAGTCACTTGATTAATTTCATCAGGAACAAGCGTAATCTGATCTGGATTTATTATTTCTACCAATTCACTGAAACCTAAAAAGTCCTTATTAGGTCTTGAAAATGGATTTCCTTCAATATTAAATTCGACTCCCCTTTCCTTTGAGAGATTTGCAAGAGTAATTACATCTTCGCTTGTTGCATGTCTATGATCTGGTCTTGGATGAAGAGTTAATCCATCTACACCTAAATCAATTGCTTTGTTTGCAAAATATTCTAAATCTGGATAATTTTCACCACGTGCATTTCTGAGCAGTGCTATTTTATTTAAATTTACGCTTAACTTCATATGGTAATTATAATTTCGAATATTTATCTGTATAGGTCTTCATCTTCATCAATAATCAAATCAAATGCATTATTTACTTCATATTTTTCTTTGATGAAGCCTTTAATTAATATTACAGGTTTTGATTCTTTGCCCTGACCCATCAAAAGTCCTGCAGCTGCAGCTAATTCATCTGCAATTGCAACCTCAGTTCCTTTAAGAACATTTCCATACATATCTTTCTTTCCTTTTAAATCCAATAAACTGGGAAGATTACTACTGGATATTGCAAAATTTGTGATACCTGATCTGAAAGGTCTTGTCATAGAATCTGAAATAATAACTGAAATATCTTTATTAAAAATTTCTGATAAACCTTTTTGGAGATATTCAGCACTTTTAGTTGGATTTTCAGGTAAAAGAAGTACTAGATTGTTTTCTTGAGGTATATTTGACTGATCAATGCCTGCATTAATATTTATGTATCCTAATTTATGTTCGACTATAATTACATTTTTTTCAGTTGAAATTATTTTATTAGATTCATTTATTATTAATTGAATAAAGCCAGGATGTTTATTCAATTTTGATGCTGTTTCTTTTACATCACTTGTAATTTCAACAGTATCTAAATTTATGTATCTATTTTCAGATTTGGATACGATTTTTTGAGCTATAACAAAAACATCGCCATCATCTATTTTCAAGTTACTTTCTTTGATTGAGTCAGAGATTAAATTTATCAAATCATCATTTGGCTCTACAAAAGGGAAATTATCTAATGCTATAAGTTTGAGAGAGTTCATTAATTATGAATATATTTTTATCGATAAGATAACATATATAAACAAAAATTCATTCATCATGTATACTTTCGTGCTATGTCGACTATTGATAAACAATTACTTGAAATTTTGGTATGCCCTATCTCAAAAAAATCTTTAGTATTTAATGAAGATACTAACGAACTAATTTGTGAAGAATCTGGTTTAGCTTATCCAATAAGAGACGGTATACCAGTAATGTTACCGGAAGAAGCTCGGAAAATTTAAAATCGCGCCCGTAGCTCAGTTGGATTAGAGTGCTTGGCTACGAACCAAGAGGTCGGGAGTTCGAATCTCTCCGGGCGCGCCATTTACTTCCTATTAATAAATATTGAATTTTATACTCAATAAAGTGTCAGTTGATATTAAACGTTTAATTGTTATTCAATCACCATTAAATCTTTTGCTATAACAGTGTCGCCATTAAAATTTTTTTTGACATCATTTAATAATGATTCTTCAGAAGCACCCCAAAATAATATATGTGATAAAACGAGTTTTTTTGGTTTAAGTTCATTAGCAATAATTCCTAAGTCAATAGAAGATGTATGATGAGCTTGGTGATAGATCTGCCAATCTTTAGTTTTGTTTATAAAGGTTTCACTTGAAAAAACTTCATGGACTAGAATATCTAAATCTGTTCCATATTTTTTTAAGTTCTCACTAACAGCTGTATCGCCAGATAAGAGTATTTTTTTATCTTTAGTTACAAATAAAAATCCAAATGAATTTTGAAAGTCACCATGAGCATTTTTAAAAGCTGTAACTTCAACGTTATCGTCTTTAAAAATAAGTCCATCCTTTGATATTTCAGTAACTTTTGTTGTATATCCAAGTTTGTTTGCAGGTTGAGAGCCATAAAGTCGATAATCAATATCATCAATATATGCTTCAGTAATATTTTTAGACATTGCATTTAATCCAGGAGGTCCATACAATCTGAGCGGTTCATTTCTGCCCATAATCCATGGAGTTAGAATTAAATCTGCTAAAGCTCCGCTGTGGTCAGAATGAATATGTGTTAAAAAAGCAATATTTATGTTTTGCAGTTCCATTGATGGATAATCACCACCCCATGTTGGTGACATTGCCGATATTCTTCTTACAATCCCAGGACCAAAATCAATGATATATGCACTATTATTTACTACTACAGCATATCCTGAACCATATCTCTCCGGATCAGGATTTGGAGTACCAGAACCAAGAACAATTAATTTAGTTTCGCTGAATAAAGCTGTTGAAAAAAATATTATTAATAATACAGTGAATAATCTTAACTTATAAAGACTTGAGTCGCTGTTCAGGAATTTTATTTTTAACATTTGTTACGTTGTTGTCTTTATCAAAATAGACTAGTGTTGGTTGATGTATTTTCGACTCTGCTTCATTATAAGATCCGTAAGTACAGATAATTACAACATCATTAATAGATACTTTATGAGCAGCAGCACCATTAACAGACAAGGTCTTAGAACCAGCTTCAGCTAAGATTAAATATGTTGAAAATCTCTCGCCATTAGTGACGTTGTACACATCGACTTTTTCATACTCTTGCATTCCTGCCAATTCAAGGAATTCCTTATCAACAGCACAAGAACCTTCATAATTTAACTCAACTTGCGTTACATTGATGCGATGGAGCTTTGATTTAAGTAATGTTTTTTTCATAAGTGCGAAAGTATAGATAAATATTGGTAATTATTAAAGTTTTGTAAGTTTTAAATTATCTATTAATCTAACTTTTCCTACGTAGGCTGCAATAGCAATTAGTAAATCTTTATTTTTAATATCATAACTTTCTTGAAATGATTCTGGATCACATGAGATTAAATAATCTATATTTATACCAAAAGATTCTAGATAATCTTTTTTTGAATTAACAAAATTTAAATCTAAGTTACTTTTTTTAGACTCTATATCGATTAGAGCTTCATATAATTTTGCTGCAATAGCCTTTTCTTGATCTGATAAAAGATTATTTCTTGAAGATAGAGCTAAACCGGATGATTCTCTAATTGTATTTCCTCCTATTATCTTAATATTTAAATTAGTATCATTAATAAAATCTCTTACTAAAATAAATTGTTGATAGTCCTTTTTACCAAATACAACAATATCTGGACCGATAATTCTAAAAAATTCATTTAATATTGTTAACACTCCATCAAAATGTCCTGGCCTATTTTTACCACATAACTTTTGTGATTTAAGAGGAGCCTTTATAGTTTGAATGTTTTCTAAAATTGAATCATCTGGTATTAAAACATAATCGCAACCATGTTTTTCAAGAAGTTTTATATCTGCATCAAGTGTTTTAGGATATCTCAGATAATCATTGTTATCATTGAATTGAAGTTTGTTGACATAAATACTTGCTATTATTTTATTATTAAACTGCTTAGCTATATCGACAAGAGATGTATGACCTCTATGCAGATTCCCCATTGTAGGTATGAAAGATAATTTCCCTAAATCATCTTTAACTTTATTAAATTCTTGTATGGAATTAAAAATTTTCAAACTTAATTAAACGTATGTTCATCTGCTGGAAATGAACTATTTTTTACATCTTTGACATAACTTTTTATTGCATCTGGAATTGATGTTGACTCTTCCATGAAATTTTTAACAAATTTGGGAGGTTTCTCAAGACATGATATTCCTAATAAATCATGTACGACCATTATTTGACCATCTGTATGAACGCCTGCACCAATTCCAATAACAGGTATTTTTAATTCTTTGGTAATAATTTTTGCAAGTTCACCTGGTACACATTCCAATAACAACAATGAGGCCCCCGCTTTCTCAAGAGCAATAGCTTCATTAATTATTTTCTCTTTCTGAGAGGGATCTCTTCCTTGAACATAATGTCCACCAATTCTGTTAATTGTTTGTGGTGTAAGCCCCATATGAGCACAAACAGGAATTCCTCTATCAGACAAAACTTGAGCCATTTTAGAAATCCACTCTCCACCTTCAATCTTTACAGAATTGGCTCCTGCCTGCATTAATCTCTTAGCATTTTCAAGACCTAAATCGTCAGTAGAGTAACTCATGAAAGGCATATCAGCCATTATGTGTGCTCCTTTGTTGCCTTTAACTACGCACTCTAAGTGATAAATTAGTTGGTCCATCGTCACTGGTAGTGTACTGTCATGACCCTGTATGACCATACCCAAACTATCACCAACCAATATAACATCTACTCCAGCTGAGCTAATTACTGATGCCATCGTAGATTCGTAAGCAGTTAGACAAGTAAACTTTTCAGAGCTATCTTTAAAGTTATTTAAAGTGCTTAATGTAACTATTTTTTTATTAGATTTAACCGACATAATAATTAATTAATGTTTAAAGAAATAATTTTTAAAATCTCACGAGCTATTCTAATCTTTTTATCTTTTTTAAGAAAAATAGATTCAGATTTTGTGATGAGATTTACTTCATTCTGATCTGAGTCAAAACCAATTGTTTTATCAGAAACATCATTTGAAATAATCATATCTAAATTTTTGTTAAGTAATTTTTGTTTTGCATTTTCTTTAACATTGTTAGTTTCTGCTGCAAATCCGACTACATAGGATGATTCAAATTTATTTGCGACATGACTTAAGATATCTTTATTCTTTTCAAATAAAATAGTTATATTGTCTGAATCATCTTTTTTAATTTTTTTTTCATTATATAAACTAGGTTTAAAATCTGACACAGCACCGCAACCAATAAATATATCTGTATTTGGCATCAACTCATCAACCTGGATCAACATTTCATAGGCAGAATTTATTTCAAATAGATTTACTGATTTATTAGCAACTATTGAAACAGGTCCACTTATTAAGTTTACTACTGCCCCTGCTTCAATTGCTGCATCTGCTAATGCATAACCCATTTTTCCTGAACTATTATTAGAAATAAATCTAACAGGATCTATTTGCTCTCTAGTAGGTCCTGCTGTGATTGTAATGACTTTTCCAGCCAGTGGACCAATTTTTAATGAAGATCTAATAAGGTCAACAATATTCTCAGGTTCTAGCATCCTACCAGGACCTACATCGCCACATGCCTGCTCACCATCAGCAGGACCAATAATTGATATTGACCTAGATGACAGCTTTCTACAATTTTCTTGCGTACTTTGATCTAACCACATATTCATATTCATTGCTGGAGCAATAAATACACTTGCTTTGGATGCTAATAAAACTGCACCCATAAGATCGTCAGCTCTTCCATGAGTAATTTTAGATATTGTTTCTGCAGTAGATGGAGCAATTAGTATAATATCTGCCCATTTTGCAAGCTCAATATGTCCCATAGCAGACTCAGCCTTTAAATCCAGTAGTGAATCGTGTATTTCATTACCTGAGATAGCTTGAAGTGTTAATGGAGTTATAAACTCTTTTGCTGATTCAGTCATTACAACTCTTACATCAGCACCATCTTTTTTAAATAACCTTATGATTTCTGCAGACTTATATGCCGCAATTCCACCGGTAACACATAAAAGTATATTTTTATTTAAAAAATTCATTAATTTATCTATTTTGACTAAAGAATGATACCAATTACACGGTCTATAAACCAATAAAAACCAAAACCACCAACAAAAATACTTGCAGTTGTCTTTATATGGTTATCAATATTATATTTTTTAAACATAAATATTAAAAACAAAGGTATAGGTATCAAAGCAATTTGAGCCAATTCAATTCCAATATTAAAAAATAATAATGATAAAAGCATTTTTTCATTAGCTATACCTATATCTATCAAAGCGCTTGCGAAACCTAATCCATGCAACAAACCAAATGCAAATGCCATTATCCAGGGAGATTTAATTGAGTTTTCTTTTTTGGTAATTTCTAAAGCCAAATATACTATTGTTAGTGCAATGAGAGCCTCAACAGTCCCTTGAGGTATTTTAATTAGCTCAAAAACTGTTAAACCAAGTGTAATACTATGAGCAATAGTGAAAGCAGTAATAGTTTTGATAATATTTATAAAACCAGAGATACAAAAAAGTAATCCAAGTATAAAAAATATGTGATCTAATCCATCAAATAAATGCGAGATACCAAGACTTGTATATGCTGATGGGTAATAATCAATTTCTAAAGGTATCTCAAGAGTGTTTTTTTGAACATTAATTAAGCCCTCAAAAGCATGATCATTAAAGTTTATCGTAATAAGAGCATCTGTAAGAACACTTAAATTGATCACCTCAATAGATTGGCCTTTTAATGAATTGTTACAATCTATAGTTATATTCTCATTGAGATACCTTCCTTGATAATATAAATCATTAGAAACAGTTTTACATTCATTAGGAAATATAACTTCTCCTCTTGAACCAATATTTTTATAGGGATACATCCATATTGCTTCGTAAATATAATTTTGGTTATCTACTTCATCAATAACAAGATGTGCTGGATTAAACTCGTGAGAGTTTATTTCAAAAATACTAAAAAAAAATAAAACAAAAAAAATTTTTCTCATCAAATTTTTAAATCTGGATTGATATAGATTTTATAGTTAGGTTTAATTGAATTTAAGTAATCATTTACAGCTTTATCTCTTTTATCCTGCAATATATCCTTTTCAACTTGTTTCATTACTGACGTCAAATCAGGATGATATCCTTCCGAATAAGAACTAATAAAAACTATATGGTGTCCGTATGGAGACTCTATTGGTTTAGACCATTCGCCTTTATTAATATTAATTAAGCTTGAAGCAAAATTTACTCCAAAATCATTTTCGATAGATCTTAGGCTTATATCAACAAAATTTTTACCCAGATAAAATGGATCTGCACTAATTTCATTTTCCTTTTTTTCATTAATTTTGACATAAGCATCTTTAGATCTTTCGTAGGAATTGTTTTCAATAGAGAAGTAATGCTGAGAGAATGTATAGGTTGCATCAATAAAATAATCGTCTTTATTATTGTTAAAATAATTAATCAACTCCTCATTGGAAGGATTATCCAAAACTGATTCCTGTTTTAAAAACGATATTTTTTGAGCTAATCTCCTTTTTATAATTTTATCTTCTCTATCAAGGCCAAGATTTAATGCTTCACGGTATAAAATCTCTTCCTCAACTAAGTTATTTATAATCCTTGCTATTTCATCATCATTTGGATTTCTACCTACTTGTGATTTCCATGCAGTCACAAGGCTTATTATTTCTTGATCACTTATATATATCTCTTTATCATCATATGAATTTAGACCTACGTCTAAAAAATATAACGACAAGCCGATTATAAAAAATATAGTTATTTTATATTTCAATTAAATATTAATTAACGTTTCTTAATTCGATAGTTCCGCCTAGTGGAATAACATCAACATCCGTTGCATAAGGAACATACCAGATTGGTGATGTCCATGCTCTTTCTTGTATTGTTTCGTGAAGATCTTCACGAGGTTTAAATCCTCGTTTTATTGCATCCCATGTACTCCATCTGCAAGTAGGATTTTCTAATACTCTCACATAGTAAAAGGATTTATCAGCATGATTAAATTCTGGATCAGTCCATATAGTTTTTAGTTCTGATGAACCGACATTATTACTTATAGAACAATCATTTATATTTACTCTTGCTCCATTATCTGGACATCTATTTGTCACAGGATCTGGTTGCAATCCATCAGAACATGCAACATCAAATACCTTTTCTTTTGGTCTGCCGCTATTGTTATCTATCCAACCTTTAATAATTTGTAATCTTTGTAAAGGTGCACCATTTTTATCTCTTTGCGCCCATATAATAAACTCTGGTATTTTATTTTCATCTTGCATTAAATCTGCACCCATTGTTACACCTTTATCATATGCAGAGGTTACTAATGATTCAGAATTTAAATCTATTGAAGATAAGTCATAGCCAGCGAAAAAACGAACAGCTATTCTGGTGCCTGTAGTTGCAAAGGTTTCTTTTCTTTTAAAAGCATTAAAAATTGATTCTCTTGTATTTTCTTCAGCCCAAGCAACTGCCAAACCAGATGCACCCCATTGAGTAAAGCCTGTGTTAGCATATTCACCCTGTTCAAGCATAACTGTGCTATTTGGTTGATTAAATGCCCTCATATACTCATCTAATCTTTCTACATTTTCAGGAGCCAAAGGAACAGATCCTCGGTTCTCAGCGTCGCCATCTAGGAGACCAACTTTTGACCAATAATTTGATTCATCAAAAGCACCTGCCCCTGTATGAGTATCAGTTGAGCCAATTAATCCAAATTTATAGGGATTTCCTTGTCTAGTAAATTCAAGAGTTAGTCCATTAAGATATGCTTCTCTGACGTATGAACCAGATGGCTTGCTGTATGTTGGAGGTCTGCTTCCAACTCTTACATCCATTATTTCAAAATCAGCCCATTCATCGTCAGGAGATAATAATGGATGGGTTTCAGATGTTCCTTTCACCTGCGTAATTTCAACAATGGGTTCATTCCTCATTCTTTTCTCAGCATATTCTGGAGTCATTGCGTTACCTAAAAAGGTTTCCATCTCAAACATTTGTCCATTAGAACCGTTAGGATTATGCGGCATAGCTATAGTATCAATACCTTTTTCTCTTAATCTGTCTTGCCAAGTCCATAAATCTTCAGGATTAATTGAGTCAATTCTTGTCCATGGTCTTATTGATGCTTTAGAGGAATTAAAAATAACATTTCTATGAAGATTACCTCCTTCTACGTCAGTAGAAGTAGTAAATTCGTATCCTATAAAGGTAGTAAAATGACCAGGATCATTATGTTCATTTGCAGATCTTGCAATATCTTCCCATGCTGACTTATGGATATCATAATCGAAAGATTTTAAAGCTAATTGTGTATTTCTTGTAAAATATGCCAATAGTAGTTTTGGATGCCAATTTGGGTAAGGCTGAATTATTGTTGCGCCTATAACTTGACTAAAAAGATTAGATCTCTCACCTGCTGATTCAACAGTTAAATTTTCAAGGTCATTTAAATTATGAAATGGTCTAGCAAAATCATTTTGTGATATATCCGTAGATGTATCAGCATATGCTTGCATCATCCCCATATAAAAACCATGATCAGTAACAGAGTAAAAATCTAGAGGTTCACGAAGCTTCATCTCATAACCCAGAGGATGTTTAATACCCTCACCTTTTGCGTATCTATAAGCATCATCAGGTGACGCAGTTACACCAAAAACATACGCATCAAATGAATATTTTGTATGTACATGAAGATCACCATAATAAGGATTTCTATCTTTATTAGGTGCAGGTTTTAATCTTTCTTGAGTTGGTTTTTCAACTGAAAAATCAACAACCTTTAAAGCGGAATCTGATTGAAGTTTTTTAAATAAACTTACGATTGGCCTTTTATCAAATAAGTCAATATAGACCAAGGCGAGTATTAATATATATAAAGAAACAAATGTGATTAACAATCTTTTTAAAAGTTTCATATTCTCCCCATAGAAGTGATGCAAGAATTAATTATAGAATTTGACACATATAATGACAATAAATTAATAATTATAATTTTGATACTTTTATATGTTTCAATTAATCTATACATTAAATGCGCCTGTAGCTCAGCTGGACAGAGTACTTGGCTTCGAACCAAGGGGTCGGGAGTTCGAATCTTCCCGGGCGCGCCATTAAAAAAGGGGTATAACACCCCTTTTTAATGCGAACATAAGTATTTTAGAACATATAACTAATAGTTAACCCGTATGATCTATAAGCATTTGGATAACCAAAAAATGTTGTAAATGTTGGATCAGCAACAGCAGGAAAAGCAGAAATTAAGTATTTATCATCATTAATATTTTTACCGTAAAACATTATTGATAAATTTTCTCTTTCAAGTCCAGCCGATACATTAAGCGTATCCTGTGTTTTAATACCATTCCCTGCAGATTCAAGGATTGATTGCCATGCAGGATTTTCCAATAATTTAGCTTCACTAGCGTATAAATGACTTAATCTAAAATAACCGTCCCAATTTGAAGTATTCCAATTCCAAGTAATCGTTGACGAAATTGTATCTTCAGAAATGTTTGAAGGCATTGTTCCAGATAAATCACCGGCTGCAGAATTAGGAAATGAATCATAAATCGGATCCATAAATAAGCCACTTATTGCTAAATCAATAGACTCTGTAGGTGACATTACTAAATCAAATTCATATCCTTCACTAGATTGGGATCCAGCATTAGCGAGAATAAAGCCTGTTCCAACAAAAGTATTAGATTGAAATCCTTCAATTTTTTGATCAAATATCGCAATATTCAAATAACCAGATGGAAGTAAGATTTTTGCACCTATTTCAAATACTTCGGACTCTTCAGGATCTGCATATCTTCTTCCTAATCCTGTATTTGGACCAACTGGCGTTCCTGCCGCAGCTAAAGCAGCTGTTTCAACCGCATCGGGTAACGAATCTCTTGAAATGTTCCATGCAGTAGCCTTATAACCAGTGGAAACACCGCCATATATAGTTGTTGATTCATTTAATAAATAAGAAAGTTTAAAAGTGTAATCAATATTATCATCTTTACTTTTACCATCCTGTGCAGCATTTGGATAATTTACAAATTGAGGTAAGAACTGAATACCTTGTAATCCTAACAGTGGATTGTAATTAGGATCAGTCGCAAGTACTGCAGCTTGTGCAGGTGGAATACCAGCACCAATTAAAGCCATTGTACCTGCTCCAACAAAATCTAAGTTTGAAAATATATCTGTATTAACTTGATTGATAGAAACAGATTTTTCATCTTCAATATAACTAGCTCCAATTAAAGCATTCAATTTATCAGAAAGACTTATATCTAATTGAGCATAAATAGAAGTTGTTGAATTATCTTGAGTGGAAAATTCTTTTACACCCTGGCCTGCTGCAAATAACATTGAATTTGGAATACCAAAAGCTGCAGCAACACCCGCAAGCGCACCTGGAGCAAGTGCATCTATATAACCTCTCCATAATGAACCAAAGTAGATTGAATTAGTGTATTCCATGTCTTCCTGGTAGTAATAAGCACCTAAAAGCCAATTAACTTTTTCATTATTTTCAGAAAAAACTCTTATTTCTTGTGTAACTGCCTCAAGATCTTTTATGAGTCTATTGGCATCAATTTGATCTACAGATTCAAAATCAACATCTTGCTCTTCATAATTATATGAAGTTCTTCTAGAAGTAATACTTTCAATTCGCATATTTTCTAAATCTTTTTCAATATATATAGACAAACCAGAGTTATCACCGTCTGATATTGGATCGAAATCAAAAAATGCTTTTTCCGTATAAGGATTATTTGGGATAATTTGTCCACCAAAAAGTGCTGTTACAACATTTGCTGTTCCGTAATTAGTACTTCCTACTGCACAACATATTTCATCATATTCATCATGATCAGCTGTAACTCTTATTGATAAATCATCAGATGGTGTAAATAAAAGCTCTGTTCTTATTCCCACTCGATCTCTATTATTTACAGCTTTTCCAGTTACAGGATTGCTTGAATGGCCATCTCTTTTATTAAAATTAGCACTGAAACTATAGGCCATATTTTGATTTATAGGGCCGGTTGTATAAATCTTAGCTACTCTAGAATCGTGTTTACCAAATCCAAGAGTAACCATTCCTGATTTTTCAAATGAAGGTTTTTTTGTAACAATGTTAATAACACCTGCAGAAGCATTCTTTCCAAATAAAGTACTCTGAGGACCTCGAAGAATCTCGATACGTTCAACCATTGGCAAGTCAGATATTTGAGATTGTGTTTTTGATCTATATACACCATCAACAAATACAGCAACTGAAGGTTCTATTCCTGGATTATTAGAACCGTTACCAAAACCTCTGATAAAAAAAGTAGAATTTATTGTTGATTGATATTGTCTTGCATCTAATGACGGTACAACTGATTTTAAATCAAAGATATCCATGACATTGGCTTTATCTATAGTTTCAGAAGTAACAACAGAAACCGCTACAGGAACCTCTTGTAACGTTTTTTCAGTTTTTGTAGCTGTAACTATAACTTCTTCAACTGAGTTTTCTTGTGAATTTACATTATTAAAATTAAATAATAAAACTAACGATAAAAATAGTGCAATTTTATTCATTTATAGCCCCCTAAGTTTTGCTAGATTATACAGTATTATATGCTTGGTTGTATCTCTCCGCCATTTTGTATCCACTCTTCATAACCTCCAATATTAAATACGTTTTGAAAGCCAAAATCTTTTAGTGTTTTTGCAGCAAGTGCAGATCTATATCCACCAGCACAATACACAAGTATATTTGTTTCTTCTTCAATGGCTGATGAAATATCTGATAGTTTAAATTCAATTAATCCTCTCGGGATATGAATCGCATTTTTAATAACACCACTTGCATGCACTTCAGATTCCTCTCTTACATCAAGAATGAGTGTAGGTTTATTCCTAATAAAATTCATTGATTCATCAAATGATAGCCTTTGAATCTCTTTATTAGCTTCTTTTAGAATCGACTCTAATGATTTAATTTGCATGTATATCTGTTGTTAATTTGTTTTTGTTATTTGATGTTGCAAAGAAGACACCAACAAGAATTGTAAAGCATCCTAAAATAATTCCCAATGAAATAACTTCATTTAAGAAAAGTGCGCCCCATATAATTCCAAAAATTGGTAAAAAATACGCAACTGTTGAAGTTTTTACTGCTCCAATTTTTTCAATAAGGTAAACATAACCAAAAAAAGCAAGTCCTGTTGAAATGGTTCCTAACCATCCAGCTGATAAAAAAGCTTTTGTTGATGGAAGTTCAGATGGCATATTTAAGAATGTAGCTGGTAACATAAGCACACTACTAAAAATAATTGACCAACCAATTAAAACCATTTTGTTAGTCATATTAGAGTACTTCTGAATAAACACGGTTGAAAAAGAATAGCAGGCAGCTCCACCTAAGCAAAGTATTGCTGCAAGAATTGTCGTTGATGAAGATTGTGGATTGACTAAAATGATAACGCCTATAAATCCTAGTACCAATCCAAAAAATTGTTTTATTGTTACTTCCTCTCTTAGCCAAATAAAAGCAATGATCATT
>CEUL01149668.1_pt1 | contig 13432 bp, 8 predicted proteins | sample 427021 | NCBI WGS metagenome assembly CEUL01 (sample SAMEA2622800, study PRJEB7988) | marine metagenome | isolation source: saline water (ENVO:00002010), including | reverse complement strand
AGAGTGTCTAAAGATATAGAAAAAAAATGTTTTTCATTATGGCGAAGAGGTAAATTTTGGATAATATCATCTTTTAAAAGATTATAAGTTAAATTGTCACTATCCCAGTAAATTGTTCCAAATAAATTATTTGCTGATAAACCAAAAGTCCAATTTGAATTTATTTTTTTATAAATAACACCTAAATCCATAGCAAACCCACTGCCACCTACTGCTTGATTAATTAAATACTTAGATTCACCTAAAAATCCTATTGTAGTATCAGTAAAAAAATATGAAGAATTATCAGATAAATTTGTTAATTCACCATATACTAAACCCTGCAAATATTTTAATCTAACACCTAGTGAGGTATTGCTAATTTTCTTAGAATATCCTATTGAATATTCAGAAATAATATCAATAGAACCTTTAGCATTCAAATTATAATTTTGATTAGGCTGATTTCCATATAAAGCCAATTGAACAAGAGATTGGGGAAGATTTAATTGTGATATTGCATAAGTTTTGGAATGAAAAGATATATTATTATACACAACATCTGAAAATGGTAAATTCAAAGCTAAATGCGAATTAAATTGCATACCTTCATTAAATAATTCATAAAATTTAGATTTAGGATAATAATTAGGATCAGAAATGTCATCAAAATTTGCACCATTTATATCATTATAATTTGATATTGATAAAAAATTATTTTGAATGCCAAAATTTATTCCTATCAATTTAATAGTTATGCCCCTATGGTTAGCCATTGATGCAGGATTTGAAGAACGGAAATCATTATATGATATTGCAGATGCTTCTAATAGGGAAATATTTTCTGGATTAAAAAAGAACCCTGATATTAAATAATTGAAGAAAATTATGAATATATAATTTTTATAACTCATTCTTCAGTTAGCCCTGAGCTTATTAATTTAAAAATTAAATGGGAATTAACAGATAATTCATTAGACGGTTGAAAAGTAATTGTGTCAAGGTTACTATCAAATACAAACCTTGGAATTAGATATTGTAAAGAATCCCTTGTAAAATAGTCAATTTGATCTTCTAAAATAGTAGATTGATGTGTTAAAATAGAATCTAGTACAATTCCTATTGAATCAAGAGAAGGTGAATCAAATTCAATATTAAGTAGACTTTGATAATAATAATTATAATTATTACCTATACAATCTAAATGCTCTACAAAAGTATCAGTACTATCATAAACAACATTTAAAGTATTACATGCTAAATAATCTTGAATATCGGCTTTACAAGTACTATCAACAACTTGATTATCAACATCTCCAATAATTAATGAATCCATACATAAAGGAAAGTAATTAGGACTATTTGAAATATACATCAATAGATTACCTCCAAAAGGAATCTTATTATTTATATTCATATTTAAAGTTGCCGATACTAACCCACTATCAATCTTTGCAGCTGTTTGTCTATCCATAACATCTAAACCAGTAAATTCATCAGGAACAAAACTAAAAATATCACCATCTTTGATTACTATTGTTAAAGGAACAACTACAATTTGAATATCTCCCCATAAAGATTTTTTTGGAACCAAAGTAGCATCCCCATCCATTATAGCATATCCTGAAACATCTATTATGTCATATGAAAACAAATCATCAATTCTATGGTCCATTATTGTAATTTGTGGAGGATTATGATAAGGTATTTTATCTGAATTACCAAAATGTTGTACTAACATTGAATCATCTCTAAAAGAAATTACTAATGAATCAATATCTGAAGGTATATCAGGATTATCAGGATTTCCTTCTAACTCATCTAAAAATTTTATATCTGGTTCAACATGTATTTTAAGAGTATCATCACCAGAAATTCCAAATAAATCTAAATATAATTTCATATCAGCAGAAATTTGATTATATAGATATAAATTAAATTGTAAAAAAGGTAATTCAAATCCTTCAAAACCTGAAGGTATACTTCCTAAATCTAAATCTGAAGTTGAAAACTCATTTAAATTAACTTTTAATTCATCTAATTTAATTGTTTTTACTGCAATCCCATCACCTGTTAAGCCATAAGGTTCATCAAAATTAAAAATTGCAAAATCTTGCTGAATAGTAGCAGAATAACCAAATGATAATGAATCAACTGGACCACCATCTTGATTTTTAATAGTATAATCTGAAATTATAATATCTTCAAAAGATTCTCCTTTAAGAATTGTTTGAGAATTATCAAGAGAGTTACCATTTAAATCAAATAAATTGTTAGAAAATATATTAAATGTAATACTATCTGTAAAAAAATCATTTGTTAAATCAAGGGATATACGATTTGTATCTATATCTATTAAATTTGATATATGCCCTTCAATTAAAGTCATATTTTCATCGGCAGGAAATTCTATAGAATAGCTAGTATCAATTATACACTCAATATCAGCATTTAAAGATTCAAAATTATCTATGTTCATATCATTAGAAATTGTTAATGTTTCATTACCTGTTATCCAGACTCCAGATGGCAAATCAATACATTCATTTTCACTCCAATTTCCTCCAATAGCATCACAGCATGTTTGATTAGAAGTACATGCAATATAGCATTCATCATTTTCCCATATTCCTTCAAAAAAATCTGAACATACAGATTGACTCATTTCTAGTATAAGATAGCATTCTCCATTATACCAATAAGTATCACCATCATATTGCTCAGAAATAGCAGTACATGTAATAGAATTAGGAATTCCTGGAATTAATTCTAAGCACTTGTCTCCATCTCCAGTATCATCATTATCTGCCCAAGTAAATTCAAATTCAACACAAGTTGCCTCATCAATAATAATAGTAAACAAACAATCAGAACCATCCCAAACATAGCCCAATTGTTCACATGTATCTTGATTATATAATTCACATTCTTGATAATTGGATGAAAGTTCTAAATTATTATCAATTCTAAATTCAATTACACTCTCTATTTCACATCCAATATTTTTGTGAAACAAATTTGAGTTTCTTATTTCTTCACCTTCAATATTTGTTAAATAATTATTAATTATTTCTTCCCCATCAGAAGAAACATTAAGTCTAAATTCATTAATTTTAAATGGAAATTGATTATTAATAGTAAATACATTATTACCTTGACCTACTTTTAACCAATGTAATTGATTTAGACATTGAATATCATCTATATCATCACAAAATGAATCAATAGTTTCTTCTATGGATTTCTCTATATCTTCATCTAAAAAATCTAAATCAGTAGATAAACATTTACCTCCTTGAATTAAATCAGGATTAGGGATTAAATCTAAAAGTAATATTTCTTCTGTTGATGAAAAACTTGGAATTGGATTAGGGTTAGGAACTATAATATTATTAAGTGAAAAATCTAAATCGTTTTCTGGAATAATAAAAAAAGATTCATCTGTTTGAACATAACCAGAATCAATTATTTCTTCATTTAATTCTATAATAAAATTAGTACTATCAGGATTAGTTATTTCTATATCATTTGAACTAGTGGCAATAGCTGCCATTGAATAATTTTCATTTAGAAGTGGAATTAATAAATCAAATTCCCAAGAAGGCATTTCCCATTCTTGAGGAACCCTGAAATCACAACTGGTTAAAAAAAATGAAAATACTAAAAATATTTTTATTTTATTTAAATATAAAAAATTAATACCTATAATTTTTTGTTTTGAAGGGCCCTTTTTTAGGTATTCCTGTATATTCTGATTGTTCATCTGTCATTTTAGTTAATTTAACTCCCAAATGATCTAGATGAAGCATTGCTACTTTTTCATCTAATTCTTTTGGTAAAATATGTACACCTTGTTCTACTTGCCCTTCCCAAAGAGCAATTTGTGCAAAAACTTGGTTTGTAAATGATGTAGACATTACAAAAGACGAATGCCCTGTAGCATTACCTAAATTAACCAATCTTCCCCTAGATAAAAGTATAATAGATTTTCCATCAGAAAATTCAAATCGATCTACTTGAGGTTTAATATTAAATTCTTTTGTATTTTTTTCTAAAAAATCTACATCAATCTCATGGTCAAAATGACCAATATTACATAGAATAGCATTATCTTTCATTTTAAGCATATGATGTTGATTTACAACATGCTTATTTCCTGTTGATGTAACAAAAATATCGCCATATTGACAAGCCTCATCCATATCTATAACAGAAAATCCTTCCATAGCTGCCTGTAATGCACATATTGGATCAATTTCCGTAACATAGACCTGTGCTCCATATCCTTGCATTGATTGAGCACAACCTTTTCCAACATCTCCATAACCACATACAACTACTTTTTTTCCAGCTAACATAATATCGGTAGCTCTTTTTATACCATCGGCAAGTGATTCTCTACACCCATACTTATTATCAAATTTAGATTTTGTTACTGAATCATTAACATTAATAGCTGGAAATGGTAACTTGCCATCAGAAAATAGTTTTTCTAATCTATGTACACCAGTAGTTGTTTCTTCAGATACTCCTTTAATAGAATCACAAATTTCAGGATAATTTTCTAAGATTCTCAATGTTAAGTCTCCTCCATCATCAAGCAACATATTAGGTGGAAGCCCTCCAAAATCTAATGTTTGATCAATGCACCACCAATATTCCTCCTCTGTTTCACCTTTCCATGCAAATACAGGAATATTTTTTGATGCAATTGCTGCAGCTGCATGATCTTGAGTAGAATAAATATTACATGAAGACCATCTAACTTCTGCACCTAAATCAATCAATGTTTCTATTAAAACAGCTGTTTGAATTGTCATATGTATACAGCCTGCTATTCTAGCACCCTTTAACGGTTTTTTATCTTTATACATTTTTCTCAATGACATCAGACCTGGCATCTCATGCTCAGCTAATTTAATTTCTTTAATTCCTAAATCTGATAAATTAATATCAGCAACTTTATAATCTAAAAATTTAGTTTGTTCAGCAATTTTCATAAATCTATTTTTTCCTTAATAATTCATCAATCATATTTGTTTTTTCCCATTCATATCCTTCTCTGCCAAAGTGCCCATAAGCAGATAGGGGGGTGTATATAGGTTGCTTAAGTTTTAAATAGTCAATTATTTCCTGAGGCTTAAGTGGAAAAATATTTCTTACTATTTTACTTAATTTATAATCATCAATTTCGCCAGTATTAAATGTATTTACATTAACAGATATAGGCTCTGCAACACCAATGCTATAGGCTAATTGAACTTCACAACGATCTGCTAATTTAGAAGCAACTATATTTTTTGCAATATATCTTGCCATATATGCTGCAGACCTATCAACTTTAGAAGGATCTTTTCCTGAAAAAGCTCCTCCTCCATGCTTTGCATATCCACCATAAGTATCAACTATTATTTTACGACCAGTCAAACCTGTATCTGCTAATGGCCCTCCAATAACAAAACGACCTGTACCATTTACAATAAAATTATTATCATAATCTATATTGTATTGTTTTAAAACTGGCTCAATCACATTAGTAATTACACTATCAGTAATAAATTGGTGCTCTTCTTTTTCATTTTTTAATTGATTTAATAAACTTTTATGTTGAGTAGCTATAACAACATTGCTAACTTTAATTGGTTTATAATTTTCATACTCTACACTCACTTGAGATTTTCCATCAGGTTTAAGCCAATTTAATTTATTATTTTTTCTTAATTTAGCCAAACGAGCAGATAATTTTTGTGCTAATTGTATTGGAAGTGGCATAAGCTCTGGAGTTTCATTACATGCAAATCCAAACATTAAACCTTGATCACCAGCACCTTGCTCATGATCTTGAAATACATCTACACCTTGAGCAATGTGAGAACTTTGAGAAACGATATTATGTTGAATTAAAAAATGCTTATTTTTGTTTAATGTACTTGTTGCTCCTAATTCTTGTTTAGTATAGCCAATTCTTTCTAATGTATTTTCAACAATTGTTTCATATTGGACTTCAGCTACAGTAGTGATTTCGCCTGATATAATTGCCTGCCCTTGAGTAATCATACTCTCACATGCAACTCTAGCATCAGGGTCTTGTTTTAGTATTGCATCTAATATAGAATCAGAAATTTGATCGCATACCTTATCAGGATGTCCTTCTGTAACTGATTCAGATGTAAAGATATATTTATTATTCATGTTTTAACTTCTCTTATATAATTTTCTGTTTAAAAATGCTAGTCAAACTAATAAAATTATTACTTTGGACCAAACTCTTTTAAATGAATTACTTCATCACCATATTTACTAAAATTGTCTTTAAATGCATTTGCAAGTTCTAAAGCTTTCTTATCATACTGTTTTTTATCTTCCCAGCTATTTCTAGGGTCAAGCACCTTTTCAGGAATACCCTCAATATAAATTGGAATATCTAAATTAAAAATTTTATCAGTAGCATAATCTGCATTTTCAATATCACCATTTAAAATCGAACTAATCATTTTTCTAGTAAATTTTATACTAATTCTTTTTGCTCCTGATGTTGCGGAGCCCCCTATCCAGCCAGTGTTAACAAGGTAGACTGGAACATTGTGCTGTTCAATTTTTTGCTTAAGTAGCTCAGCATAAGTTAATGGATGTAATGTTAAAAAAGGGCCGCCATAGCATGGAGAAAAAGTTGCTTGAGGTTCTGTGATTCCACGTTCAGTTCCTGCTACCTTTGCTGTGTATCCACTAATAAAATGGTACATTGCTTGATTTGATGATAATTTAGATATAGCAGGCAATATACCAAAAGCATCACAGGTTAAAAAAATAATTTTACTTGGATGTCCTACCATACTATTTATGCCTTGAGCCATTAATGAATTATTGATGTGATACAGAGGATATGATACTCTTGTATTTTCTGTTTTTGAATTATCTGAAAAATCAATTTCTCTTGTTTTAGAATTAAAACCTACATTTTCTAATAAAGCTCCATGCTTAATTGCATTATATATATCAGGCTCATCTTCCTTATTTAAATTAATAGTTTTTGCATAACATCCACCTTCAAAATTAAAAATTCCATTATTAGACCAGCCATGTTCATCATCTCCAATTAAAGGCCTTTCAGAATCTGTTGATAAAGTTGTTTTACCAGTTCCGCTTAATCCAAAAAATAATGCTACATTCTTATAATTAATATCAGTATTTGCAGAACAGTGCATTGACAATACTCCTTTTTGAGGTAATAGGTAATGTAAAATAGAAAAAATACCTTTCTTCATTTCACCGCCATATTCAGTACCACCAATAATTGCAATATTCTTTGATAGATTAAAAATGATAAATGTACTTGAATTTAATCCATGTTTTTCATAATCATTATTTTGAAAATTTGAAGCATTAATAATTGTAAACTGAGGTTTAAAATTTTCTAATTGAGAATTAGTAGGCCTAATAAACATATTATGACAAAAATGATTTTGCCAAGCCTTTTGAGAAATGACCCTAATTGGTAATGTATAATCATAATCAGCACCAGCAAATCCATCAAATATGTATGTCTTATTATCAGAATTAGTATTATAAAAATTTATAACATGATCATACAATTCATTAAATACTGATTCATTTACTTTGGAATTAACTGGCCCCCACCATAATTTATCCTTAGAACTAGCTTCTACAACAAAATATTTATCTTGAGGTGAACGACCTGTGTACTCTCCTGTATCAACCATAGTAGCACCATGCATAGCCATTTTAGTTTCACCATTTAATAATCCTTCTTCAACAATACATTCAATTGATAAATTTCTATAAATATTTTTAATTGATTTAAAGCCTAATTTATCTAATTCTAATTCTTTATAATCCATAATTAAATCCTAATATTATTTAGCATGTGGATGAGCTTTTTTAAAATGTTTTTTTAATTCTGCAATATTAACATGAGTATAAATCTGAGTGGAAGACAAGTCTTTATGTCCTAATAATTCTTTAACACTCATTAAATCTGCACCATTATTTAATAAATGTGTAGCAAATGTGTGTCTTAAAGAATGAGGACTTATCTTCTCATTTCGAGTTATTTTAAAAGCATACTTTTTCACAATATTAAAAACAGTTCTTTCTGATATATGATTATTTTTACTTTTTCGTATTTTACTAAACAAATATTCAGAATTGTTTCCATCATCATAATTTAAATAATCTTCTAATTTTTTCTTAGCATAATTACCAATAATAACAATCCTTCTTTTATCTCCTTTACCTAATATACTAATAGAATTTTTGTCCATATCAATATCTTTTTTTTCAATTCTCACCAATTCAGAAATACGAATTCCTGTTGAGTAAAATATTTCTAATATTAAATTATTTCGAATTTCAATAACATCATTAAAATCTGACAAATTAAGTAATAGGCTAATCTGGTCTTGGTTTAAAAAAATTGGTAATTTCTTATCTAATTTTGGAGAAGGCACTGATTTTGCTACATTATTTTTTATAATATCATTTTTAACTAAAAAATCAAATAGCGATTTTAAACATGCCAATTTTCTAGATACAGTCTTATTACTAAGCTGTTTTACACTTAAAAAATACAAATATTCATGAATATGTTTTTTTTTAATATTCATAAAAGATGATATAGAATGCTTATTTGTAAAATTATAAAAATCATATAAATCTTTTTTATATGCTCTAATTGTATGGTTTGAATATTTTTTTTCAAGATTAATATAATTTATAAAATCATCAATTTTAGTTTTCATCATTTTGACTTTCTTTTAAAATATTTAAAATATAATCAAAATCATCTGGAATTGGAGCAAAAAATTTATTTTTTTTATTAGTAATCGGATGAATAAATTCAATGGAATATGCATGAAGTGCTACTCTATTAATAGAACTCAACAAAGCTTGCAATCTACTTTTATGGCTTATATGAAAAGATTTTATTGTATTAACCCCGCCACCATAACTTTCATCACAAATTATTGGATTAGAAATACTTTTTAAATGCACCCTAATTTGATGTGTACGGCCAGTTTTAGGATAAAGTTCAACATATGATAATGGATTGAAATAATTTAATTTTTTATATGAAGTCTCAGAATCCCTCCCCTTATTTTGTAAGCTAAAAATAGTTCTATTTTTTTTATCTCTAGCAATAGAACCTTTAATAACTCCAGAAGATTCAATATTACCCCATACAATAGCTCGGTAAACTTTGTTGACCGTTCTAGATTCAAACTGCTTAGCCAATTGCATGTGTATTTCATCTGTTTTCGCTATTAACATAATGCCACTTGTTTCTTTATCTAGCCTGTGCACAATACCTGGACTATTTTCATTTAAATTAGAAAGTTCATTAAAATAAAAAACTAAAGCATTTGCTAATGTCCCACTTGATATCCCATTTCCAGGATGCACTACCAAACCAGATGGTTTATTAATAACAACCAAATATTCGTCTTCATATATTATATCAAATTTTATTTTTTCAGGCTCAATTGTATTGTTTTGAATTTCTACCGTAAAATCATAATCAATAGCTTCATTACCTTTTAATATAAATGAAGGGGATGCTGTTTTATTATTAACCAATATTTTACTATCAAGTATATATTTTTTGATTTTTGTTCTAGAAAAATGTTTAAAGTAATTAAATAAAAATAAATCTAATCTAATGCCTGCTTCAGTTTCAGAAATTTGACCTTTATAATAATTTTTATTATTTAACATTAGATGCTTTTGGCATAATAAAAGATAATATATATAAAATAATACCAATAGTTATAAATGAATCAGCAAAATTAAATATATAAAAACGATAAATGTGATAATAACCTATATCAATAAAATCAATTACTCCTGTATAATTAAATAATTTAAATGCAGTAAAAAACCTATCAATAAGATTTCCAAAAGCACCACCAATTATGAAACAAAGACTTATTTGATTTAAGTATGTATCACCTTTAGAATTGAACAATACTTTTAAAATAAATCCACATGCTAAAACCGATAAAACAAATAAAAGTATAGAATTTTGAAATGGATTCCAACCAAATGATATACCATCATTTGTAATATATCTAAAATTTAAAAATCCAGGTATAATTGGAACAGTTGAATATAAATGAATATAATTTTGGACTAATATTTTAGATACTTGATCTATAATTATAGTTCCAATTATTATATAAAACCAAAATAACATTAATCTTACTTTTTATTCTTACATGAAAAACAGCTAGTAGTATGAGGAACTTCCATTAACCTTTCTTCACCAATACGTTCATCACATTCTTTACAAACACCAAAAGTCCCTTCATCAATCATCTCTAAAGCTCTATCAAGGTATTGTAAAAATGTATTTTCTCTTTGAACCCAATAATATGCTTTCTCAATTTCTTGATAATCTGCACCAGCATCTGCTAAATGAGAAGAATAATTCACACTAGAGGTATTAGAATTTTCAAGCATATTATCAGCAATATCCTGAGATTTGATTATATCCTTCAATACCTCTTCTTTTTTCTTAATAATTTTTTCTTTAAAATTATCTAGTTCTTTTTTTGAATACTTATTAACACTCATATTAAATCTCCCTAAAAATTTAACTATATTTTTGAAATAGAAATTTTGACCTCTAAACCATCAATTTTAAAATTAACGGAATGTTTTAGTTCGTTATCATCTACTATTGATGATATTAAGGTTTCATTTTTAAAATAATCTTCAAATTGATTGATAGAATCCAAGATTATAGATGGGCAACTAATCGCAAAATTAATCCTATCACTTACCTCATAATCAGATTCTTTCCTTAAATTTTGAACATGCCTAATTAAATCTCTAACTATCCCCTCCATCTTTAATTCATCTGAAATTTCTATATCTAAACCTACTTTAAAATCCTTATTCCCATTAATACATAAATTATTTTTTGAAACTTCTTCTATTATAAGCTCCTCTTCAAAAATTTCAAAATTATCTGATTCAGAAATAATACTTATTTTTTTATTTTTTTCTAATTCATTAATAATCTCATTTGCATCATAAGTCTTAAGAATATTAATAATTTTACCCATATTTTTACCATACTTATCAGATAACAATGCAAAATTAGGCTTAATTTGATATGATAAAATATTATCAACATTGTTTTCAATTTGAATTGATTTAATATTTAATTCCTGTTTAATCTGATCTTCATTTCTAGCAATTGTATTGCTAATATCATTTCTTGAAAAAATGTGAAGCTTTGATAATGGTTGCCTAATTTTAATATTAGCCTTATTTCTTGCAGAACGAGCTAAATTTACAACACTAATAATATCATCAATTTCATTAATAATTTCAAAATTAGTTTTAGATTTATCATATTCAGGAAAAGAAGATAAATGTATACTTTCACAATTATCATCTTTATTCAAATTACTATAAATTTCTTCTGTAATAAATGGAATGATTGGTGCCATAATCTTTGTATATGTCATCAAACATTCATACAATGTTAAATATGCAGCATTTTTATCATTATCATTTTCTGATTTCCAAAATCTTCTTCTATTTCTTCTTACATACCAATTAGATAAATGATCTAAAATTAGAGAGGACTCTTGTAGCAATTTGTAAACTTCAAATTTTTCATAATAATTTTTAGATTCATTAATAAATTCATTCATTTTAGAACTAATCCACTTATCAAGTATAGTATAATCTGATTCATTTACCTGAACATCACTAGGATTAAATTGATCAAGATTAGCATATGTAACAAAGAAATAATATGTGTTCCACAATGTTATTATTTTCTTTCTTACTTCATCAGCTATAGAATAACCAAAAAGTAAATTATGTTCAGGATTTTGACTTCCATAAAGCCATCTCATAACATCTACACCCATTTTTTCAGCTGCATCTTCAAACCAAATAGCATTCCCCCAAGATTTATGCATATCTCTACCAGTTTCATCTTTTACCAATGCATGACCTAATAAAGTCTTAAATGGAGCCTTTCCCTCTAACATGGCTGACATTGCTAAAAGAGAATAAAACCAATTTCTAAATTGACCAGGAAAACATTCAACAACAAAATCAGCTGGAAACCATTTATTCCAATACTCGCGATCTGTATTATATTTGAGAGTTGAATATGGCACAATACCTGCATCAAGCCAAGGATTTCCTACATCAGGAATTCGATTACCAATTAAACCTGTTTCTGGATGTTTTATTTTGACCTTATCAATCCAGGGTCTATGTGGACTTTGATCTTTAAATTCTTCAAAACCTTCAACAGCTAATTCTTCTAATTCTTCTTTTGAACCTACAACATAAAAAGATTTATCTTCAAATACCCAAATCGGAAGTGCTAAACCCCAAAATCTTTTCTTAGATATCATCCAATCACCCATATTTTGTAGCCATTCCATCTCTCTCTCGTAACCCCATTCTGGAATCCAATTGATATCTCCTACTATTTTTTTAATATTATCTCGCCAATCCATATTGATATACCACTCATCTACACTTCTGTACACCAATTCATCTCCAGAACGCCAACAATGAGGATATACATGAGGATAATCTTCTTGATATAATAAAAATCCATTATCTTTAAGATGGTTGATAATTTCATCTCTTGTAGAATCAGAAGTTGCAGATTTTCCAGTTAAAAATCCAAAACCTGAAAGATATTTAGCTTCATCATCTAAAGGTGCTATTTCCACTAATTCATTTTTCTTACCAATTTTATTATCAATAGCTCCACATCCAGTGGCCATATGTACAATTCCAGTTCCTTCACCAGCTACAACAATATCATTTCCAATATTATCTTTTCCACCATCAATTACTTTATGACAATCAATAGCTGTAATGCCTTTTTTTTCTAAATTCTCATTTGTAAATGGATACCCTCCCGGTATGTTTTGTACTTCTAAATCATCAAATGGTCCTTTGTATTTTAGTCCTAACAAATCTGAACCTTTTAATTTTCCTTCAATTGTATAACCACCTCTTTCATTAAAAATTTGTTCTATTGTCTTAAGCTTAGGAACTCCTTTAATCCACTGTTTTTTATCTTTAAACTGTTTATCTAATCTTTGAAATTTTAAATTTTCATCAGCAAAATAATAAATGGAACCATCGGCAGCTTTTAATTTAACATATTCTAAATTAACATTTACTGCAGCTGCAATATTAGATGTTAATGTCCATGGTGTTGTTGTCCACACAAGCAGATACTCATTATCTCTATCAATAAGTGGAAATCGTACAAATACTGATCGATGTGCTACAAGTTTTCTACCTTCAATAATTTCCATTTGAGAATATGAAGTACCTGATCTGCCAGACCATGGAACCACATCGGTTCCTCTATAAATTTTACCTTCATCAAATAACTTTTTTAAAAAACCCCAAATTGTATAATTATTTTCATCTGACATTGTGT
>CEUL01140607.1_pt1 | contig 13512 bp, 8 predicted proteins | sample 427021 | NCBI WGS metagenome assembly CEUL01 (sample SAMEA2622800, study PRJEB7988) | marine metagenome | isolation source: saline water (ENVO:00002010), including | reverse complement strand
GCCTTCAGCCACTCGGCCACCCGTCCGCGGCGGCGGATAATGCCCAAGGAGCTAGCGTGATGCAACGCCGAATTAGTGGGACCAAATAGAAGTGTCCTGCGTATACCGTCACTGTGATAATACGTCGAATTTTGACTGCGTTTTGTCTGTGTTACGATTATTAGAGACACTTGGAAAAAAGACCGCAATAAATGAAAATAGGACGCATAATCGGCTGGATATTTATAGTTCTAGCTCTGATTTTAGCCGGCTACCAATTTCTTTTCGCCCCAACGGACGAAGGGAGCAGCATAGTAGTACTTGGTGAATTGTGGTTCCGCCTCGACCAGATTTTAGGGACCGGATCTTTGAACGTTACGCAAGCTTTTATACAGCGTTATGTTTCCGTATGGCTGTGGGAGAGCGCCATCCAGAACATCTTAAGTTCCCCTGCCGGTCTTGTGTTGGGCATTCCCGGGATGGGCCTGTTATGGCTGTTTCGCAATCGCCCCCGGAGGTTGAGGCGATAGGGCAAGCCGGAGGCAGATTAACTCGTCTACTCGTCTCCTATTCGAAGTGCTTCGATAAATGCTGATTGCGGGATTTCCACTGCACCAAACTGGCGCATTCTCTTTTTGCCTTCTTTTTGCTTTTCCAAAAGCTTGCGCTTGCGGCTGACGTCACCGCCATAGCACTTGGCTGTCACGTCCTTACGCATTGCCGAGATTGTCTCGCGGGCAATAATCTTGCCACCGATCGCCGCCTGCAAAGGAATCTTGAACAGTTGTCGTGGGATTAGGTCCTTTAGCCTAGAACAAATAGCACGGCCGCGGAATTCAGCCTGGCTGCGATGTACGATCATGGACAAAGCATCAACCGGCTCTGCATTAACCAGAATGCCAAGTTTCACGAGATCGCCCTCTTCGTAGCCGGTAACGTGATAATCGAAACTGGCGTAGCCCCGGCTAACGGATTTCAACCGGTCGTAGAAATCAAATACCACCTCATTTAACGGAAGTTTATAGACAAGCATGGCACGCCCACCCGCATAGGTCAGCTCTTGTTGGATACCACGACGGTCCTCGCACAGTTTTAGTATCGCGCCGAGATGCTCGTCGGGTACCAAGATAGTCGCCTGGATCCACGGCTCCTCAATGCGATCGATCTTCACTACGTCCGGCATGTCAGCAGGGTTGTGTAGTTCCAGAATTGTGCCATCCGCCATGTGTATACGGTAGATCACAGATGGTGCTGTCGTGATAAGGTCGAGATCGAATTCACGGCTGAGCCGTTCCTGCACGATCTCTAGATGAAGCAGCCCAAGAAAGCCGCAGCGGAACCCGAATCCTAGTGCTGCAGAGGTTTCCGGTTCGAAGTAAAAGCTGCCGTCATTGAGCCGCAGCTTTGCAAGGCTGTCACGCAGATCTTCGTAATCCGCCGCATCAATAGGGAACAAGCCACAAAACACTACTGGCACACTGGGCTTGAAGCCAGGCAGCGGTTCACTAGCTTGTTTCTTCTCTTCCGTAAGGGTATCTCCGACCTGCGCATCTGCCACGGTTTTGATAGAAGCGGTTATGAAACCTACCTCTCCTGGGCCAAGTTCGGTGACATCTTTACGCTTGGGCGTGAACACGCCACACACGTCAACTTGGTGCGTCGCTCCGGTACCCATCATCCGGATCTTCATCCCTTTTTTTAGTACCCCATTGCGCACGCGCACCAACACAATTACTCCAAGATACGAATCGTACCAAGAATCCACCAGCATGGCCGTAAGCGGTGAGTTACGTTCGCCGGCAGGGGGCGGCAAACGTTCTACCAGCGCTTCCAGTACCTCTGAAATTCCTTCGCCAGTCTTAGCGGAAACAGCAATAGCGTCCTCACCAGCGAGACCGACCACGTCTTCTATCTCCTGCCGCACACGGTCTGGCTCGGCAGCCGGCAGATCTATCTTGTTCAACACGGGAATTATTTCGTGATCAGCATCGATGGCGAGGTAAGAATTCGCCAGTGTCTGCGCCTCAACGCCCTGGGACGAATCGACAATCAGTAGAGAACCTTCGCAAGCAGCCAACGAACGTGAGACCTCGTAACTGAAATCGACATGGCCGGGTGTGTCCATCAGGTTGAGCTGATAGTTCTCCCCGTCTAACGCTCTATACATGAGACGTACGGTCTGCGCCTTTATAGTAATACCGCGCTCACGCTCGATATCCATAGTATCGAGCATCTGTTCTTTGAGCTCGCGCTTCTCAACCCCACCGCATTCTTGGATAAGTCGGTCGGCCAGCGTGGACTTACCATGATCGATATGTGCGATGATCGCGAAATTTCGGATATGCGATAAACTTGTCATTGCGCGCGGAACATAGGGTTGCCTGAGCGCAGGGGCAAGCAGAGAGCAAGTCTAAACAACACAAAGAGCCGACTATTAGAGATGTTGTGATGATTTAATATAGCGTAACGACAACGGAGACTAACCCCGCAACACCCCACCCGTCCGCTGTTTAACTTCGGTCGTTATTTTTTTCACTACCGCCTCAATCTTCTCGTCAGTGAGCGTGGCTTCGGTCGGCTGGAGAGTAACAGAAATCGCCACCGATTTTTTATCTTCGCCGACATTGTCACCCTCGTAAACATCGAAGACCGACGCGTCAACAACCAGATTCTTGTCGGCTGATCGAGCAGCGCGGAGAATCTCTCCAGCACTCACAACATTATCGACTACGAAGGCAAAGTCGCGGTGCACAGCCTGAAATGGGGATAAATGTAATAGCGGGCGAGCAGCCCCGCTGCCGGATTTTGCCTTATTCTTCCGTGCCAACGGCACCAAGTGCAAGTTAACGACCATACCGACCGCCGGTCCGTCGATATTCATCTCTCGAAGGGTTGCTGGGTGAATATCACCGAAGGATGCTAGAGCATTTGGACCTAAGCGAAACACGCCAGCCCTACCCGGGTGAAACCACTGTGGCGGATCCATTGTAACCTGCAGGTTTTCAATCGGTGCCCCAACTGCTTCTAGTGCAGCATAGGCATCCGCCTTTGCATCCCAGGCATCGACGTCGCGTTGGGGTGTGCACCAATGCCGAGAATGTTGCTTCCCGATACGGATAGCGGTTGCAACGTTCGCCTGTCCGTCTTCTTCATCGCTGGAATATATGGGCCCTACCTCGAATAGTGCTACATCTGGATAACCACGATCGGCATTACGCTGTGCGGCCTCCAAGAGGTTGGGCAGAATCGATGGGCGCATGGTATCAAGATCAGCGGAGATTGGATTGTCGACTGCCAGCGCCTCGTTATCAAAACCGAAAATTTCCGCAGTTTTCCGCTTCATAAAGGAGAAAGTCACCGCCTCGGTCATGCCGCGCGACGCTAATATCCTGCGAGCGGCAGATTCGCGCCGCTGACTGGCTGACCACGCCGGCATGGCAACGACGGCCTCGCGCGATAGCGGCACCGCAGGAATGTCATCATACCCCCTGATCCGCAAGATCTCTTCGGCCAAGTCCGCTTCGCCATTTATATCCTGCCGCCACGAAGGTATTACTGTGCAAATGTTGTCACCTTCGTCCACAGGATCAAAGCCAAGATCGGCCAGAATACGGACCTGTTCGTCGCCGGGGACATCAAGCCCACCCAGCGACGCGACGCGGGATATGCGTAACCGTAATTCGCGCCGCCAGTTCGGCATCTCGCCGGCAAATGTCAGCTCTGAAGCCTCACCGCCGCATAAATCGAGAATCATCTTAGTCGCCACATGGGTGCCCCAGAAGGCGCTCTCCGGATCGACACCGCGTTCGAAACGATAGCGCGCGTCCGACATGATGCCAAGCTTTCGACCCGAAGTTGCGGTGCGTACGGGATCAAACAGCGCAACCTCGAGAAACACATCGGTCGTATTTTCGGTAACGGCGGATGCTTCTCCTCCCATAATGCCGCCGATCGCCTCGACGCCGTTGTCATCGGCGATGACAGTCATGTCAGACTCGAGCTCATACTCCCCGCCGTCCAACGCCAGAACCTTCTCACCATCCTTGGCGAGACGCATGGTGATATCGCCCTTAACGTTGGCAGCGTCAAATACATGTAGCGGCCTCGCCAAATCGAACGTGACATAGTTGGTAATATCTACTAGTGCCGAAATGGGACGTAGACCAATAGCGCACAAGCGGTCCTGCAACCATTGCGGGCTGGGTCCGTTTTCTACACCCCGGAAGTAGCGCCCTACCACCAACGGGCACGCACCTTGGGCGTCATTAGGAAAATCGCGTTGCCACTGGATCGGAGAGGCGAAGTCGCCTTGGGTTTGCGGCGCATCCAAAGGCTTCATAGTGCCCAAACCAGCTGCGGCGAGGTCGCGAGCAATACCCCGGACACCAGCGCAGTCCTGTCGGTTGGGCGTCAGCCCGATTTCAATGACGGGATCGCTAAGCCCCAGCACATCGACCGCTGCAATGCCAATCTCAGTATCTTCAGGTAATTCCACTATGCCTTCATGATCGTCTGAAAGACCCATTTCCCGCTCAGACAGAAGCATGCCATTGGATTCCTCACCACGAATCTTACTTTTCTTGAGCGTGACATTAATTCCGGGAATGTAGGAGCCGGGCGCTGCGAACACGCCTTTCATGCCGGCTCGCGCATTGGGCGCGCCGCAGACAACCTGTATCGGATCACCGTCTCCGCAATCGACCATGCAAACCTGCAGCCGGTCGGCATCGGGATGTTTTTTTGCGGAGACTACAAGGGCAACGCGGAAGGAAGCTAACGACTGGGCGCGGTCTTCCACCCCCTCGACCTCAAGCCCTATCATGGATAGTTTTTCGACGATGTCGCTCAGCGGTCGCTCGGTATGCAAATGCTCTTTTAGCCAGTCGAACGTGAATTTCATCGAAACAGCCCTTCCGCAACATTTGGTACATCGAGCGGGACGAAGCCATAATGCTTCAACCATCGGATATCTGATTCATAGAATGTGCGTAGGTCGGGGATGCCATACTTTAACATTGCCGCACGTTCGATGCCGAGGCCAAAGGCGAAACCCTGATATTTCTCGGAGTCAATTCCGCAGTTTTCTAGAACGTGAGGATTGACCATGCCGCAGCCCAGAATTTCCAACCAATCTGCACCGGCCCCAATGGTCAGTCCTCCGTCTTCGTGCGAGCAGCCAATATCTACCTCTGCCGATGGCTCGGTGAATGGGAAATACGAAGGACGAAACCTTACCGGCAGATTATCAATGTCAAAAAATGCGCGGCAAAACTCAATCAGGCAGCCTTTTAGGTGGCCCATATGGGTAGTCTGGTCGATGACTAGACCTTCGATCTGGTGGAACATCGGCGAATGGGTGGCATCGTGATCAGCGCGGAAAGTGCGGCCAGGTACTACGATTCGGATCGGTGGCTTTTCATTTACCATAGTGCGGATCTGCACGGGTGAGGTATGCGTCCGCAACACCTTCCGCTCACCTTTTTCATTTGCCGGGAGATAGAACGTATCGTGATCCTGACGCGCAGGGTGCTCCGGGGGGATATTTAGCGCCGTGAAATTATTAAAATCACTCTCAATATGGGGGCCTTCCGCTACGGTGAATCCCATTTCACAAAATATCGCAACCATCTCGTCGATTGTCTGGCTGATTGGATGAATCCGGCCTACCCCCTCTGGGCGCTGCGATAGAGAAAGATCAATTCGGTCGGCGGCAAGGCCGGCATCCAGCGTCTGAGCGTCAAGTGCTTCCTTTTTCGAATCTATCGCATCAGCGATCACCGTCTTAAGAACATTCAGCTGCTGACCTACGTCGCGCCGGTCTTCTAATGGAAGCCGGCCTATACCCTTGACCATCTCGGTAATGGAACCGCGCTTGCCAAGCAGCGACACTCTAAGCGCCTCAAGTTCTTCTGGATCCACCGCCTCCACCTGCGATAGCAATTCGTCCCTTAACTGTTCGAGATTTTCCATAGGAAGTCCTTCGTCCGTCTTTCAACGGCCGCCTCGAGCACTACGTTGGAGAAAAACCGGTGTTAACCAGCGACGTCGAGAGCGGCCTTTGCCTGTTTCACGACACTACTAAAAGCCTCCGGCTCCTGCGCAGCAAGATCAGCCAGCACCTTTCGGTCGAGCTCAATTCCAGCCTTACTCAGACCGTGCATAAACTGAGAATAAGTGAGCCCATGCTGCCGTGCTCCGGCGTTAATACGCTGGATCCAGAGTGCGCGAAAGTTGCGCTTCTTGACCCGGCGATCGCGGTAAGCGTATTGGCCGGCTTTTTCAACCTTTTCCACCGCAACTCTGAACACCTTGGAATTACGCCCACGATAACCTTTCGCCTTTTTCAGGACTTTCTTGTGGCGGGCGTGGGTCGTGACGCCGCGTTTTACTCTCGCCATGTCAGATTTCCTTTATTTCGCATAGGGCAGATAGGATTTGACGATTTTCGCGTCTGCATCGGAGAGGATCTGTGTACCGCGCGAGTTGCGCTTCATTTTCTGAGAGCGCTTGCGAAGATTGTGACGTTTTTTGGCAAAGTTGGAACGGACTTTTCCAGTAGCCGTTGTGCGGAATCGCTTTTTCGCGCCGCTTTTTGACTTCAGCTTGGGCATTTACGTCTCCTATGTTTGTACCGACGTTAGGTATGTGTAGCGGTACGGACGTCGTTTAAACGGTCCCGGCATGCCCTTCCAAGCCGGACCGCTTTCATAAAGGCCGGTTTATATAATTGGTTGCCCAGCAATGTGCAAGTGCCAAAACCCGCCATATAAGAAGGGTTTTTGACTTTACATCACCAGATTCATACCGATGATTGTATCCATTCAACCAATTTACTCTTGGGCAAGGCCCCGACCTTGGTCGCAGCAACCTCACCATCCTTAAAAATGATAAGGGTTGGGATACCGCGTACGCCATATTTCGACGGCGTCATAGGATTTTCATCAATATTAACCTTCGCAACGGTGATCGCATCACCCATTTCCACTGAAATTTCTTCCAGAGACGGGCCAATTTGCTTACACGGTCCGCACCATTCTGCCCAGAAATCGACCAGAACAGGGCCTTCGGCGCCGAGAACATCGGTTTCGAATGAGTCGTCTGAAACTGGTTTACTTGTCATTTTGATACTTCCTTTATCTCAGCAGCTGGCCCAGAACCATAAGCGAGGTCCAACCTTCATAACTCAAATGCTCAGTGTTTGTTCGAATCTAAGGACGCACTGAGAACTGGTCAAGGTTCATAGCTATCAAGTAGTTCTGTATCCAGGAGCATCAATCTGGGTCCATCGGTCCACACCAGAATACACTCAACTATTTGATTTTTATATATTTCCCGTAATAAGGCGCGATAAGCAGACATTTGTTGCAGATATAACACTGGAACATCCTCTGCTCGCGTCGGGGGAAGACGATTCGTCTTAAAATCAAGGATTTTGACCCCAATGGAATCAACTACCAACCGGTCTATTCGCCCGGAAATGGTAATCCCCCCAATAACACCTGCAACCGGAACTTCAGCTCGAGATCCGGGCCCAAAAATCGACGCGTAGGCGTTATCGTTTAGCACCGTAAAGGTTTCAGCGATCAAGGTATCGATCTGGCCGGATTCTAAATTGTGAATCGGACACGAGAGAAACGCTCGCGCTGCCTCCACCCGATCGGCTTCTGCTAGATCGGGCAGGGTCTGTAGCAGACGATGCACCAATAACCCGCGCTGGAAGGAAAACCCCCGGTCGTCGCCCAACGGAGAGAGGGTCGCAGGCTCCGGAAGTGAGGGGCGCGACGGCACGAGCGGACGAGACGGCAACGGTTCCTCGGGTGCAGGCGCGTCGATCCAGCCGGGCAATCCCGGAATTTCAACCGCAGCGGTATCTTCCTCCACTTTGCGATCAGGCCTGGTGGTCTGGGGCATTTCCAGCCGCAACCCGTCACCGTGCCATGCAATATCGAGGTCACCGTCCGGCCCTCCGGGATGGGAATTGAATTCAAATGACTGTGCAACTGGCTCCAGACCCCGCGAAATGACATTCCACCAAGCGGTTTCCGGGGCCGCGCGCCGGGCGCCGTATCCGGCAACATACAACCGGTCTTCCGCGCGCGTCATCGCGACGTAGAGCTGACGCCGATATTCTTGGTCCTGCCGGGTGCGTTGTTCGGCCGCCAGGCGCTGCGCCGTACGTTCCCGCACCCGTGATCGCGGCGGCCAGAGCAATACCTCCGTGTCCTGGTCAAGACAGCCGTCTTCATGAGTCCACATCAGCCCGCCGTCCGGCTGCGGTACTTGCATGGTATCGGCAAGGATCACAACCGGCGCCTGCAGACCCTTAGCGCCGTGAACGGTCATGATCCGCACCTCGTCGCGCAGCCCTTGATCGAGGTCGCGCTTGATCTGGGCGTCGCCTTCTTCCAGCCAACGCAGGAAGCCCTGCAGCGAAGGTGTGTGCGTTTGTTCGAAGGCGAGTGCTAGCGCGAGAAACTCGTCAATGGGATCGTTAGCTTCCCCGCGCAGCCGGGCCAACAGATGCGCACGGCCCGTCATCGGACCCAGTATGTGAGCGAAAAATTCATATGGCGGCGAAAGATCAGCCCGGGCGAGCACGTCGCCAAGAGTACGGTATGCCGCCGCGCAGGCGGGATCGGTTTGCGCCATGCGACGCAATGAGGCCCAGACTGTACCGTCGCGGCGGTGACAGATCTCGAAAAGCTGCGCCTCATCGAAGCCTATCAATGGCCCTTTCAGGACAGCAGCAAGGTTGAGATCGTCATGCGGCATTAAGGCGAACGCGCCAAGCGCCGCCAGATCCTGCACCGCCAGTTGATCGGTCAACACCATACGGTCCAGACCTGCGACATCGACACCCCGGCTTTTAAGTTGACCTATCAAATTATCCACAAAGTCGGTACGTCGCCGTACCAGTACCATAATATCTCCGGGCCGCAGTGGGCGACCAGCACTAGGCAGGATTTCGCCTTCCTCTATCCAGCGAGATATCCGCCATGCAATGGAGTGTGCCAACCTGAACGGAGGTGTCATAGAACTCTCAGAGAGATCAGCTATTTCCCAAGCAGACTGTTCTTTACGTGCCTCCGGCACCACGGGCGGCCATAGTTCCACCAGCCCGGCCTGACCGCGCCGGTGCGCCGTGTGTCCTATAGCGGTCGCCGACACCCCCTCGCGCGCGGCATCGTCCGCAAACACTGCGTCGACAGCCTGAAGAACGGCAGAGGTCGACCGGAACGAAACATCAAGCGGTACCCGGTGCCAGTTCTGCCCTGCGTTGGTTACGCGTTGTTCGAAATAGTCGCTCATCGCCGCGAACTGGTCCGGCGCGGCACCCTGGAAACTAAAGATCGACTGCTTCTCATCACCAACCACAAACAGGGTGCGTTCGACCTCGCGCGCGCCGGTACCGGCGTGGAACTCGTCGACAATGGCGCGCACCACTGCCCACTGATCGGCGTTACTGTCTTGGGCTTCGTCGATCAGCACATGGTCAAGTCCGCCATCAAGCTTGAACAGCACCCATGGCGCCGCCCGCTCCACCAGTACCCGCGCCCGTAGGATCAGATCATCATAATCTAGCATCGCATTACGATGCTTGTGGTTCTCGTAACGGTCGATCAGCGCCGTCGCAATCGCTAGGATTGCCTCCGTCGCCTCCGCCGTCTGGATCGCCTTACGCTTTTTCTGAACCGCGAACACTCGGTTGGCCTCGCGCTGCATGACGTCGACGATATCGGGCATGACTTCGACGGCACCCCTGCCGGCGAGCTTCGTCCGGATCATTCCGCCGGCGGTGAGATAAACCGCCGCATAGGCGTCAAAACCCGCGACACGCCGTTCGGTTTCGTCGGCCAGCCAAGGCATCATACAACCAGCCTTTTCCTTGTCCTGTTTGCCCCCGGCCGCCAGAACCCCCGCGGCCGAGCGTAATCCCAATTGGTCGATGGCGGCATCGGTGGCCGCGGATGTTAGCAGAGCATCAACCGTTTCCTCGGCTGCAACATTTAGTACTGCTCGGGTTGCCCGAATCGCGCCATCAATGCCTTTATTGGCGAGAACCAGACGATGCAGTCGCCCGCGGCTGGATGCGATCGTAGCCATCAGATCAGCGAATTCGTCCTCGTGCACCCAGCCGGTGACGATGCCGAGAGCGTTGGCCAGCGCATAGTTGGCACCGCTTCGCGCAGTATTTAGTATTTCGTCGCGCGCCACCAGCAAAGCCTCCTCCGCGGTGCGTTCGTCCATCACCTTGAAATAGGGCGCGAGCCCGGCTTCTACCGGGAACCGTCCTAGCAGGGACTCGCAAAACGCATGGATAGTCTGGATCTTCAGACCACCTGGTGTGTCGAGTACTTCGGCAAATAGACGTCGAGCGATCGCGCGTGTCGCAGGCGTCGACGTTTCACCGGACAAATCAAGAATGGCGGCATCTAGTTCAGACTCCGGCATAACAGCCCAGTTTCCCAGCAGACGGCGAATGCGGTTTTGCATCTCCGCCGCAGCGGCGCGGGTAAAAGTCAAACACAGGATCTTGCCGGCGGGGCTGCCGTTCAAAAGCAGACGCAAGACCCGATCGGCCAACACTTTGGTCTTCCCCGACCCGGCCGAGGCAGACACCCAGACCGATGCGTTGGGCGTCGAAGCGATCGCTTGGGCTCTGGTATTTACGAATCCGCCGGGTTTACCACCAATTTTTTGGACCGCCTCATCAGTCACGAGCCGACGACCATTCCTGCAACCGTTCCAGATGTTCGAAATCCGAATGCCGAGGTGCTATATCTGGATCCGGACGCGCGGCGTACGGCGTTTCTGGGTCGCCATAATAATCCAGCAAGGAAATCAGCCCCGCTAGGGCTTGCTCCGCAAGAGTCGAGGGATCGTCGCCCACATCGCGGATCTCGCCGGCCGGATCACCACCGGACAGCTTCCAGTAAGTCAGCGCGGTCACATTGCCAGGAGCAATATCACCGAACGCGCCGTGAACAATCATCGCCGCTTCCAGCGGCAGCTGAGGCGATAGGCCGGCGTTCACGTCCTTCTTAGCGGGGACGGCGCCGGTCTTGTAATCGACGATTTCGTAGCTGCCATCTGCCAATTCGTCGATGCGATCTGCGCGGGCGCGCAGCTGGAACGGCCGGCCGCCCCGGTCGATATTCAGAATACCGTGGACCTCGGTGAAGCGCTTTGTGGTTTCGGGCGCGCGTTCAGTTTCGAGGGCCACGACCCATACGGCGATGCGCTCGAATCGTGGCCACCAGAATGCGCGAATACCTGGGCGATCCATCCATGGTGCGAACTCTTCCTCTCCAATTTCCAGCAACCGGCCGAGCGCGTCGTCGCCCTCCGCGTAACTCGAATCGCGAACGAAGCGGTCGATCGCGTTGTGGATAATCGACCCTCTGTCGGCAGCACTAGGATCAGAATCCACCGGATTAAGCGGCGACAGTTCTAGGATACGCCGGGCATAAACTGCGTAGGGGTCGCGTATGAGAGTTTCGACCTCCGTGACCGACAGCCGGTCGGGCCGCGAATCTAGGGGCGGTACAGGAGCGGGCGCTTGAAGGGGTATCCCTTCCCTGCGGGTGTCGATTTCATTCTGCCATGAAAGCCATTTTTCTTCGTCCCGGGCCCAGTCCCGCAAAACGGTAAGGCCACGTTCATTAGCAGACAGAAACGTCTCGATACGTGTTAGCCAGCGGGCGGGGACCGTGGGTGAGCCGTCGACCCGGGTGGATCGTGTCACCACGGCATTTGGGGCCGATATAGCCTGAACGAAATCGTGCGCCGTGAGCCCGATACGCCGCTCTGGCGGAGCGAGACCGAACGCTTGGCGCATCGGACGGCTCATCCACGGATCGGTGGCGGGTTCGGGTGGCCACACACCTTCGTTCAGACCGCCGAGGATAACCACATCTGCCTGTTGCATGCGGGCCTCGAGCAGACCCCAGATATTGAGCCGGGGGTGCTGCCCGTATTGCGGACGCACCACCACACCCGCCATCATCACATCCAGCAGGGCCGGCCAGTCACGCCCCGGTATCGGCGGCAGGACTTCCATCGAGGCACGAAGATCGTTGAAAAGGGCGGCGACGCCTTCCCCCGTCGGGCCAGCCCATAGCCGCTCGGTGCCGGTCTGGTCGTGCGACGACGCCAAGATCTCCGCAAAGGCGACATGGGCTTCCAACAGTTCTATCGCGTACACGCTGCGGCGATTCATGAGCTTCGTTAGCGGACTTGCCATTTCCGCGAGGCCCTCCACCCAAAGGGTCAGTGAAGTTTCCGGTTCAATATGGGCAAGCTGTTCATGCAGCCCACGGAACCCCGGCGCCGGGCGCGGGCCTCGCATAATCGCGATTTCTATCTCCCTCACCCGGTCGCGGAACTTTGCCGGGTCCATCCCGCCGGCCGCCAACGGATGCTTTAAGGTTGCCAGCAGCGGCACCGGTGCGGCATCCGCTCCCACAGCGTGAGCGGTAAGGCGAAGAAATACTCCGGGCACGGTGTCGGCAATCGGCGTACCGCCGGAATCGTCGATATCGATTCCCCACCGCCGTAGTTCGGCTGCTACCCGGCGCGCCAGACGGCGGTCAGGTGTGATCAGGGCAGCAGTACGCGCGTCGACTTCCAGAACTTCCCGCATAATCAAGGCGATCGCCAGAGCTTCTTGCTGCGGCCCGGGGGCGGTGACGACCCGGACACTCGAAAATGCCATACCCAGATCGCTAGGCGGGTCCTCCGCCGCCGTTGTCACTGGCGGCCGCAAGGCCAAATTCAACACATCAACACGGCCAGTGTCGTCGGAATCGCCACGTGTCCACGGCAAAACGTCGATAATATCGACGTTCATTCGCCGTAGCAGGTTGACCATCCCGAATTGCGCGTGGCCCGGACCCAGCGCATCGCGGCTGCTCTCGTCGAGCGATTGGTCAAGACCGGGCAGCACGACGGCGCCGTTCGGGAGGGACGCAACGCAGCACATCAGATCAGCGGTCGCGGGGATGCTACCGGTCGACCCCGCCGCGATAACGGGCCCGGCGGGCGGATTAGATTGCCACAGCGCGATCTGTGTCTCGATTAGACGGTTGCGGCGGTCCGCCGGGTCGATGCACCCCTGTTCGGCCAGAATAGACGGCCAATTCTCGGTTACGATTTTCAGGAATTCCAGGGTCTCCTGCCAATGGCCAGCATAGCGTTCGGGAACGATCCGACCAAGTTTAGAAAAATCCAATCGTTCGGTCTGGGCCTCATCGAGCAGTCGGGCTAGCTCCCTCGCCAGCAATGCTGCATGGGCAGCGGACATATTTTCGTTGCCGACCATAATCAGACGCGATAGTAGCAGCTGCCGTCGCAGCGCCGGTATCGCGGGCGGCAAGTTTGTGTCTGGGGAGAACAAGGGCTCTTCGAAGGTAAGAAAGCTGAACTCGTCCTCGTCGATATCACCGATGGGTGTCATTTTCGGCAGCAGGACCGGTGCGCCGCCGGTCCCACGCAAAAATGCCTCGCTAAGGGCCCGGCAGGACCGCCGGGTGG
>CEUL01026309.1_pt1 | contig 13520 bp, 17 predicted proteins | sample 427021 | NCBI WGS metagenome assembly CEUL01 (sample SAMEA2622800, study PRJEB7988) | marine metagenome | isolation source: saline water (ENVO:00002010), including | reverse complement strand
AAAGAAGCGCCTGTAATGGATGGAAGTGCAAAAGATTTTGTAGATGCCCTCCAATCAGTAAATTTTATTGAACAGAAGCAAGATAGACATGTTTTAGAAATAAGTCGGCCAGTAGTGTATTCTGATCTTAAGAAAGAAATTGATATACACGTAGTGCCTGCAGATAGATTTAGAGTCACCTTTTTAGTTGAATATCCTTTGCCAGCTCTTGGTACGCAATATGAAGCCATATATAATATGGAGGAAGATTTCGCTAGAGATGTTGCGCCAGCAAGAACATTTTGTTTTCTAAGTGAGGTTGAGCAGCTTAGAGAAAAAGGATTAATTAAAGGGGGAAGTTTATCTAATGCGGTAGTAATACTAGATAGAAGAATTGAGAATGGAGAAATTGATCACTTAAGAAAATTATTCGGAATTGAAGATAAAGTCATTCAAGGATCCAATGGAATTTTAAATGGAAAAGTATTGCGCTTCCATAATGAGCCAGTAAGACATAAGACCCTTGATTTAATTGGAGACTTAGCTTTGCTTGGAATTTCTATCAAAGGACATGTAACCGCAGCTCGCAGCGGTCACGAAAGCAATGTTGAGTTTGTAAAAATGATTCGTAAAGAGTATAAAGATCAATTATAGTTTAATTCTTTTGTAAGATTTTGGATAAAAGATCACAATTTAACATCCAAGATATTTTGGAGCTTCTACCTCATAGGTATCCAATGGTCTTAATCGATCGTATAATAGAAATCGAACATGGTAAGACTTTAACAGCAATTAAAAATGTTACTATTAATGAACCTTTTTTTGCTGGCCATTTTCCTTCCCAGCCAATTATGCCAGCAGTTTTAATTTTGGAAAGTATGGCCCAAGCTGGTGCATTTCTAGTATTAAATAATGTCCCAGAACCTTTGAAAAAAAATATGTTATTTTCATCAATAACTGATTCAAAATTTCGAGCTCCTATAGTACCTGGAGATCAAGTAAAAATCAAAATGCAACTTGCAAAAATTCGTTTAGGGGCTGTAAAGCTTATAGGAAAAGCATTTGTAGATGATAAATTAGTGGCTGAAGCTAACTTAATGGCAAATATAGTTAATAGGGCAGGATCGTAGAATTACTACAAATTTACACCCGACATCGCTTATTAGTGAAAAAGCTAATTTAGGGAATAATGTTTCAGTAGGCCCTTTTTCTGTTATTGAGGATGATGTCTCCATTGGTGATAATACAATTATAGGTAATTTTACTACGATTTGTAGTGGTACCAAAATCGGTAAAAACAGCCATATCTTTCATAATTGTAGCATTGGCGAAATACCCCAGGATCTAAAATTTACAGGAGAAAATACAGAAACTTCCATAGGCGATAATACTATAATACGGGAAAATGTTACAATTAACCGTGGGACATCTGCTTTAGGTAAAACTGAAGTAGGAAGTAATGTTTTATTAATGGCAGCAGTTCATATTGCTCATGATTGTATTGTTCATGATAATGTTATCATGGCAAATATGTCTACTCTTGGAGGGCATGTAGAAATACAAGAATTTGCATCTTTAGGTGGCGGGGTTCTTGTTCATCAGTTTTGTAAGGTTGGGTCACATGTTTTTATTGGAGGTGGTTTTCGAGCTGTACAAGATGTCCCTCCATATATTTTAGCGGTTGGAGAACCTTTGCGATTTGGCGGTATTAATTCTATAGGATTGAAAAGAAGAGGATTCTCTATAGATACACTTTCTAAAATTAAAAAAGCATATAAATTATTTTTTCGTTCTGATTATACTAGAACAGATGCATTAGATATGTTAAAAAACATGTCTGATAATGAAGAAATTAAAAATATTACTAATTTTATCAATAACAGTGAACGCGGGATTATATAACTATTTAATAGGAATGTATGAAATTAATTTTCATAGAGTTTATTATTGCATCTCAGTTATTATTTGCACAACTTCCTTCGTACGATATTTCAGAAGTTAATGTTTCAAAATTTTCATCTTCTATTACACCGCTTATAAAAAGTACTTCATTCTCTTTAGGGCACCATCAATTAGTTAGTAATAATTTAAATCAAGATCTTTCTATAAGTATAATATTTCCGATAGGATATGATTTAACTAATAAATCATTTATAGGAAAATCCATAATGGGGTTGCCATTATTTCATGGATCTTTACTGATATCAAATAATTTAAGAATTAATGGGAAAATTGGTGGTTTTACAAGTGATAATGATGTGATTAATTATTATAGTTATGGTTTTTCATTAGGATTAATGAAAGATAATCCAAGTTTATGGATTGCAGATTTGAGTATAGGGAAAATGGATGGTCCTAAATATATTAATTGTAGAACATTTGACTTTTCAATTGTTAAATCAAATTTATTTAGTTTTATCCCAATTTTCATTGGTTTTGGGAATAATCAGTTTAATAGTAGAGTTTTTAATATGAATAATGTAGAAATTCCAAAAAATATTTCAGGATCCATTAATTATTTAATACTTGGAAAAATATTCCCATTATTCAAATGGAGAATTTCTCCACAAATACGTCTAAACTCTCAGTTTTCACAGTTTTCAATTAGCTTTCAAAAGAAATTTGGATAAAAATGACTAAAAGAATTTCTATACTAGGCTCTACAGGATCTATTGGGGTTAGTACTTTAGGTGTGGTTGATCAGTTTCAAAATCAATTTGATATTGTATATTTATCTACTTTTCAAAATTGTAAGTTAATTATAGAGCAAGCAAAAAAGTATCGCCCTAAAGCTGTAGTTATTGTTAATGATTCAAATATAGAAAATGTTAAGAAAGAACTAGTTAAGGATAATATTGATGTTCTCGTTGGAAGAGAAGGCTTATTAGAGATTTCAAAAAGAGATGATATTGATTTAGTAATGAATGGGCTAGTTGGATCTGCAGGAATGGAACCCACTATTAATGCGTTAAATTCTGGTGTTGATGTAGCATTAAGCAATAAAGAAAGTATGGTTATGGCAGGTGATTTAATAAATAAGATAATGAATGAAAAAGGCGCAAAAATTTACCCTGTCGATAGTGAGCATTCAGCTATTTGGCAATGTTTAGTAGGTGAAAATATTCAAGATGTAAAGAGAATTATTTTAACAGGAAGTGGTGGCCCATTTCGGACAAGAGATATAAGCACTTTTGCAGAAATCTCTTTAGAAGAAGCATTAAATCACCCGAATTGGAGTATGGGAAATAAAATAACAATTGATTCAGCAACTATGATGAATAAAGGTTTAGAAGTGATTGAAGCTCGTTGGCTATTTGATCTTAAAATTCATCAAATTGATATATTGATTCACCCTCAATCTATAATACATTCTATGGTGGAGTTTAATGATAGATCTATAAAAGCCCAATTAGGAATACCTGATATGAAAATTCCTATTCAGTATGCGCTTACATACCCAACACATTTATTATCTGATTGGGAAGAGCTTGATTTAGCTAAAATTGGTGAACTAACTTTTGAAGAAAAGGATATAGAAAAATTTCCTTGCATCGAACTTGCATATGAATCATTGCGGAGTGGTGGATCAACTCCTGCTGTACTTAATGTGGCAAATGATAATGCAGTTTATAGTTTTTTAAATAAAAAGATTAAATTCACGGATATACCCATTATAATTGAAGAAGCTTGTAGCACACATGATTTTATTAAAAATCCAAATTTAGATGAATTATTAGAATTGGAACTTTGGACTAATGAATTCGTAAAGAATAAAATTGATAATAAATAAAGGATTTAATTAAATGACTACAATTTTAGCATTTATTTTTGTTTTAGGTGTAATAGTTATTATACACGAGTTAGGGCACTTTTTTGCCGCAAGGTCAGTTGGCGTTCGTGTAGATAGATTTTCGATAGGGTTTCCACCTAGACTTTTTACTGTTAATTCAGTTGATGAAGGTTTTGAAGTAAATTTATTTTTTTACAAAAAAAATAAACAAAATAAAATTAGTTGGGATATAATTAAAACCTGGAATATTAATGTACCAGGAAGAACAGGAAGCGGTACAGAATATTGTTTTGCAATAGTTCCTTTAGGTGGATATGTCAAATTAGCAGGAATGATAGATGAAAGTATGGATGGTACAATTAAACATGAACCATATGAGCTAATGAGTAAACCTGTTTGGGCTCAAATATGGGTAATGAGTGCCGGTGTAATAATGAATATATTATTAGCTTTTGTAATATTTACATCACTAGCCTGGTATCAAGGGGTTCCAACTTCGGAAAACAAACCAATTATTTATAGTGTTGAAGAGGATTCTCCAGCAGAAAAAGCAAAACTACTACCTGGGGATAAAATAATTAAAGTTAATGATTATAATATTAATACCTGGTCAGATCTTTCAAGCACGATACAAAAAAAGCCAAATCAATCAATTAATGTTACTTTTTTAAGGAATGGTGAAGAAAGTTCAATTGATATTTATACAACATTTAGAGTTTTTCCTGTAGATGGTAAATTGGATACTCTTGGAATGATTGGTATTGCACCAGAATTTATTTATGAACCAATTGGTTTAATTAAAGCATCTCAATTGGGTGCTGTATCTACAATGGGTGGTCTGGGTTTAGTGGTATTATCAATAAAATTGTTGATTTCTGGACAAGCATCTGTAGGAGACCTAGGTGGGCCTATACTAATAGCTCAGATTGCTGGGGAAACTGCAAGAGCCGGGCTTATTTCATTATTTGGTTTTATGGCAATCATAAGTTGTAATTTAGCTTTTATAAATTTTTTGCCAGTGCCAGGGTTAGATGGCGGGCATGTTTTTATTATTTTAGCTGAATCAATTTTAAGACGAAAATTTACTTTAAAGACACGAATGATAATTCAACAGATTGGAATGGCCTTTTTACTGTTATTAATGGCTACAGTTATGATAAATGATATAGGGCGACTATTTACAAATTGATTTCGTTTATTTTTAATAACATTGATCCATACTGTAATTTTATTCTTATTTGAATTGGTATTCTTTTTTCGTCATTGCTAAACCAAATCATCATATCCCCTTTGTTTTTTAATAATGTACTTCCTTCCCTGAAAGGTTTTACAACTAAACAATCGAATGGACCAATAATAGTATTTATTTTTTCTTTAGATTTAGTAATTATCTGAATTGGAGTAATCTTTTTTCCAGTAAATGTATTGATTGTAGTTGTTTTTCCAATTATTAACGATTTTGTGCGAAGAACATAAAATAGAGAGTATGGATCATAAACATATCCGTTAATAAATATAGTATCATTATTTGTTATAGAAATAAAATTATCATAATCAATTATTGTTTCAGATTCTTTTGAATAATTCCCCTGATTTATGCTTTTGATTATTTTATTTGTATGTAGTTTTTTTATATCAAGCCAAGTATCAATTTGATCATCAATTGAATAAATTGTACTAAAAGGGAAAGAAGTTTTTGCAACAAACCTTATTTGAATATTACTGGTATCACCGTTATCTATTACTTCTAAGAATGCTTTTCCAGCTTTAATACCAGCGAAAGAAACATCATAAATAAGTTTTTCACCAATATTAAATGGAATACGATCAACAGCTTTTATTGTAGAAAATAAAAATATTACTATTAATATAAATTTTTTCATTTTCTTATTATTTGAAATTGATTATTTCTTAGTATATATATTGTTGACCCTCTTGATTTAGGTAATACACCTGCATTTATTATAATATCAACTTCATCCCCAAACTCATCTATCATTTCTGATGGATTGTTCATTGGTTTGTTGCCATGTCTATTCACACTTGTTGATGTAATTGGATATCCTATTTCTGATACCAGTTTTGGCCCAATAGTTTTGTCCGGTATACGATAGCCGATTAAATTATTATTGCTCATGATTGATTTATGAACAACTCCATCGATACTTGGAAGAATAAATGTAGTTTTACTATTAATATTTTCTTTAATAAAACTCATTTTTTCTTTCGATAATTTTGTATAGCGATTTAATTCTTCAAAATTTTCTATGATAATACTCATTGGCGAGCTTCTTCTTTTTATACTATTTATTTTCTTAATTGCATTTTCATTCCTAGCATCAACTCCGAATCCATATAGTGTATCTGTTGGATATATTATAACCCCACCTTTATCAAGAGAATTCTTACAAATAGAAAATATATTTGGATCATCTATTGCAATACTTTTTAACATAATAAGACACTCACTACGGTTTAGTTTTCCAACGTCTGTGAAACCAAAAATATTGCTCTGGATGTTTTATAATAATATTCTCTAATAAACGGGTATAAGATATTGTTATAGATTCAATATCTGATTTTTTATTTGTTATAATAGGTTGAACATTCAAAAAATATTCGTTTGTACTTTCCATATGTAAGGTAACAAATATAATGGGAGCTTTAGATTTCAAATGAAATAATGCTGCTCCTTTATGTGTTGATGCTTTCATACCAAAAAATTCAACAAATATTCCACTATTCTTTGCATCTTGATCACTTGCCAAAGCTAAAATATTATTTTCACTTAAAGCGTTATACATCAATGCAAGTGGTGATTTTCTTGGTAAAATATTTATTCCATTATTTTTTCGTAATTCATTAATAAACCTATCTGCACCAATGTTATTTTGTCTCTGACCAATAAGTAATAAAGAGTATTTATTTATACCAAACCAACCTAATAGAAGTTCCCATAATCCAAAGTGCCCAGAAACTAGTAGTATCCCTTTATTTTCATTGATGGCATCTTTCAAATATTGTATTCCCCTTACTGAAATATGCGCATTTGTAACGCTTTTTGGTAATGATAGAAATTGCATTAAACTATATATAAAAAAACGATATGCATCTTTTAATATTACCTCTCTTTTGTTTTTCGATAGTTTTGGGAAAGCAATCGATATATTCTTTCGGGCTTCTTTTTGCCGTATTTTTAAATATTTATAACAAAAAGATCCAATTTTATTAGCATAAATAAGCTGGGTGTTCGGATTGAAAGATCGTATCAAATTTGATAGTTGCGTAAGTAAGCTATATGTTAAACGATATTTAAGTTTCATTTCTTGAAATGTGTGGTGCGTTTTTAACTGAATCTAAGGTAATTTCATATAGGTCAATATTTAATTTCCGAGGATTTTTGAATAATATTAATAAACAAATTCTTTTTTTAGTAGTTTACTATTTTGCGAATGTAGCCAATATCTATTCTGCAGAGCAAACAGTATACCGCGTTCCAATACAAGGTGTTATTGATCTTGGGCTCCCAACTTTTATTGAAAGAATTGTAAATGAAGCTGAAAAAAATCAGGTTCAAGCAATTATTTTTGATATTGATACATTTGGTGGGCGTGTGGATGCTGCAACACAAATTAAAGATGCAATTCTTGATTCGGATGTGCCTACTATAGCATTTATTAATCGTCGTGCAATTTCTGCAGGAGCTTTGATCTCATTATCTTGTGAAAAAATATATATGACTGGGGCAGGTACAATTGGTGCAGCGACAGCAGTTGATATGTCCGGGAACAAAGCTTCAGAAAAAGTAATTAGTTATATGCGAGAGGAAATGGCATCTACTGCTGAGAATCGCAATAGAAATACTGAAATTGCAAAGTGTATGGTAGATGAAGATTTATCATTTACACATGTTGTTATTGATGATGATTCAATAGAAGTCACAGATCTGGAAGGTAGAAAAGAGGGGAAGCTAATTACTCTTACAACTGAACAAGCAATTAAATATAAGATGGCAGATGGATCAGCAGAGGATTTTGATGAGCTATTAACTTTAGTTGAATTGACAAATGCAGAAGTCAAGACTTTTTCAGAAAACTGGTCTGAGAATCTAGTGCGTTTTTTAACAAATCCAGTTGTTGCTTCCTTATTAACGACATTTGGATTTTTAGGAATATTGTTTGAATTACAAAGCCCCGGTTGGGGTATTCCTGGTACATTTGGGGCAGTTTGCCTAACACTATCTTTAAGTGCTTCTGTAATAGTGAAGTTAGCAACAAAGTCAGATTTACTTATTGTTTTACTTGGATTTGGCTTATTAATGGTTGAAGCATTTTTAATACCTGGGTTCGGTATAGCTGGGCTTGCAGGCATTGGAGTAATATTATGGGGTCTTTATATGTTACTATTACCAGATGTCCCAGTTTCTCAAGAAATATACGATGCTGCAATGACTGGATTAACTATTGGTTTAATAGGAGGAATATTTGCTTTAATCCTTTTATTTCGATTGATGACTAAGACAAAGTTTTGGGTAAAATTAACTTCTCCAGGAATCCAAAGTGATGAAGAAGGTTATAATTCTTCATTAGGTTTAGAAAATTTTATAGGTGAAACGGGTGTCGCAACTTCTGATTTAAGGCCATCAGGTTGGGTATTTGTAAAAAACACAAAAATATTTGTTGTGACTGAGGGAGAATTTGTTGATAAGGATCAACAAATAAAAATTTTATCAGTAGATGGCAACCGTGTCGTCGTTAGACTTTATACAAATGAATAACTAGGAGTATATCATGATAAGTTATGTAATGTTAGTATTTGTTTTATTATTTATTCTATTATTTTTCTACTTTGTACCATTGGGCTTGTGGATTCAAGCTGTAGTGAGTTTGGGAGTAGGTCGAATAACAATTATTGATCTTATACGAATGAGACTTCGTAAGATTGCTCCACGATTAGTCGTAGATGGCGTAATAAACAGTCATAAGTCTGGATTAAACACTATATCAACAGATATGCTGGAAACACATTATTTAGCTGGCGGAACAGTTCCAAATGTAGTATCTGCCCTTATTGCTGCGGCAAAGGCAAATATACCATTACCTTTTGAAACAGCCACAGCTATTGATTTAGCGGGTAAGGGATGTGAAGGCGGCAGTAGAAACCAGTGTATATCCAAAAGTTATTGATGCACCAAGAGATGGTTATTTATCAGCTGTTGCAAAAGATGGGATTGAGTTAAAGGCGCGTGCAAGAGTTACAGTTCGGACTAATATACCAGGATTAGTAGGCGGTGCAACAGATGATACTATAATTGCTAGAGTTGGTGAGGGAATTGTTAGCGCTATTGGCTCATCTTCAACATATGGTTCTGTTCTTGAAAATCCAGATAATATATCACGCGCTGTTTTGCAAAAGGGTCTGGATGCAGGGACTGCATTTGAAATACTTTCTATTGATATAGCAGATCTTGATGTTGGCAAAAATGTCGGAGCCCAACTACAAGCTGATCAGGCTGAAGCGGATTTGCGCGTTGCTCAAGCTAAGGCTGAAACTAGACGAGCAATGGCTGTAGCTGAAGAGCAGGAAATGATTGCACGGGTCCAAGAAATGCGTGCAAAAGTTGTAGAGGCTGAGGCAGAAGTCCCAATGGCAATGTCACAAGCTTTTCGCGAGGGGAAACTAGGAGTCTTTGATTATTACAATATGCGTAATATAGAAGCAGATACAGGAATGCGAGATTCAATTGCAGGAAGTAAAGAGTCTGATTCCACTACTCAACCAGGAGCGGAAGAAAATTAGATGGATGGATTAGCATACTGGTTATTTATTGCTGCGCTGTATTTTTTGTCATCTTTAATGAAAAGAAGACAGCAGAAATTTGCTCGCAATAAATTAGAACGGGAAGATATTGACGCTGATGATAGTGATTTTATTGAGAATAAGACATCACCAGCACCAGAATCTATGGATGATTTTTTTGATCAATTAAGGAATTACGGAAAAGAGTTTTTAGATTTTGAAGAAGATGATGATGATCAATACCTCTCTGAAGATGAAGAACAAATCAAGCAGGAGGTAATTATAGAAGAACCATCGGAAGACAAATCTAGAGCTGTCTTTGAAGACTTGTCAGAAGAAAAATTGGAACCCATACATGAAGAGTATAGGATAACAAAAAAACAGAATCAGAATATGTCATTATTAGTTAATTCTATTTTAAGTGATAATAATAAAGTAAAAAAAGCAATTATTTTAAAAGAAATATTTGATAAACCACGGGCTTTAAGGAGATCAATGCGATAGCATATTTATACTAATTCATTAAAAATATCAGTTATATTTTTTTTAAGATCTTCTTCAGATCCATCATTATGAATTACAAAATCTGCTAATGCAACTTTTTCTTCTTCTGACCACTGCAAATCTATTCTATTTAATATCTCTTCTCTACTTAGTGTTTCTCTAGCTAATGCACGTTCCATTCTAGTCTTTATTAAAGCAGTAATTACGATCACATAATCCATATGAGTATCAGCTCCTGATTCATATATAAGAGCGGCATCTACAATAAAGATATCATGATTTCCACCATCAAGTTTTTTATCAAATTGTTTATCAATTTCCTTAAATACATAGGGATGTACTATTGTATTTAATCTTAGTTGATGATCTTGATCTTGAAATGCAACACGTGCCAATTTATTATTATCAACATTACCATCTCCAGTCATAATATCTGTACCAAATTCAGAAATTAGTTCGTTTTTAATTGTTTCATTTGATAAAAGTATGTTTTTTGCTTCTTTATCAGCATCAAACACATAGGCACCCAATTCTTCAAGAATCTTACTAGCAGTACTTTTTCCAGTTCCTATCCCACCTGTTAATCCTATCCGCAACATAGTTATTCAAGAACCTTTACAATTTGTTGGTAAACACTATCAATATTTCCACTACCATCAATTCTTTTTATAAGATCTTTTTTTTGATAATATTTAAGCAATGGTGCAGTTTGTTTATTATATACTTCGAGCCTTTTAATAATTACTTGATTTCCATCGTCTGACCTTTGCAATAGTTTACCACTACATTTGTTGCACTTACCTTCTATTTTGGGCGGATTAAATAACAAATTCGTAATATTCCCGCACCCCTCACAAGTTCTTCTACTTGATAATCTTTTAATTATGGATTGATCATCAAGTTCAATGGAAATGACGGAATCAATTTTTTGATTCATTTTATTAATAAAACTATCTAATCCTTCAGCTTGAGGTATAGTTCTTGGATAACCATCTAATAGGTATCCTTTTTTAGTATCATCTTGATTCAGTCTTTTCCCCATAATATTTAATAACTCATCATCTGGGACTAAATGTCCTTTATCAATATATTTTTTAGCTTTTATTCCTAAGGAAGTGGATTGCGATATTTCTTCTCGCAAGATATCACCCGTAGATAAATGAACGATACCAAAATATTGTTTAATAAGTTTGGCCTGAGTTCCTTTACCAACGCCTGGTGGACCGATAAATATTAAACGCATAATGAAAACCTTATACTAATAATACGCTTAAATCAGTAACCCCGCAATGGTTGCTGTAAGCCATGATGCTATAGCCCCTCCGAACATTGTTTTAAGACCTAATTGTGCAATATCTTTTCTTCTTTCTGGTGCAATTCCTCCAATTCCTCCAAGTTGTATGCCAATAGAGGCAAAATTTGCAAACCCGCAAAGAGCATAACTTGAAATAATTGCTGATCTTTCAGAAAGCACATTATCAGATATTAATGTGGATAAATCACCGAAAGCAATTAATTCAGTGAGTACAAGCTTTTTCCCCATCAACGATCCTACCACATATGCTTCTTGCCATGGTACACCCATTACCCAGGCTAAAGGACTAAAAATCCATCCCAATATTTGTTCTAAACTTAATCCAAATAAGGACAACACGGCATTTACCATTGCAATTGTAGCAACAAATGCAATTAACATGGCAGCTACATTTGCTGCTAATTTCATTCCATTCGTTGCCCCTGTTGATAGTGCCTCCATAATATTATCATCATCATTCTTAATAGAAATGGTTAAGTCTCCTTTGGTTTGAGATTCTTCTGTCTCTGGATAAATTATTTTTGCAACGACTAATGCAGCAGGTGCACTCATAATTGATGCAGCTAGTAAATGCCCAGCAATTCCATCTATATTTCCTAGCATACTTACATACATGGCCATCACGCCTCCAGCAACTGTTGCAAACCCTCCAATCATAACTGCTGTTAATTCAGAATTTGTCATTTTTGATACAAATGGTTGAACTAATAGAGGGGCTTCAGTTTGACCAACAAATATATTTCCTGAAATACACAATGTTTCCGAACCGCTTGTCCCCATTGTTTTCTGCATAATTCTTGCAGTATTTTTTACTAAGAACTGCATCACTCCTAAATGATATAAAACATTTATCAATGATGAAAAGAAAATCAATGTTGGTAATATTCTAAAAGCAAAATTCATCAATGGAGCTTCAACAATATTTTGACCAAATGATTTAAATAAGAAATCACTTCCTGCATCGGAAAAACTAAGTAAATTTTTAACAAATATATCTATTGCACCAAAGAAAGGAATTCCAATAGGAGTTTTTAATATAATTATTGCAAAAGTTAACTGTAAGCTAAGTCCCCAGAAAACAAGTCTCCATGAAATAGCTACTCTATTATTTGACATTGCCATAGCAATAGTCAATAAAATAAAGATACCAAAAACCCCTATTAATTGATCCATATATTAAATTGGGTTTTTATAGCAATGTCTACAGCGCGCTTCATAAATATCAGTTTCTCCAATAACAACCTGACTATTATCCTTTGAAAGTCTTTGAGTATATGATGCAGGGTTTCCACATTTTACACATATTGCTTGAAGTTTATCTAAATAATCTGATTCACACATTAATTTTGGCATCGGTCCAAATGGAATACCTTTAAAATCAGTATCCAAACCAGCTATAATCACTCTTTTTCCCCTTGAAGATAAATCTTTTACAAGATCAATAATGCTATCATCAAAAAATTGAGCCTCATCTATGCCAACTACATCTGCATCATTTGCAAGATCATTTATTTCTGTTATTGATTCTACAACGAATGACTTTAGTTTTAATTGATTATGAGATACAATATTACCTTCTTCATATCTGGTATCAATCTTTGGTTTGAAGATTTTTACATCTAATCTAGCAATTTTTGCTCTCCTTAATCTTCTTATCAATTCCTCAGTTTTACCGCTAAACATATTTCCACATATTACTTCAATGCATCCAAAATTATTCATTTCCCTTATCATAATGAGTCCTTATCAAAAGCATTTGGTAATAATTCAGCACTTGTGGTACTATCAATATTTCCAGAATCATCACTAATATATATTAATATCTCGCCACAAATATCCCAGATTACCTGCCTACATGCACCACAAGGACTTCCACCATTCTTAGTTGCAATTGCTAGCGCAGTAAATTTTGTGTGTCCATTAGCTATAGCATTATAAATTGCTATTCTTTCCGCACAGCACGTTAAACCATAGCTGCTAGACTCGACATTACATCCCCCAAAAGTCTTACCCGATTCAGTTAAAATAGCTGATCCTACTGTATATTTTGAAAATGGGGCTATTGCTTTGTTCCTCATCTGAATTGCTTTTTTTATTAACTCACCCATCATTCTATTCTTATTTTTTTAAATA
>CEUL01134745.1_pt1 | contig 13567 bp, 16 predicted proteins | sample 427021 | NCBI WGS metagenome assembly CEUL01 (sample SAMEA2622800, study PRJEB7988) | marine metagenome | isolation source: saline water (ENVO:00002010), including | reverse complement strand
CCCGCCGTTTTCGAGACGGTGAAAAAGCGGGTAATCGACAAGCCAGAACACACCATTGAGGTGAAGGTGCCTGCAACAACCAAAACGGTGCGCGTGCAGCACGTTGTCGAGCCGGCAAAGGTCAAGCGCATTAAGGTACCTGCGGTGTATGAGCGCTACAGCTATCGTGAAAAAATTGCCGATGAGACCTTGGTGTGGCGGCAAATTCTGTGCAAACGCGACGCAAGTGAAGCCAGAATTCGCAATGTTCAGCGAGCCCTGAACGAGCGCGGCTTTGATGCGGGCTATGCCGATGGCATTCTCGGTAAACGCACACGTACCGCTATTCACAGTTTTCAGCAGGAGAAGGGATTGGCGACAGGCCGTTTGTCAGTCGAGACCCTGGACGCGTTGGATATTGCGGCACCCTAGCTAATGCTGTTCCCTTGCCGCCATATGCATTCGACTGCAAAATGCGGCTATGGAGAACCTTCAACAGTTACTTAATGAAGTAGCGGCATGCCGCCTTTGTGAATCGGCGCTGCCTCTTGGTCCGCGCCCGGTTCTGCGGGTCGCGCCAGAGGCTCGAATTCTTATTATCGGGCAGGCCCCGGGGCTAAAAGTGCACAATAGCGGGCTGCCCTGGGATGACCCTTCAGGTGATCGCCTTCGCGGCTGGTTAAATATCGATCGAGAGCAATTCTATCGCGACGCGCGCCTCGGTATTCTGCCGATGGGCTTTTGTTACCCCGGCAAGGGCAAGAGTGGCGATTTGCCGCCTCGCCCCGAGTGCGCGCCAACATGGCATGAGCGCCTATTGCAGCAGATGCCGCAAATAGAGGTTGTGCTGTTGATCGGCCAGTATGCTCAGAAACGCTATGCCGGTGATGACGAGAAAAACCTCACCGAGCGCGTGCGAAACCAATCGCTAGACGGGCGATTTATCAGTCTTCCGCATCCCTCGCCAAGAAATATCCGTTGGTTTAAGCAAAATCCTTGGTTTGATGAGCAGCTACTGCCATCGTTTCAGCGCCGAATACACCCCCTGCTAAGCGAGTCGTCGTGAGAGATAAAAAACAGTCAGTGATCATTGGGCCCTGGCGGCTGCATCACAGTAAGAATGTCTACGAGAATCCGTGGCTGCGGCTTGAGCATCACGAGGTGACTACGCCGGGAAACACGCCGGGCATCTACGGGAAAGTTTGCTTTAAGAACCGCGCGGTGGGCGTGATACCGGTAGATGAGCAGGGCTACACCTGGTTGGTGGGTCAATATCGCTATCCGCTGCAAGCTTACAGTTGGGAGATACCTGAGGGCGGTTGCCCTCTCGGCAGCTCCGCGCCGGCGGCAGCGCTGCGCGAGCTGGCTGAAGAGACCGGCCTGCGTGCGGCGGCGTTGTACCCATTGATGACGCTGCACACCAGTAATTCCTGCACCGATGAAGTGGCAGAGCTTTATGTTGCGCGGGGCCTAAGGCCTGGCGAAAGCGCGCCGGAGCCCTGCGAGGAGCTTGAAATCCGGCGTCTACCCTTGACCGAGGTAATAGACATGGCGCTTTCCGGTGAGATTACCGATGCTATCAGCGTCGCTGCGCTGCTAAAACTGCACGCCTTGTTGCTGAAGTATGAGGGCTGTTGGAGGACGTTGCTTGAGCGCCTGCCGCCCAGTGAGATATAAACAACGTTGTCGGTAATAGCCGCCGGCGGCAAGACAGGGCCCTTGATAGGCGCCTAAGAGGAGGTCGTATGAAACAGATAATGCGGTGGAGCAGGGGTGTATTTGCTGCGTTGGTTGTCATGCTGTCAACGCTGGCGGGTGCCCATGCGGAAGAGTCCACCAAGGGCTTCAGTCGCGAGCAGGTAATGGAAAAAGCCGGGTTGTTTTTCGGCGAAACAACCGAGGGGTTGGCAAAGGCGGTCGAAAAGGTTTTTGCCGAACAAGGTGAGCCCAACGCCATTATTGTTGGCGAAGAGGTCTCTGCAGCGCTGGGGGTTGGTGTGCGCTACGGCCGCGGTGAATTGCAAACCCTTGGTGGGGAGGTGCGCGCGATATTTTGGCAGGGGCCTTCCATCGGATTTGATCTCGGGGCAAATGCCTCCAAGGTTTTTACGCTGGTTTATCAGCTTGACGACGTCGAGCGTTTGTATCAGCGCTTCCCGGGCGTGGAAGGGAGTATATATGTTGCGGCCGGTGTCGGGGTGAATTACCAGCGCAGTGGCGACATCGTATTGGCGCCTATCCGCACGGGTGTTGGTCTGCGTAGTGGCGCCAATGTTGGGTATTTGCAGTACAGCAAAAAAGCCAGCTGGAACCCGTTTTAGGGGCTCGCGCTAAAGCCCGGTTTACGCCGGGCTGGTTTCATCGCTGAGCGCTGCGGTCGTCTTTTCGGCTTGCGCCAGGTAGCGCTGGTGAAGGCAGTGGCAATAGTCGCAGAGGGCATTGACCACAATTTGGCTTCGCAGCGAGATCACCAAGTCGAAGGCGTGCTGAGCATCGGGCAGTTCGGCGTAGGCCACGGGGTTTTTCGAGCTGGCCTTCAACTCTGCATAGAGCTCACGCGACTCTTTCACCGGTACAAGTGTGTCCGCTTCGCCGTGAATAATAAGAAAGGGTGGTGCATCTTCATGTATCCATGACACGGGTGAGGCGCTGCGCCACAGTTCGCCGCCCTCGCTACGCGTCTTCTTAATCACGCGCTCAGCCAGCCATTGTTCTAAACCTTCGTTGTGCCGCTGTGCCTTGCTGTTCAGAAAATCATAGACCCCGTAAAACGGGATGCAGGCTTGCACCTGAGTGTCGCGCTCTTCAAAGCCCGGCTGAAACTCGGCGGCGTTAGCACTCAGTGCTAACAGACTACTTAAATGACCACCAGCAGAGCCGCCTGTGGCAACGATAAAGTCGGGATCACCACCGTAGTCGGCGATGTGATCTTTGGTCCAGACCAGCGCGCGTTTGCAGTCGATAATATGGTCGGGGAAGGTTGCCGCCGGACTCAGGCGATATTGAACGGCAACGCAAATCCAGCCGTTTTCGGCCAGCTGTGTCATCAGTGGCAGGGCCTGCTGCTCTTTGCTGCCCAGGTTTTGCATCCATGCGCCGCCGTGTATTTGTAGCAGTACCGGTGCATTTTTGGGGCAATCCCGGCGGCGATAGATATCGACATGAAGCTTGCGGCCATTAACATCGCAATAGGGAATATCCTTCAAACGCTCGACCCGCGGGTGGCGGAACGCGAAGGGTTTTAGCAAGCGGTCGCTGTCGGGGGTGTAGTGCAGGTTATCGGGAGTCTGCGGATAATCGTCAGTCTCCAGCGCTTCGCAAACAGCCGCACGCATAATTGCCTCATTATTTCGCGCCCTGAAGTAAAACAAACCCAAGCTAAGCCAGCTTGCCATGGCGATCAGCAGTCCGAGGCTATCGGCGAGGCCGTCGAGTTCGCCGAATAACACAATCCCTGCCGTAAGCAGCACATTGATGGCTATGATATGCAGACCGAGTTCGCCCGCTAACATGCCAAAAATGAAGCTGACGATGCCCATGAATTCAGGTTTACCTTTCCAGGGGTGGTAGGCGTTCCAGCTAAACCATGCCCAGAAGAGTGAAAGTGTCAGCATTGCGAATGTGCCTCGGTTGATGTGTACGACTCAGCGCGGAGAATGCCCGTATTGAATGGCGGTAATATAATAAAGCTTTTCGCCGGTTGGCGTTGTGACGGAAATTTCATCATCTACTCGCTTGCCAAGCAAGGCTTTCGCCAGCGGCGAGTCCATGGAAAGTTTGCCATTGCTGACATCAAACTCATCCGGGCCAACAATACGGTAATGGCTTTCGTTACCGTCTTCATCCTCTACGGACACCCATGCGCCGAAGAAGACCCGTTCTCGGTCGCTGGGGAATTCGTCGACCACAGTGAGTTCATCGAGCCGTTTGCTGAGAAAGCGCACCCGGCTGTCGATTTCCCGCAACCGCTTTTTGCCGTAGATATAGTCGCCATTTTCCGAGCGATCGCCATTCTTTGCCGCCTCGTGCACGGTTTGGGTGACTTGTGGGCGCTCTACCTTCCACAGTTGACGCAGCTCTTCACGAAGGGCGCGCTCGCCCTCGGGGGTGATGTACCGAGAGCCTCGTTGACGGGGCGGACGATAGCGACTCATTTGTTGTCAAAACCTTAAGCGAGATGCTGAATCGCTCATAATATCGCGATATGGTGTGAGGCAGGAATTGTTAGGAGGGAATATGCGCACGTTAATACTCTTCATAGGCGCGCTATTGTCGGTGCAGGCCGGGGCTGTTGAGCTGCAGGGGCAGTTGATACAGGGCGGGCTTATCCACGGCAAAGTGGCACCTGGCAGCCGGGTGGAGCTCGGAGAGCACTCGGTGAAAGTGGCCGAAAATGGCGTATTTGTTGCCGGTTTTGATCGGGATGCGCCCGCAGTAATGACGTTGCGCGTGTGCCACGACGGCGACTGTGCCAGCCAGGAGCTTGCGATAGCGCAGCGCGAATACGTCGTGCAGCGGGTAAATGGGGTCCCTCAGAAAACCGTGACACCGCCGGCAGAGGTGCTGGCGCGTATTCGTCAGGAATCCGCTATGGTGGGTAAGGCGCGCCGGCGCAGTGAAGACCGGCAGGATTTTTTAAATACCTATCAATGGCCGCTAATTGGCCCCATCACTGGTGTTTTCGGGAGTCAGCGTGTCTATAATGGCACCCCCGGTCGACCACACTATGGTGTGGACGTGGCGAGACCCGTGGGGACAACTGTTATCGCGCCCAACAGCGGCGTGGTGACGCTGGTTCACAACGATATGTTTTACTCGGGGGGAACCCTGATCATCGACCACGGCCAGGGCATCTCTTCCACGTTCATCCATCTGAGTAAAATTTTGGTTGCGCCTGGGCAAGAGGTGGAGACTGGGCAGCCCATCGCCGAAGTAGGTGCAACGGGGCGGGCGACAGGGCCGCATCTTGACTGGCGCATGAACTGGCATGGTCAGCGTTTAGATCCAGCGCTATTGGTAGGGCCGATGCCCAGTGAGCTGGCGCCCGTCAGTGAATGAGCGCACCCTGGGCTGCGTTGTTGTTTTGATTTAGAGTGTTGAGAATGATTGATAAAAAGTTGTTGGAAATCTTGGTTTGCCCGGTGAGCAAAGCGCCAGTCGAGTTCGACGCTGAGCGCAATGAGCTGGTGTGCCGCGCCAGCGGTTTGGCGTACCCGGTGCGCGACGGTATTCCGGTAATGCTGGAGTCAGAGGCGCGACCACTGACTGCTGATGAAAAACTTGGCTAATTCACCCGTTGTCGCAGGCGTTGGCGCATACATCGCCTGCTGATTTCGCTATACTTTTTCCTTCCCGCCGGAAGCTGTCTTCCGGCGTTTGTCGTTATGTAGACCCCAGAGTGAGACCGTGTTCATGAAAAGCGCTGCTATCCGCGATGCCTTTATTCGCTACTTTGAAAGCAAGGGACACACCCCGGTGGCCAGTAGTTCGCTGGTACCCGGTAATGACCCTACGTTGCTTTTTACGAATGCGGGGATGGTGCAATTTAAAGACGTGTTCCTCGGTCGCGATAAACGCAATTACAGCCGCGCGGTCAGCAGTCAGCGTTGTGTTCGCGCCGGGGGTAAGCACAATGATTTGGAGAATGTCGGCTACACCGCTCGTCACCATACCTTCTTCGAAATGCTGGGGAATTTTAGCTTTGGCGACTATTTCAAACGCGATGCCATTCTCTTTGCGTGGGAATTCTTAACGTCGAAAGAGTGGTTGAATATCGATAGCTCACGCCTGTGGGTAACGGTCTATGCCGACGATGATGAAGCCTACAAAATATGGAATGAAGAGGTTGGTGTTCCGGCTGAGCGCATGGTGCGTATCGGCGACAACAAGGGCGCCAAATATGCCTCGGATAACTTCTGGTCGATGGGTGACACAGGTCCCTGTGGGCCCTGTACAGAAATTTTTTATGACCACGGTGAAGATGTAGCTGGTGGTCCTCCGGGGAGCCCGGATGAGGACGGCGACCGCTACATCGAAATCTGGAACAACGTATTCATGCAGTTCAATCGCGATGCCGATGGCACCATGACTGAGCTGCCTGCGCCATCAGTAGACACCGGCATGGGGCTGGAGCGCATATCTGCGGTGATGCAGGGTGTTCACAGCAATTACGAGATAGACCTGTTCGACAACCTCATTGCCGCGACGGCCAGGGTGCTGGGTGTTGATGACCGTCAACACACCTCGTTGCGTGTTATTGCTGACCATATCCGCTCCTGCGCGTTTTTGATTGCCGATGGTGTACTGCCGTCCAACGAAGGGCGCGGCTATGTGTTGCGCCGGATAATTCGCCGTGCAGTGCGTCACGGCAACAAGCTTGGTGCGACCGAGCCCTTCTTTTACAAACTGGTTGATGCCCTGGCAGTTGAAATGGGCAGTGCCTACCCCGAGCTACGTGAATTGCAGGGTGCGATTGAAAAAGCATTGCTCCAGGAAGAAGAGCAGTTCGCGAAGACACTGGACCAGGGAATGAAGATTCTCGAGGCAGACCTGAGTGAGCTTAAGGGGCAGCAAATCCCGGGTGAAACGGTGTTCCGTTTATACGATACCTATGGTTTCCCCGTGGACCTTACCGCCGATATCGCCCGAGAGAAAGACCTGACGTTGGATATGGACGGGTTTGAGGCGGCCATGGAGGCGCAGCGCCAGCGTGCTCGCTCAGCATCGAATTTCAAAATGGATGCCGACCTGCGGTTAGACGTGGACGGCGCCACCACCTTCACTGGCTATCAGTCGCTGAGCGACAACGCCAAGATTATTGCACTGCTGCGTGATGGTCAGCCCTGTGAGCGCGCTGCAGAGGGTGATGATGTTCTGGTGGTGCTGGATCGCACGCCTTTCTATGCTGAGTCCGGTGGCCAGGCAGGGGACTGCGGTGTTATTCGCGCGGAAGGCTTACGCATAGAAGTGCGCGATACCCAGAAGGCTGGTGATCACTTTGTACATATTGGCGTGGTTGCGACGGGAGCAGTTGTTGCCGGCCAAGCTGTAGATGCCGAAGTAGATGCCAGTATTCGCCAATCTACCGCGCTGAATCACTCGGCAACCCATTTGCTTCACGCCGCATTGCGCAAGGTACTGGGTGAGCATGTAGCGCAAAAGGGCTCGCTGGTAACTGCCGAGCGCCTGCGTTTTGACTTTGCCCACGGTGAGGCGGTAACTGCGGAACAGTTGCAGAAAATAGAGGCGATGGTGAATGACGAGATTCGCCGAAATACCGCGGTTGAAACCGTGGAAACCGATATCGACTCTGCTAAAGAGCGGGGCGCGGTGATGCTGTTTGGCGAGAAGTATGGCGATACCGTGCGCGTATTGAGCATGGGTGGCGACTTCTCTGTTGAGCTGTGTGGCGGCACCCATGTTCGTCGCACCGGCGATATTGGCGTGATGCGTATCGTTGCGGAATCTGGCATTGCTGCCGGTGTGCGCCGAATTGAGGCGATAACCGGAGCCGAAGCGCTAAATGAAGCGGGGCGCGATCGCAGCCGTCTGCAGTCTGCTTGTGCGGCATTGAAAAGTACGCCTGAAAATTTTGATGCCAAACTTGCACAGCTGCTGACTAGCCACCGGGAACAGCAAAAAGAACTTGAGCGTCTAAAGGCCAAGCTGGCAACCGCGGGCAGTCGCGATCTATTGTCTGAGGTGGAAGAGATCAACGGTATTAGCGTCCTCGCCGTTAATATAGAAGGCGCTGATGCGAAGACCTTGCGCGATAGCATGGACCAGCTGAAGAACAAGTTGGGCTCAGGTGTGGTGCTGCTGGCCAGTGGCGAGGGCGAAAAAGTATCGCTGGTCGCCGGCGTAACGAAAGACCTCACGGGTCGCTGCAAAGCGGGCGATATTATGAAGCAAGCTGCGGCGGCAGTCGGAGGCAAGGGCGGCGGTCGTCCAGATATGGCGCAGGGCGGCGGCAGCGATGTTGCCGCGATACCCGCTGCCTTGCAGTCGGTCAAAGATTACGTGAATCACGTATAGAGACATAGTTGCCGTTTCCTTTAATCTTGAGTTGGTGTTTAATGAGCGCCCTCCGCTCAGGGCGTTCATTTGCAGATAGAAAACATGAGTCTGATTGTTCAAAAATTTGGCGGTACTTCGGTCGGCACCGTTGACCGGATAAAGGCGGTCGCAGAGAAAGTTGCAGGCTTTCGGCGTCGCGGTGATGATGTTGTGGTAGTCGTGTCGGCCATGAGTGGCGAGACTAACCGCTTGATTGAAATGGCCAAGGCCATGCAGGAGCACCCCACCCCAAGGGAGTTGGATGTTCTCGTCGCAACAGGCGAGCAAGTCACGATTTCATTGTTGTGTATGGCGCTGCATGAGCTCGGTGTTGGGGCGAAGTCCTACACGGGCAGCCAAGTGCGTATTCTCACCGACGAGGCCCATACCAAGGCGCGGATCAGGGAAATTGATGATCACCGTATTCGCGAAGACCTGGCTGGTGGCAACGTGGTTGTGGTGGCTGGCTTTCAGGGCGTGGATGAGAGCGGTAATATCACCACCCTCGGCAGAGGGGGCTCAGATACCACGGGTGTCGCCTTGGCGGCGGCGCTAAAGGCGGATGAATGCCAGATATATACCGATGTGGATGGTGTTTATACCACCGACCCAAGGGTAGAGAGCCAAGCGCGTCGGCTTGAGCGCATTACCTTCGAAGAGATGCTGGAAATGGCTAGCTTGGGTTCGAAGGTGTTGCAAATTCGCGCCGTTGAGTTTGCAGGTAAGTACAATGTGCCGTTGCGCGTATTGCACGCCTTTGAAGACGGCCCGGGTACGTTGATCAGTCTTGAGGAAGAATCAGATATGGAAAACCCGGCGATTTCGGGTATCGCGTTCACGCGCGATGAAGCAAAGATTACGGTACTCGGTGTACCCGATACACCGGGCCTGGCCTACCAGATACTTGGGCCAGTTAGTGACGCAAATATTGAGGTGGACGTCATTGTTCAAAACGTCGCCGAGGACAATACGACTGACCTGACCTTTACTGTCGGTCGAAATGACGTCGCGAAAACAGAGGCAATTGTCCGCAAGCTGGTTGAAGAAACGGGTGCGCGAGAGGTGAAAACCGACAATAAAATTGCCAAGGTGTCGCTCGTGGGGGTCGGAATGCGCTCACACGCTGGCATCGCAAGTAAAATGTTTAAAACTTTGGCGGAAGAGTCGATCAACATTCAGCTGATCACCACTTCAGAAATTAAGATTTCGGTGGTCGTTGATGAAAAATATCTAGAGCTGGCGGTGAGGGCCCTCCATACAGCTTTTGATCTAGATAAAGCGCCTACATCGTAGAAACAGAGACGTGAACTGCTGCGCGCATACGGATACGCACGGGGTACGGATACTGGCTCTGGATAGGAGAAAGCAACATGTTAATACTGACTCGTCGTATTGGTGAGACGCTCATGGTCGGTGACGAAGTGACTGTCACTGTATTGGGAGTGAAGGGGAATCAAGTGCGTCTGGGTGTGAATGCACCCAAGCATATCGCCGTTCACCGGGAAGAAATTTATGACCGCATTCAAGGCGAGAAAGACGGTAATAAAGAATAGCGGGAAATTAGCCTAAAGGCCTTTGATTCTTCGCTCAGTATGGTATTATGCCGCGCGTTTCGTTGCTAACACGCTTTTGAAAACAAGGCCTTAGCAACGAACCTCCAACAGAAAGTTGGAACAATTCGGAGAGGTGGCCGAGTGGCTGAAGGCGCTCCCCTGCTAAGGGAGTATGGGGTTAATAGCTTCATCGAGGGTTCGAATCCCTCCTTCTCCGCCATACATAAAAGCCCCAGTCTAACGACTGGGGCTTTTTTTATGCTCGCATTTTGGGGTTTTGCTCACTCCTGTAACCGCGCGCGCTTTTTGGCACTGATTAGCGCTTCTTTTGGCACACCTCTCATCAATTCCGCTATGCTTTTAACACCCCAAGAAGCAGACATAAGGAATTGTAATGGAAGAGTATCGTGTACAGCTCTCGGATAAGAATAAGCCAGACGCCTATTTGCTGGTCATTGAGGCTGAAAAGCCACTCACGAAAGAAGAGATAGCTCGTGAGTGTTGGGGGCACCTCCGTGAGGAGCTCTTGGAGCGTTTGATACCCGACGCACCCAGACGTCAAGAACACAGTTACCTAAGTCAGCTACTTGACTATGGCATTCGTATAGAAAGCATTGAGCCAGACCCCCTGCCTTCGTCGTGATGGAGGTTGCTCCAATGTGTGGCTACCTTGGCAATGTGATTGATTCGCCGTTGACTCGGGCGTTGATGTTGATTTTGCGGGTGGATTTTGGGGAGTATCCGTTTCGGAATAACCCTGGCTCTGGGCCTGCGGCTAGCATTGATATTGTGTTGGAGCGCGACGGTAGGCGGGTGGTGTCGCCTGCGGTGTGGTGGTTGCTGTTGAACCCTTCAGAGGGGCTTAAGCCTTCCCGCTATACGAGCTTTAACACGCGCTCGGATAAGTTAAACGTTGCGGGCAGTGCGGGTGCTAAGCCTTTTCGTAGCAGCCGCTGTGTGATTCCTGCCGCGTACATTATTGAGGGTGAGGGTGCGAAGGGAGCAAGGCGCTACCACCGCATAGAACCACGCCATACGGCTTTTGCTCTGGGTGGGTTGTATAGGGAGTGGGTAAACCCTGAAACGGGCCAGCAGGTGCTCTCGTGCAGTGTGATTACGCTTCCGCCTCACCCTGCGCTGGCTGATGTTCACAGCAAGTCTACGCCGTTGTTCTTACCGAATGACCCTACGGTTATTGACCGCTGGCTGTCGCCAGCGGTGACCGATGTGGAGGAGTTTGCGCCGTTGCTGCAGCCCAGCTGGCCAGAGCCGCTGCGCTGCACGCCGATTGAGCGGCCGGGAAACCCGGTAGCGATTGGTGATGCGTTTGATGTGCCGCCTGGGTAGGCGGCAAATTCGGGCGGGGCTTCTATACTACAACTGATCAAGGAGGATCGTTATGTTGCTGCTTATGAGAAGGTCAGGGGAGGCCATTGTGGCAGACGGGAAACTGCTGCGGGTGAAGGCGGTGTCCCCCACACATGTTGAGTTTGAGGAATTAGACATTGATCTGAGAGTGAGCCATCGACCTCCGTTGAGGAAAAGGATGAGTGCTCGGGTGAATAGGACGGCTAGGGGAGGAAATCCTCCCCGTGATTAATGCGTTACGCCAAAATTAACTTAGCGCTTCTTTTTTGACTTCACTCGAATACGGAATGCTTTTTTCCCATACTTTGCAGCGTGAAGCACACGTCCGTTTTTCAAGCGGATTGTCTTTGTGAAGATGTACTCGCCTTCGTCTTTAGATGACATAGTAGACCCCATCGGCAGTTTTTCAGCCGATCAATTGAAGTAGCGTATTAACTAGGGGTCTTGCGCTAACCAATGGTTAGAACTACACTACGCCGCGATATCGCCAAATATCAAACGTAGTAAAGTCACCCCTAGAAGATCGTGTGTTACTTCGTTACCCACGTCTTTTTGTGACTAAATGCGCCGATGGTGCTCTCCTAAAGCACCACCGGCGCATTTATTTTCCTCAGCCGTAGTGCAGCAGCAGAGGTAGAAACCTTGTATGTCTTACAAACTGACGTAAGACTGTTTGGTCTGCCAGCAAGCTCTGAATACGGCATCAAAAATTCAGCGGCAAAAGTATCTGCTTGCCACTCTGAATCGACGAAAACTGGTTCATTCGCCGCTCTTAACCTCGCAAAACTAGGCTCAATGCCGCGGTGTAAGAGGAGGTGTCCAAACTCATGTGCGAGCGTGAAATTGTCTCGACCTACACCTGATACGGCACCGTCATATGTTGAAGCACTAATGACGATAAGGTTTGAGTCCGGATAAGTCCTAGCATGGTCGCCGTGCATAACTTTGTCTTCTTGAACATCAAAGTCGAAATCAGGCATTGCCGTTGGCAGTACAAACTCAATGAGTTTCGCCATATTTATGCCACCCGATATCTGAAGCAGATCTCTTACCTGATTTGCTAACGATCTAATATCGTTTATTGAGCGTGGCTCAACTCTGTAACCTCGTTTTCTTATCGCCAATAGTCTGTCTCCTGTTAATCTACATCAGCTGCCAGCTTCCTAATTTGATCCAGCTTTTCTGCTGGCAATGAGCCGAAATTTCTTGCAAGCATTGCCACCGCACTGCGTGCTTGTTCATTGCTGTTTGAAACATCAATAGTGAACTCAGACTGAGATTGAAAAGCTGCGTCCCAAATAAGCTTTTCTTCGTCTGTGCTCAGGCACATTGCTTTAACAACATTCTCTACAAATGGGTTAGTTAGTTTTTTCCTACCTTTCTCAATAGCCGACACATAAGAAGAGGCTACACCTAACTGATCAGCTAATGCTTTGAGTGTTAAACCTTTATCTATGCGCAGTTTTCTAATCTCTTTCCCATAGGGTGTGTTCATCATCCAGTCCTCCCGAGTTGGTCTCCATGTAGTTTTATTCGGTTGAATTAACTAACGTGATCCGCAATATGACCATCTCAGTTCTTATGTTAACCAAACAAGGTTAACATTGCAAGAGTTTTGGTTAATTTCTCTTCTTTCTCCAAAGCAACTACTCCTATAGGCCAGCAATACGGCACAGCCAGCTGTGTGGGCGGGCTATGCCAGTGGGACGTAGCTGCCGACCAAAGAGTTGATCGGCGGTTATTCAGGCGGGTTAATCGTTGTTTAGAAGCTGGTTAACTCGTTTTTTGGCCCATCCCTCAGCAAGGTCTTTACCAACCTTGATGATCGTAGCGAAGCTAGCTTCTTTGAATTCTCGCTGGATAGTCGACCAGATTTCTTCTCTTTTCATTAAGTCGATGAATTCATGGCCTTGCCAGGTTAATTTTCGGATTACCACTGCTGAAGGCGATTGCGACGTGCTTGATAAGTTTTTTTGGACGCTACCCTCTGCGAGGCCCGCTTCTATAACTAATTGCATGTTGTACAGGATCAAGTCTTTCTCGAAGCCTGGAACATCCAGAGGTGGCTCGTTTGCTTCTACTGCCAAAAGGATTTTCCTTACAAGCCCCATATCTCTCTTCATCTGAGTTTTCTCCCTTTGTTGATGCGGGTCGTCGCAATAGCATGGTAACCCGAATCAAATTCACACCCCACAAACCGTCGGCCGTTGCGCACGGCGGCGATGCCGGTGGTGCCGCCGCCCATGAAGGGGTCTAGCACGGTGTCGCCGGGGCGGCTGCTGGCGGTGATGATGTGTTCCATCATGGCGAGGGGTTTTTCGCAGGGGTGTTTGCCGGGGTAGTGCTGCACGGGTGGGCATACCCAGGCGTCGGTGTACCAGTTGGGGTGGTCGGCGTTGAAGGGCCGACGCGCGGGTTGGGTGGCGGTGTTAAGGCGGTGGTGCACCTCTTGTTGCAGGTCGGTGTGGGGGCGGGGTAGGTGGCCGGGAAGCAGCACCTGAAGCGCTTCATACTGGGTGGCGGTGGGTAGGCGCCATTGGGATCGGCCGAACCAGTGGCCCGCCATTTGGTTGCCCAGGGCGCGGTTGATGTCGCTTTGGGTTTTACCGGCG
>CEUL01076460.1_pt1 | contig 13596 bp, 13 predicted proteins | sample 427021 | NCBI WGS metagenome assembly CEUL01 (sample SAMEA2622800, study PRJEB7988) | marine metagenome | isolation source: saline water (ENVO:00002010), including | reverse complement strand
CATATTCAAAACCGTCTGCAAATCTCGTAGATGTATTAATCATCACAGAGCTTGAATCTACCTCTCTAAAAAATCTAGATTGAGCTTTTTTATTCTTTGATATTATGGAGTCTGTATGCCTACTGCCATACTTTTCAATATGATCCATTGCCTCATCAATGCTACTAACCACTTTAACAGCTATAATTGGCTTGAGATACTCCTCATACCAATCAGCCTCCTTCGCTATACGAGCTTTACTAAAAATAGCTTTTATTTTTTTGCACCCCCTTATCTCAACACCATGATCCTGCAAAGCACTTAAAATCTTAATAATGAACTCTTTTGGGAAGCTCTTATGTATTATAAGAGATTCAGCAGCATTGCATACTCCATACCTTTGTGTTTTCGAATTAAGCGTACATTTCATAGCTACCTTAAAATCTGCATCTCTATCAATATAGACGTGACAATTGCCATCTAGATGTTTTATGACAGGAATTTTTGATTCAGATGATATCTTCTTTATTAGTCCTTTGCCCCCTCGAGGAATTATGACATCCACGTATTGATCTAATTTAAGAAGTTCGCTCACAGCGTTTCTATCCGTGGTGCTTATAAGTTGAACAATATCCTGAGGCATTCTACATTTACGAAGAGAATCTTTTATGATGCAAGATAATATCAAATTTGAGTTTATAGCTTCGCTACCTCCTCGTAAGATAATACTGTTACATGACTTTATCGATAATCCTGCTGCATCTATTGTAACATTTGGTCTAGATTCATAAATCATCCCAATTACACCTATTGGTACTCTCATTTGTTCAACTGATATCCCGCTAGGCTGAGCTGCTTTGTTAATCTTTTTAAAAAGCGTATCAGGGATAGATTTTATTTTTTTTAAACCATCAACCATTGAAGAGATTCTCTTATTGTTTATCAGAAGCCTATCAATGAGTGCATCTGACAATTTATTCTTCTCGGCATTCTTAATATCTAGTGAATTTTTTTGGATAATAAGTTTTTTCTGGTTATCAAGTTGAGAAATTATAGTACTTAGTATTTTATTCCTTTGAGAGTTCGATAATCTTCTTGCTAGCTTAGATGCATCCTGGGCTGCTTTGCATACATCAAACACATATTTTTTTATTCTATTTATATTCATTTTTATCAACTATTCATAAGGTTCACTAACAGGCTATTGAAACTGGTCCAAGGGTTTGCTTTCCTAGACATATATTTAGAATTTATGTCTAGTCCTGCGATGTTCTTCAATGTGTACAACAGTCCGTCTAAGTTATATTTTTTAGATGCGTTTGTATATTTATTTTTTAGAAAAGCTGGAATATATGGCTGAGATAAGGTCGGTTTAATCACGGAGTATATCTTTTCGAGCTCCAAATTAATTAAAAAAATTACATAAGAAAGTGATGTATCAGCATCTCTCAAATGTTCACTCACCTTTATAAAACCAGCTATATCTTTATTTAAAAGCATATCTATCAAATCATATTCTGTATATTTAGAATCTTTAGAAGTAAAATTCATTTTGTCGTTGGAGAGCCCGCTCAGATAAATGGCTTGTGAGATTGAGAGGCTGTTGTTAAAGTTTGAATCAATTAGGTTATTAATAGAGTCGGCTTCATAGCCGATGCCGCTCATCTTGCACTTGTTTGCTATCCACTGTTCCAGTATCTGACCTTTAAGTTCATATATCTCTACAACACAGCCATTATTTGAAATGTTCTTATATAAATTAGTTTTTTTGAATGATGCTGCTTGTCTGTCTAACTTAATAATTAGTCGGTCTTGTGTATGATGAGTAACCCATATGTCAATTAGCTTCTTAATGTTAACAGGAATTGACTTCGAAACTATATTCAATACAAGAAGCTTTTTTTCGTCAAAAAGTGATTGCTCCTGTAAATTATTTTTTATATCTTCAGTTTGCGTGTCATCGTCTATGACATAGTTTTCGAGTTTATAGTCGAATTTTTTATGAAAGTTTACAATATCGCGCTCTATCTCATTACTTATATTGCGTGGATTACCATGAATAAAAAATAATGGAATTTCTGAAGTAAGGGGGAATTTCTTAAATTTAACATAATCGAGTATCATTAAATGAATTATACTATATATCACCCATGAATAGAGTTAAAAAAACAAAAGTTGGTTTCATCGGATTAGGCATTATGGGTAAACCAATGGTGATAAACTTACTCAAAAATGATTTTGAGGTTTTCTTTTACGCCAGAAAAAAGCAAGTAATCAACGAAATTTTAAAGGTTGGAGGTAAGTTTATTTCAACTCCAAGTGATATACCAAAACATACAAAAATTTGCATTACAAATCTGCCAAATACAAAAGATGTGGAAAATGTTGTAGTCGGAAATAGGGGTCTCATAAGTAATCTTCGTGAAGGATCTATTGTTATTGATATGAGCACGATATCACCACAAGGTGCAGTTAAGATAAATAACAAGTTGAAGAAAAAGAAATCTTATCTAATTGATGCGCCTGTATCTGGTGGAGAGGCTGGAGCCAAATCTGGAGAATTATCCATAATGGCTGGTGGTGACAAAAAAGCATATCAAAAAGTAAAATTTATTCTCGCCATACTTGGTAATAAGATTACTTATATTGGAAGGAGTGGTTCAGGACAAATATGTAAAGCATGTAATCAGATTTTAGTTGCACAGACCATTCAATCTGTGAGCGAGATAATCTCTATCGCAAAAAAATCAAAAATTAATCCCTCAATAATAAGAGAAGCGCTGCTCGCCGGATATGCAAATAGTAAAATTCTAGAAATCCATGGTAATCGTATGATTAAATCTGATTACCGACCAGGTTTTAAGCTTTCTCTTCATCATAAAGACCTAAAGATTGCCAGGACTCTGACAAAAAGTCTTGGACTAAACTTGAGAGGATTGAGCCGAATCCAAAAAATCATGGAAAGCGCAAAAAAGTCTAAGCTTTATGAGTGTGATTCTTCAATTATTCACACTATATTAGAAAAAACTTATAAATAATTATTAGTGTTTTTACATTAATATATTATAATATTTCCATGGAAAGCAAATACGAGGATATTTATAGGAAGCTTAGCGTAACCCCTACTAAACAAAGGGTTGATTTAGCGCGTCTTATATTTTCTAAAAAGCAACATTTTACTGCAAATGAGCTGATAGCTATGGCAGATAAAAAGAAACTTAATATATCAATGGCTACCGTTTACAATACGTTATCATTATTGGAGGATAAAGGAATGTTAAAAACTATAAACATAGATAACGAGTTAAAATTCTATGACACGAACTTAGACAACCATCACCATCTTTATAACACTACGATGAGTACACTAACTGATATTGATAATGACAGGATTGTGTTTGCAGAGCTGCCCGAGTTACCTAAAACTTTGCAAATTGAAAGTACAGAAGTACTAATAAAAGCGAGAAATAAGTAATCTAGTTTGTTTTAAGATCATCTTGCAAACTTTTCTTCACATCATCGTCTAGAACAACTTCTTTATCGTAAGCAGTATGATTAACTCCAATCTTAACTTTTGAGCTTGATATGAATTCTGCGATATCATCTTGTCCGAGTTGAAAGCGAAGAAAATGAACTGCGGATGTTTTCTTATCAGTACTTCGATCTAGATCTTCATCCGCATGTGCAATGATTTTTTTATTACCTGACGTTAGCCACATTTGGTTCTCAATATCATGAAGTTTAAGCAGCATTTCTCTTCTTACTTCAACATCTGGATACATAATAAGCATAGTAGCTTTAAAGTTTGTTCCATCAGGTATAAGTGGGTTATATGCATCAATCTCTTCTTGAATCTCTTTTTTGTTAAAAATTTTCTCTATTCTTAACATTTCTTGAACTTGATATTTTATCGTCATAAAATCCTCAAATATAAGAACGATATTATCGCCGACATTTACAGTTCTATTTTTTTTGTGATTTATTAACTCTTTTTTTATCGAATCTCTGTGTAAATCATAATCCTCTAGAGAGAGAAGATCCTCAGGTTTTAATTTCATTTATTTATCCCATATGCTTTTTTAATTAAACTGATTGGATGCTCAGGTGCTACAATATTTCCCATAGAATTTTCAATATGATGGGCAGCGAGTGAGCAGTCGCTTGTAAAGCTGTCAAATTTAGCCTCCTTGAATGCTTTGGTTATAGGACGTGCTATTTTTATAGCAATCTCATGAGTTTCCCTCTTCACTCCATATGTTCCGTCATGTCCTGAACACCTCTCAACAGCATTAACTTTAGTTCCTGGAATTAACTCAAGAATTTTTTTAGTCAACATACCAAAATTCTGAACTCGTTGATGGCATGCTACTTGATATGAAATATCGCCTAATTGTGTTGTAAAGTCTGTATTAAGGGCACCTTCATCATAAAGCATGTTTAGAAATTCAAATGGATCTCGGAATGATTTAGATACTTTCATTAGATCTTGATTGTCTGGGAAGAGAAGAGGAAGCTCTTGTTTATACATCAAGACACATGAGGGTATAGGAGCTATGATTAAATAGCCTTGATCAGTGAATTTCTTAAATTTGGGTAAGTTTTTATTCATCATTTCACTAACTTGCTCTATGTCACCTAGTTCTAGTTTTGGCATACCACAACAATTATTATCAGTTATTATCTCAACTGTTATATTATTGTGTTTCAATATTTCGTAAAAGTCTTTGATGACTCCAGGCTCATTGTAGTTATGGTAGCAAGTTGTAAATATTGCAACTTTGTGTTTTGAGTTCGTAACCTGATTAGCTAACTTGAGTTGCTGTGCAGTTTTCGCAACAAACTTTGGAAGTTTAGCCGACCTATGAACACCAAATTTTTCTAGGATTACTCTAAATATTTTATTGTTATTGAAGAAATTGACAGTACTTGAAACTATTGATCTAGAAAATATTTTACCAAGCATGTCAGTTGATGAAAGAATTTTGTCGCGGAATGAAACTTTTTTATTCGCATTTTTTATAGCTTTGCCTCTTAGCATTAAATGCGGGAAATCAATCTCCCACTCATGAGGTGGTACGTATGGACATTTCGTCATGAAACAAAGATCGCAAAGATAACAGTGATCAACTACAGATTCAAAATCTTGGTACGCAACCCCGTCAACTTCAAAGGTTTCGGATTCATCTATTAAATCAAATAAAGTTGGAAATGAGTTGCACAAACTTACACATCTTCTACAACCATGACATGCATCTGCAACTCGCCTTAACTCATCTTCATACTTTGCCTCGTTCAAAAAATCTGGATTTTTCCAATCAATAATATGACGTGTAGGCCTCTCAAGTCCTCCTTCCATTTTAGGTTTTAAGTTAAGATTATCCATTTCCCTGTTTGTTCTCCGATCCCTAGCGGGTAAAATAACACCCGCTAGGTAAGTCTGTTTATGAGATTGATTCTAATGCCTTTGTAAAGCGATTAGCATGTGATCTCTCTGCTTTTGCTAGAGTCTCAAACCAATCAGCAATTTCATCATGACCTTCATCTCTTGCAGTTTTTGCCATACCTGGATACATATCTGTATACTCATGTGTCTCACCAGCTATTGCAGCTTTCAAGTTAGAGACACTGTCACCGATAGGCTCACCTGTAGCAGGATCTCCGCATTCTTTTTCAAGATACTCTAAATGGCCATGTGCATGTCCAGTTTCACCTTCAGCAGTTGAGCGAAAAACAGTAGCAATGTCATTTTGACCCTCTACATCAGCTTTAGCAGCGAAATATAGATACCTTCTATTTGCTTGGGATTCACCAGCAAAAGCATCTTTTAGGTTTTGTTCAGTCTTAGAACCTTTTAAACTCATTATATTCTCCAAAATGATTATTTAGAATGATTCTAAATTTATAGAATATATATGTCAAATAATTTCTGCTATGATATGCAAGATGATAATGATTCTTGTTATCTTTGAGATGAGATTTTGAATAGATTAATATTTGAGCTATATAAAAAAATAGCATTTAAGATAGATCCAGAAAAAGTACATGATGTCTCACTTGTTCTTCTCGAGACTGTTTATAAAAGTTATTTAGGAAAACTTTTTCATAAAAAAATAATCAAAAAAAGTACTAAAGAATTCAACATTGACTTTGATAACCCTATTGGCCTTGCTGCAGGATTTGATAAAAATGCAGATTATCTTAATTTCACTTCCAATATAGGCTTCGGGTTCATAGAGGTAGGAACCTTAACCCCTAAAGCACAATCAGGCAATCCAAAACCAAGAATATTTAGACTGGTAGATGACAAGGCTATAATCAATCACCTAGGATTTAATAATAAAGGTATAGATTATGCAATCTCTCGTATAAGAAAATTTAATAGAAACATCCCTATAGGAATAAACATAGGTAAAAATGCTAGTACAGATGTAAAAGATGCATTCAGAGATTATGAGTATTGTTTAAGAAAAGCTTACTCTATAGCTGATTATATTACGCTAAATATTTCATCGCCAAATACAAAGAATTTAAGAGATTTACAAAAAGGTGAAAAAATAAATAATTTTCTTCACTCAATTAAGTCACTCCATGATAACTTGAAAAAAGTTTACAAAAAGCATACTCCATTAGTAATCAAAATTGCACCTGATATAACGAATGAAATGATCTTTGAACTATCAAAACTACTGGATGAATATGAAATTGATGGAATAATTTGTACGAATACAACGATTGATAAATCCAGCCTAGATGATCAATACAAAGATATCCAGGGAGGATTGAGTGGTAAGCCACTAATAGAAAAATCAAACGCTGTGCTCGGTGAATTTTCAAAGGTTGTCAATAAAGATAAAACTATTATAGGTGTTGGAGGGGTAGATTCTTGGGAAACTGCTAACAAGAAATTTAAAATGGGTGCGAATTTACTTCAGCTCTACACTGGTTTGGTCTATAAAGGTCCTGGTGTGATTGAGGAGATACTTCGAGGCTAATATTACTCAGGTTTCCAGACGCCATAAGCATCTTCTGTGGTTTGAGTTGTATCTTGGTTATCTTGACTGAGGGCACTAGATTGTTGATCATAAACATATTGAGTGAATTCAATTAATTGTTTCAATATATCGTCTTTATCTTTTTTGGGAATTTCAGCAGTAGCCACAATAGATCCAACAACGGCTGATAAGTACTGAGATGCTAAGATTGGATCCTCGTTTTTTGGCTCATAATCTACTAGAACTTTTTGCAAGCCTTTTAATAATTCCGGTTTTAATACAATTTCGGTCATAATATTTCAAACAAGTTATATTATAATATGAGCGTATGCAAGATAAATCTACACTATCAGTTAAAACATTTGACGCTGGGCCAATGCTAAACATTATTTACCTTATCTGGGACAAGATAACCAAGCATGCTGCTATAGTTGATCCTGCATGGGACTTAACGGAAATACTGACATTCATCGATAATAATCAATTGAAGCTAAACAAAATACTTCTTACTCATAGTCATCATGACCATGTTAATTCGATAGATGTTTTACTCAAAGACCATGACATTCCTATTTATATAAATAAATTCGAAGCTAATTTCTGGAAAAAAAAGTATGATAATTTGATTATTACTAGTTCAAATGAGAGTTTCACTCTAGGGAAATCATCTATATCATCAATTCATACACCTGGACATACTCCTGGGTCATGTTGCTACTCGTTCGATGAAAATCTGATTGCAGGTGATACATTATTTGTTTTTGGCTGCGGAAGATGTGACCTCCATGGAGGAAATCCTGAAGAAATGTACAATTCATTGAAAAGTCTCAGGGATCATTTTAGTAAAGATACAATCATAATGCCGGGGCATAATTATTCTATTAAGAGACAATCCACTATTAAAGAGGAGATAGAGGGTAATCCATTTTTTAGTTTTAATAACCTAAAGGATTTTATAAGCTATAGAATGCATGATCATGACAAAACGAGAGAAGAGCCATATGGTCCAATTACCTTGGGCTCGACGATTTAATCTTAGATCTTATTTTATGTATAAGCTTTCTTACCAAGACCCTGTCAATAGCATTATTAGCAATTAACTCCTGCTCTTTTGTTCCTTGCATTTGGGATTCATTAAAGTCATATGAGGCAGAAGCATTTATCGTATTTTTTATTTTAACATTTTCAGATAACAAAAGTTCATAATCCAAAGATTTACTTATTTCATATTCATCGACCCTTCCAGATGAGTTTACAGAGAGTTGTCTTTTTTTACCTGATATGCTCATTATCTTAATAATTGGATAGGTATCAAGGTCCGAGTCTTGTGCTAAAACTGAAGACCCTAGTCTATTTACAAGTAATTTAGATATTGATGTATATCCATTAGAAACAACTCTAATTTCGCCTAGACTATCCAAGTCTGCTGAACCTCTGAGTTGATAACCGCATGATATTAATATAGAAGATATTATAAGTACACTGAAAATTGACTTGATAGATTTCATTTAATTACGAAGTTTATTAGTTTATCTTTTATATAAATAGTCTTTAATATATTCGAACCGACAAGATACTCTCTAGATTTTGGATCTTTTTGTATAATTTTCAAAATCTCATCCTCTTGAAGACCTACCTGTGTAATTATTTTACTTCTTAGTTTACCATTGATTTGAACTATTATTTGAACTTCTTTGTTATCATCGATACCATCAATTTTTTCTGGCCATTGGGGATTAGTGGCTTCCTCTGCTTCAAATACGGATAAAATCGTAAAGCATATATGAGGAGTAATAGGATAGAGTAGCTTAGCTATAGTGCATGTGCATACTCGCGCATGTTTTTGAGATATTGACTTTTCATCGACCGATTTTGAGAGACTATTAAAAAACTCCATTATGGCTGCAATGGCTGTATTGTATGATTTTCTCTCAAAAATATCTGCTGTGACCTTGTCTATTGTTTCATTATGTTTGATTAATATTTTGTTATTTTCATCACCCGAAATACTATATGAATCGTTTATTAAGTAAGAAAGCTTCCATAATCTCTTCAAAAATTTATACCCTCCCTCGATTGCAGAATCTGACCACTCTAGATTTTGCTCAGGTGGAGCAGCAAATAATATAAATAGCCTGATTGTATCAGCCCCATATTTATTTATCATTTCATCAGGATCGACAGTATTACCCTTTGACTTTGACATTTTCGCTCCATCCTTCAAGACCATGCCTTGTGAAAGTAAGGATTTAAATGGTTCGTCATTATCCACTAAACCCTCGTCTCTTATTAGCTTGTAGAAGAATCTTGCATATAGAAGATGAAGAATTGCATGTTCAATGCCTCCGATGTACTGATCAACAGGTAGCCATGATTTATACTTTTCGTTGAACATCTCATTCTTATTATGTGGATCTAGGAATCTTAAGTAATACCATGAGGACTCAAAAAAAGTATCGAATGTATCTGTTTCTCTAGTTGCGTTTTTGCCGGTAATGGGGCAAGTGAAATTTTTCCACTTATCATTTTTATTCAGAGGGTTTCCCTCTCCATCTAAATTTACATTTTTTGGTAGCCTAACAGGAAGTTGCTCTTCTGGAATAGGGTGTACGGTACCATCATCATGATAATAAACGGGAATGGGACATCCCCAATATCTTTGTCTGGATATCCCCCAATCTCTTAACCTATATGTTGTAACCTCTTTCCCAAGTTTATTTTTATCAAAATGCATTGTTATTTTTTCCTTAGCAACATCTGAATGAATTCCATTGAACTGTTGAGAATTCATAAGCATCCCGTCTTCAAGAAATGGAAGATTAGTAGAACTCTCCTTATCATCAATTACTTTGATGATTTTAAGGTTAAACTTTTTTGCGAAGTCATAATCACGCACATCATGTGCAGGGACGCCCATTACAACTCCCGTACCATAATTGTCTAGTACATAATTAGCGACCCATATCGGGATTTTTTCTTCAGTAATAGGATGTAAACAGTACTTCCCAGTAAAAATTCCATCTTTTTCAATTTTAGCAGATGACTCCTCTGATAGTTTTTGTTTTTTATACTTAGATATAAACGAATGGATATCCTTATTGCTTTTTGAAGATTGAATTGCTAGTTCGTGATTTATACTAACTGCAATATAGGTAACTCCAAAAATCGTATCTGGTCTTGTGGTGAATGCTGTGAAAATTTTGTCATCATGCTCAGACTTAAAATTGATATTTAGCCCCTTAGATTTTCCTATCCAATTCTTCTGCATTAGTTTAACTGATTCAGGCCAGCCTTCCAGCTTGTCAATATCTTTAAGTAACTCATCAGCAAAGGCAGTTATCTTTAAAAACCACTGTGGTATTTTTTTTCGTTCAACTGGAGCACCTGACCTCCAACCTTTGCCATCAATTACTTGCTCGTTAGCAAGAACTGTTTGATCAATAGGATCCCAATTAACCTCAGAAAGTTTCCTATAAACTAATCCCTTTTTTAGAAGTTTCAAAAAGAACCACTGTTCCCACTTAAAATAATCTGGATCTGCTGTGGATAATTCATTCTCCCAATCATATAAAATTCCAATATTTTTAAGTTGAGACTTCATATTAGAAATATTAGACTTTGTCCATTCTTCTGGATGGACCTTGTTCTTAATAGCTGCATTCTCCGCCGGCAGCCCAAATGAATCCCACCCCATTGGTTGAAAGACATTCTTGCCTAGCATAATATTTGATCTTGTTATCACATCACCAATGGTATAGTTTCTAACATGTCCCATGTGCAACTTACCGCTTGGATAAGGAAACATACTAAGAACATAATATTTGTTTTCACTGGAAGATAACTTATCTTTCGTATCATGCTTCTGGTACCAAATATTTTGAGCTACTTTCTCAATTTCTTTAGGATGATAATCTTTATTCATGATATTTCGTTGCTATGTTAAAACTTTTGATCAGTAGTGACAAAAATATTAACATCAAAATTGATAGATCGCCATATTGAGAATAAAAAGATCTTGTCATTGTTGTGGGTATTTGACCCTTAAGTATTCCTTCGACATTATTTTCAAGCATATCTATTACCTGACCCTGATTATTTATAACAGCACTTATCCCGGTGTTAGTTGCTCTGAGAATATATCTGTTAAATTCTAAAGCTCTGATTTGTGTTATCTGTAGATGCTGATGTGGCGCTAGTGTTTTTCCAAACCATCCGTCATTACTAATATTTATTATAATTTCGTTGTCAGTAGATGATTTAATAAGATTTGGGAAATTGCTCTCAAAACATATCATTGGAATTAAATTGATATTACCAAATGAAATCTGATCTATCTCTTTTGAGCCATGCGAGAGATTGGATAGAGGGATGTTAAGGTTTTCAGATAAATTCACTAGAGTGTTATACCATGGTGTATACTCACCAAAAGGGACAAGTTTCCTTTTACTGTAAGTTTTAGTGTCATCAGAAAAAAATATCATACTGTTATAGTATTGATTATTTTTAAAGGAAAATAATCCACTTATTAATAAATTACTTTTATTCGTTGATGACTGAAAATACTTATAAAGCGGGTTATTTTTATCATATGGCGAAGATATGATAGTTTCTGGGAAGATTACAAGATCACTAGACTGATTGTCGATAAGGATATTATTATATTTTTCCATTAATGGGGAATGCCTATTGCTATCATATGAATCATCTGGATAAATATTGGGTTGATATAATACAAAGCTAACATAATTAGTCTGCAATGGAGTCAGAAAATTATGGTCTTTATTAGTAAGGGAATACATTAGTAAACCTACAATTGATAAAGATATATAAAATTTTCTACTGTGAACAATAGCCATATAGAATGATAAAGAAACCAGAACTACTAAGTAACTTACAGCAAGACTACCAAAAAATGGATATACAAAATCAAATGCTGTTGAATTTTGAGTATGCCCAATTAAAAGCCATGGAAAACCTCCAAATACCACTGATTTTAAATACTCTGCTACAACAAATAGGGAGGCAATAAAACACAAATTGATGAAACCATTTTTAGATGCAGATTGATGCAGTCCAACTAGTGCATATGGGAGGCTTATAATTATCGCAACAATAAAAGTAATAACATAACTCAAAAGATATCCTAGTGAGCTATAGTTAATTAAAGAATGACTTATCCAAGATACACCAATAAGATGAAACCCAACAGAAAAATAAAGCATTGCCCTCACTTTGTCTCTTACTGAGAGATCATCTAAAACGTAAAATAAAAGTAGTAAGGAAAAAAATATAGAGAATTTATAATCAAATGGGGAAAATGATAAGACATATAAGATAGAGGATATTGATAGATAAAGTAGCTTCAACTGTTTTTTTGTTCTTTTTTGATAGTCAGCTGGACCCTACTTATTTTTTTTGAGTCTGCTGAGAGTACAGTAAACAATAAACCGTTAATTTCAAATGTTTCTTGTTTTTTTGGAACTTTCTCAAACTTATTTACAATAAACCCTCCAATTGTCTCAATATCTTCATCTATAAGTTTACAATTAAAATTTTTATTAAATTCATCTAGCGGAAGAAGCGCGTCAATTATATACTTATTATTTGCCTGCTGAATAATTAACTCTTTACTTGAGATATCATGTTCATCATCAATCTCACCAATAATTTCTTCTATAAGATCTTCAAGAGTTATTAGTCCCGATATATTGCTATGTTCGTCTATTACAATAGCAATATGATTACGGCTTGCTTTAAATTCGTTTAAGAGAATATTTAATCTCTTACTCTCAGGAATAAATTTTGCCGGTCGTATATAGTCATGTAAATCAAAATCATCAGAAGTAACAATTTGATTCTTAAGCAAATCCTTCGCGTGAAGTATCCCCAATATCTCATCAGGCTTATCATGAATTACCGGAAAGCGTGAGTGTCCAGACTCAATTACTTTATTAACTACAGCATTAAGTTCCTCATTAACATTAATAGTAATCATGTGTGGGCGCGGTATCATAATTTCTCTGACTGGTATTTCAGATACACTAAAAACACCCAAAATCATCTGAAATATATCTTGAGTTATCAAATTATTTTTGGCTGCAGTATCTAAGAGCGATATTAAATCGTCTTTGTCTTTTGGTGCATCGCCTAATAAGTCTTTTATCTTATCAAGCCAATTATTATCTTTAATTTCTGACATAAGGGTTACCAAAATTCATATTATTCAAAAGTTTAACTTCTGTTTTCTCCATGAATGATTGTTCTTTTCTGGTATTATGATTATAACCTTGCAAATGTAACATTGAATGAACTATCATATGCGCCCATCTAAAGTCAGATGAAAACCCATATTCTTTTGCCTCTTTATTTATAATTTCTGGACACAATATGATATCACCATGAAAGACTTCATTGTCATAAGTGAATGTAAGCACATTCGTAGATCTATCTTTTTGTAAGTATCTATTATTTAGAGTTCTCATTCTTTTTTTTCCAACAAAAATAAGATTGACATGATTTATGAACTGCTCTATTGAACTAAAGTTCACCCATGTCGTAAGGTTATATTTTGATGGAACATATGGTTTTTGTATGAATTTGATGAAGTTAATCTTTATTTTTTTTT
>CEUL01150086.1_pt1 | contig 13597 bp, 11 predicted proteins | sample 427021 | NCBI WGS metagenome assembly CEUL01 (sample SAMEA2622800, study PRJEB7988) | marine metagenome | isolation source: saline water (ENVO:00002010), including | reverse complement strand
CCCGCCGTGTCAACGAATTGCGTAAAGAGGCTGCTTCGACCAAAAAATTTGCGAATATGAAATGAATTCAGTCAAAAATGCTGATCTTATTTGATGGCGCTACTGATTGGTTAGGTATTTTTGGCGGTATCATCGATACTATTGTTTACCTCCCCTAGGTTTTCTGCTGTGCTATCTTTGGCACCATTCGACTGTATACGTGGATTGTTTTATTCCCCTCCACGGATTTTTCGTGGCCGTTCGTCATTATTGACGCCATCTGGCCACGGAAGTTTTCGGGCTCTTTATCTCGAACGATCGCGTGGGCGTGAAAGGCCACCAACGATGCCGCGAAGAGTTTTGACTTCTCGATCACTGAGCCTCGAACGGGTAAAAATATTACGGATATTTCGAACCATACGTGGTCGTTTTTCTGGCGGGAATAGAAAGCCGCAGGCATCCAGTTCTGCCTCCAAGTGCTCGAAAAAATTTACTAACTCATCTTTAGATGCTACCCTCCCGCCCTTGCGGGTCACACCATCCAATTTTTTTGGTTGGGTCGCCTGAAACCATTCGTAACCGATCAACAAAACCGCTTGCGCGAGATTTAGAGAGCGGTGTTCTGAATCTACGGGAACCATGATGATGGCATCGGAGATCGCTACATCGTCGTTATTTAGTCCCTTAGATTCGCGACCGAAAAGAATACCTGATCTTTCGCCCTTTTCGTTGTTTGCATGAAGAGATTTCGCCAAATCACGCGGCGTCAGTACCGGCTTTTCCATATCTCGTACACGGGCCGTCGTCGCGTAAAGCCGATTTAGATCGGAAACAGCATCTTGAGTATTATCATAGATCGTGGCCTGCTCTAGAACGCGCTCTGCACCGGATGCAGTGTTGATGGCTTTCTGGTTCGGCCAATCACCCTTAGGTTCGACCAGACGCATCTCAGACAGCCCGAAATTCATCATCGCTCGCGCCGACGCTCCAATGTTTTCACCCAACGTGGGACGCACCATTATGATAGCTGGGGGCGGTTTTACGTTGGTCACAGGGTCAAGGGGTTCCGTCACGCCGCTTTGGCGCAATCACGATACAGTTTATACGATATCGAATCCTGCAGCGCGTTATAGGAAGCGTCGATGATGTTGGTCGATAGTCCTACACACGACCAGCGTCGATCTTGGCCGTCCGCACTTTCGATCATGACTCTTGTTACGGCACCCGTGCCATCGCCAGGTGTTAGGATTCGGACCTTGTAATCGACCAATCGCATATCCTCGAGCTCTGGATAGCTCTCTAGCAAAACCTTACCAAGAGCATTATCGAGCGCGTTGACCGGCCCATTACCCTCGGCCACTGCCATATGGTTTCGGTTTCCTACATCGACCTTCACCGTCGCCTCTGACACGGTCACCAATTCTCCACGAGCGTTCCAACGGCGCTCGTCAAGTACTCGGAAAGAATGCAACGTATAATATTCAGGTACTTGTTGCAGGATCCGGCGCGCCAAAAGCTCAAAACTGGCTTCGGCCCCGTCATAGGCGTAACCCTCAAATTCCCGTTCCTTTACCAATTTCAGGAGACGGGGCACTCTTGGGTGATTTGAGTCAATCTCAAGTCCGATTTCTCGAAACCGCGCTAGAATGTTGGATCTACCCGACTGGTCTGATACGACGATATGACGAGCGTTCCCCACCAGAGTAGGATCGATATGTTCATAGGTTCTCGGATCCTTCTCGACAGCTGAGACATGCAATCCACCCTTATGCGCAAATGCCGAATCACCGACATACGCGGCATTACGGACCGGCGAGCGGTTGAGACGTTCGTCTAAAACACGTGATATGTGGGTAAGCTGTCTCAAGTCATTATCACCTAGACCAGTATGGAAACCCATTTTGAGCATTAGGTTGGGGATGATTGCAGTCAGATTAGCATTACCGCAACGCTCGCCGAGACCGTTAAGGGTTCCCTGGACCTGCCGTGCACCAGCGTTGACTGCGGCGAGGGAATTTGCAACGGCATTCTCAGTATCATTATGACAATGAATCCCGAGGTGTGTACCGGGAACATAGTCGGATACTTCGCGGATTATGCGATCAATTTCATGTGGTAAAGTTCCACCGTTGGTATCGCAAAGAACGATCCACCGAGCGCCAGCCTCATAGGCTGCTTTTACGCAGGAAAGCGCATATTCAGAATTTTCTTTGTAGCCATCGAAGAAATGCTCGGCATCAAACAAAACTTCGCTAACTCGATTTTTGCCATAAGCAATGGAGTCCCCAATGATCTCTATATTTTCTTCCCTCGGAATTTCCAAAGCTACATCGACGTGATAGTCCCAAGTCTTTCCCACCATGCAAACAGCCGCGGGCTTAACGTCGAACAAGGCGGCAAGACCCGGATCATTTTCAACCGAGCGACCGGGACGGCGAGTCATACCAAAAGCAGCGATCTTGGACCGTTTCAAGATCGGCGGCTTTAGGAAAAATGCGTCGTCTGTCGGATTGGCGCCTGGCCAGCCGCCTTCGATATAGTCAATACCGAGATTATCTAGCGCGCTCGCCATCGCAATCTTGTCGGCAACAGAAAAATCTACGCCCTGCGTCTGCGCCCCGTCACGCAACGTCGAGTCAAATAGATAAATGCGGTTATCGTTCGCCATCTTCCTGCGGGTCCCGCTCAATTTAATCATAAGGGCGCGAACTCCTACCAAAGTCCGCTCAATACGTAAACGATTAAGCTCTACCCCGAAACGCGTTTACGATTGGATAACGACGGTCACGTCCGAACGATCTGCCAGTAATTTTGACACCGGGTGGGGCTTGACGCCGTTTGTATTCAGCGCCGAGGAGCATACGCCAGACACTTAACACCAATGCTCGGTCGTGCCCCTCTTTTTCCAAGTCGTCTACGCCTAGGTCCCCCTCGTTTAATTCTTTGAGGATAGCGTCCAATTGCTCGTATGGCGGCAGGTTATCTGCGTCTTTCTGATCAGGTTTAAGTTCGGCTGTCGGAGGCTTCACTATAATGTTTTCCGGAACCACCCGACCGCCGGGGCCTAGAAATCTTGTTGAGAGGTTGGCATTACGCCAATGGCAAAGTTGGAATACTTTCGTCTTATAAACATCCTTCAATACGGAATATCCTCCACACATATCGCCATAGAGCGTGGCGTAACCAACCGACATCTCAGACTTGTTACCCGTCGATACCACCATTGCACCCGTTTTGTTGGACAGTGCCATTAGCGTGAGACCACGAGACCGTGCCTGAACATTCTCTTCGGCGGTCCCGGCCTCTGTCCCTGCGAAGGTTTCCGATAACATCTCTTCGAATGCCTTCATGGCCGGTTCAATAGAGATCGAATCTAACGGCACGCCGAGTAGTCGGCACGCCTCCGCAGCATCTTCAAGGCTTTCTTGTGAAGTGAAGGGGGAAGGCATCATAACGCAGTGAACCTGATTGGGTCCGAGGGCATCGACCGCCACCGCCGCTGTCAACGCAGAATCTACTCCACCGGACATACCAATCAATACGCCTGGAAAACCACTTTTAGTGACATAATCTCTAAGTCCAAGTACCATTGCTGAGTAGATCGCCATGTCACCGTCAGGTGGTGAGCTTTTCTCCCCTTCATCGCAAACCCAAGTATTGCCATTACGGGACCAAATGGTTTTTATTAGGCTTTCATCCCAAGCTGGCGCTTGCACCCGCAATGACGCGTCAGCGCCGAGCACGAAAGACGCACCATCGAATACTAACTCATCCTGACCGCCCACCTGATTAACGTAGATCAGAGGCATCCGGCACTCGATGGCACGTGCGGCGGCAAGATTGATGCGAGTATCCCACTTGTCCTGTTGGTAGGGTGAGCCGTTAAGCACCACGAGGATCTCTGCACCAGATTCATCTAAACATTCGGCAACCTCGTCGGTCCACATATCCTCGCAAATCATCACCCCCAGCCTAACGCCGCGGAAGCTGATTGGCCCGGGCAGAGGGCCCGACCTGAATATACGTTTTTCGTCGAACACACCATAATTTGGCAGATCGTGTTTAAACCGTACTGCCGAGATCTGCCCTCGATCAAGCAGCAAGACGGCATTATAGAGATCCTCATTATCGCGCCATGGCGATCCCACTAGCATGGCCGGGCCACCGTCCACCGTCTCGCGGGCAAGCGCCTCGATTTCGCGTTGGATAGTATCGTTGACAATGGGCCGAAATACCAAGTCCTCCGGCGGGTACCCACAAACGACCAGTTCACTCGTTACGACGAGATCAGCGCCACATTTTGCCGCATCAAGACGGGCCTGGCGGAGTCGTTCGACGTTACCGACAATGTCACCGACAACAGGATTGATTTGAGCCAGAGAAATATTGAGCGTATCGGTCATTAAGATCTCCCCGCTTATTCGGCCGCCTCATATTTGGGTGGATCATTCCGTTCGCTATCACGCTTTGCCTTAAGGTGCTCGCCGACAAGAAACGCTAGTTCTAGGGACTGCGACGCGTTTAGACGAGGATCGCAATGCGTATGATAACGAGCTGACAAACCTTCATCGGTGATCTCCTGAGCACCACCGGTGCATTCAGTCACATTCTGCCCGGTAAGCTCGATATGAACCCCACCGGCGTGGGTACCCTCGGCCTCGTGCACCGCAAAGAAGCCACGTACTTCCTGCAAGATTTGGTCAAAGGGGCGCGTCTTAAAGCCGCTTTTGGCCTTGATTGTGTTACCGTGCATCGGGTCGCAGGTCCAAACAACCTTCTTACCTTCATTAGCAACAGCTCTGACGAGGTTAGGCAAGGTCTGCTCTACCTTTTCGTGCCCCATTCGGCTGATTAGAACTAGACGACCCGGATCATTATCTGGGTTGAGCGCATCGATGACTTTCAGCAATTCATCGGGCGTTTGCGTTGGTCCAGTTTTGAGGCCGATGGGATTTGCGATTCCCCGCAAGAATTCGACATGACCGCCATCAAGCTGACGGGTTCGGTCACCAATCCACAACATATGTGCCGACGTGTCATACCAATCGCCAGAGGTAGAATCTACACGCGTCATAGCCTGTTCATACCCCAGTAACAAAGCCTCATGGCTCGTATAAAAATCGGTCTCACGTAATTGTGGCGCGGCGTTGGGCGTCAGCCCGCAGGCCGCCATAAATGTCATAGCTTCATCAATGCGGTCTGCTAATTCAGCATATTTCCGGGCCTGTTCTCCCGAAGAAACAAATTCGAGATTCCAACGGTGCACTTCTTCTAGATTTGCATAACCACCCTGTGCGAAGGCTCGTAGAAGATTCAGGGTCGCCGCGGATTGGTTGTATACTTGGACCATACGTTCTGGATCAGGCGTACGCGCCTCCCCAGTGAACTCCATGTCGTTTACCATATCGCCTCGATAGCTGGGCAGAGTAATGCCGTCCTGCTCCTCAACGTCGGAAGACCTCGGTTTTGCAAATTGCCCCGCCAGACGTCCAATTTTTACAACGGGTTTGCCAGATGCGAAGGTTAGAACCACAGCCATTTGCAGCAGAACACGAAATGTATCGCGGATATAGTTGGGATGGAATTCGGCGAAACTCTCGGCGCAATCACCCCCCTGCAATAGGAAGGCCCTACCCTCCGCGACATCAGAAAGCTGAGCATGGAGCTTACGCGCCTCGCCCGCAAACACTAATGGTGGATATCTACTGAGCTTGCTTTCCGCCGCTTCCACGGCGATTGAATCCGGGTATTCCGGAACCTGAATCACAGGTTTGTCTCGCCAGCTTTCGGGCGACCAGTTCCCCGACATGGCCAACCTCTCTATCTTAATCTCTTTGGGAGGATCGCGTATACGCCGTTTATCCGGCTTTTTCCAGCAAAACTGCGCAATGCGGCCAAACACCCAAGATAACCAGCTACTGTCCTAAGATGTGGGCGCAATCCTTGGTTATTGAGTGCCCTCATCTGACTCCTTTTCCGGCACAGGCTCGCGCATCGTAACAAACTCTTCCGCAGCCGTAGGGTGAATACCGACAGTAGCGTCGAACTGTGCCTTGGTCGCTCCGCATTTTAGTGCAACACCTAGGCCCTGTATGATTTCGCTCGCGTCCGGTCCTACCATATGACAGCCCACAACTCGGTCGGACGTTTTGTCGACCACAAGCTTCATCATCGTTTGCCCAGATGAACCGGTCAAAGTATCTTTTAAAGCTCGGAACGTAGAACGATATATTTCGATATCCTTGTATTGAGCGCGCGCATCCTCTTCGGTTAATCCGACGGTTCCGATGGGGGGATCGGAAAACACTGCAGTTGGTATATCAGCATAATCCATCTTATCGTTGGTACCCTTGAATAGGTTTGAGGCCAGTTTCATTGCTTCGCCTATCGCCACCGGTGTCAGCTGATATCGGTCGATGAGATCGCCAAGTGCGTAAATATTTTCGACGCTGGTCCGGAAATAGTCATCAACCTTGATAGCGCCGTTGGCGCTCACCTCTACGCCCACGTTTTCCAACCCCATGTTAGCTGAATTGGCTACCCGCCCAATGGCGTACAATACCTGATCGTACTGAGAAAGTGATCCGTCACTAAACGTGACGTCGAGCCCAAGATTTACTTTGTCGATACGCTGTATAGCACTATTCCAGATGAATTTAATTCCATTCTTTTCCATCTCTGCGGCCAAGTGGCGGCGTACATCCAAGTCAAAACCACGTAATATCATATCGCGTCGATAAACCAATGAGGTTGCCGCCCCGTACCCGTTGAGGATTCCAGCGAATTCGACCGCGATGTACCCACCGCCGACAACAAGAACGCGTTTGGGTAATTCTTTAAGGTAGAAAGCGTCGTCAGATACGAGGGCATTTTCTTCTCCGGGCACCTCATCACGCGACGGCTTTCCCCCGGTGGCGACGAGAATTTTCTCGGCCGTCACTTTTTCGCCTCCTACGTCAAGCGTGTGGGTGTCAATCAAGACTGCACGTGCCTCGAAAAGCGCCACACCGGCATTTTTCAACAAATTCCGGTAGATTTCGTTGAGACGCTTTATTTCTCTATTTTTATTTTCAATAAGTCGAGACCAATTAAGGGTCGGCTCTGCAAAGTCCCACCCGTACGCGCGGGCCTCTTGACCATAATGCAAATAATGTGAGCCGTAAGAGAACAGCTTCTTCGGAATACAGCCGACATTAACACACGTGCCGCCAAGAAACCTCTCCTCGGCGACAGCAACCCTCGCGCCATAGGAAGCAGACATTCGTGCGGCCCTTACGCCGCCAGATCCTGCGCCGATAACAAATAGATCATAATCATAATTGGACATGGCGAGCGCCCTTCTGCAGTTCTCATGTAATGCTTTGGGTGGTCTGCAGCCTAGCCGCCGATCCCTCCAATCAGGCCATATTTAATCTCGAGGTAGTCCTCAATCCCGTATTTGGACCCCTCACGGCCGGTGCCAGATTCTTTCATACCCCCAAAAGGTGCTACCTCTGTGGAAATGATACCTTCGTTGACCCCAACAATACCGTATTCCAAACCTTCCATAACCCGCCATATACGGCCGATGTCGCGACTATAGAAATAGGCCGCAAGGCCGAATTCTGTGTCATTTGCCATCTCAAGCGCCTCTTCCTCGGTCTCGAAACGATAGAGTGGCGCAACTGGACCAAATGTTTCCTCTCGAGTAACTTTCATATCGGTGTTTACCTCCGAAAGTACGGTCGGTTGAAAAAAGGTCCCGCCGAGATCGTGCCGGCCACCGCCAGAAATCACCTTTGCCCCCTTAGCAAGTGCATCTTCTATATGTTCTTCTACCTTTTCCACCGCGGCCATATCGATCAATGGGCCCTGCTCAGTTTCACCCTTCAATCCATCACCAATCCGCATTTTTTCGACCGCGGCCGAGAGTTTCTCAGAAAATTCATCATACACACCGTTCTGAACCAACAAACGATTAGCGCAGACGCAAGTCTGGCCAGTATTCCGGAATTTGGACGCCATAGCTCCTTCGATAGCCTCGTCGAGGTCAGCATCATCAAATACGATGAATGGTGCGTTTCCGCCTAACTCCATCGATGTCTTTTTAACTGTTGCCGCGCACTGTTCCATCAAAAGCTTCCCGATTTCCGTCGAACCGGTAAAGGTTAGCTTACGGACGATGGGATTCGACGTCATCTCACTGCCAATGGCACCTGACGAGCCGGTTACCACACTGAACACCCCGTTGGGGATGCCGGCTCGCTGGCCAAGCTCGGCTAGTGCAAGCGCGGAATACGGTGTCGCAGTTGCCGGTTTTACAACCATAGTACAGCCCGCGGCCAGAGCGGGGCCGCATTTGCGGGTGATCATCGCAGCAGGAAAGTTCCATGGCGTAATCGCGGCGCAGACGCCAATAGGCTCCTTCGTGACTACGATACGCTTACCGGGCGCATGTTGTGGGATGGTGTCGCCATAGATTCGTTTACCCTCCTCGGCAAACCACTCGATGAAGGAAGCGGCGTAAATAATTTCACCCATGGATTCTTTCAGCGGCTTACCTTGTTCCGCAGTCATCATCTTAGCCAGATCGTCCTGATGCTCTATTATCAGGTCGAACCAGATGCGCAATATTGTAGCGCGTTCCTTCGCCGTTTTCGCTCTCCATTCCGGATAAGCCGTGTTTGCCGCCTCTATTGCCTCGCGAGTTTCATTAGCACCCATTTTAGGTACTGTCCCAATCGTCTCGCCTGATGCCGGGTTAACAACATCAATGGTTTCATTAGAACCGGCGCCAACCCATTCGCCGTTGATGTAACAGGCTTCTCGAAAAAGGCTTGGGTCTTTGAGGTCTAGCGATGTCATCTGGCTATCTCCCATTGTGGCCAACTTAAGGCTTAATAATAAGGTTTAAAAAGATGTCTCCGAGACAGAGTATACAACGCCAGTCATCGGGAGTCAGGAGGACACGCCCAGATGTCGAAAGATTCAACCCGTAATAGGGAGACAAGCAAAATCATACAAATTCTCCGCATTTATTTGCATCGGATATGATCATAGCGAAAATGAAAAGAAACTGGCCCTATTCTGACTTTGCCCCCAGATGCACGAGATATCCAAGAATTAGAAAGAGAACCAATAACCCGACGCACGCAAATATAAGCGTGAAAAGAATTTTAAATCCAAGGGACATTTTACGAAGGGGGTATCTCAAGATCAGGTAAATAATAAGGCCAAGGATCAGAACTCCAATCAGACCTTCCATGTCATACCTCTTTGATCACTGGCTCTCTATGGATCTCTGAGTATTCTCCGATACGCTTGAGGTCCCGTTCTTTTTACTCCCCGACCCAACTCTCTTAAGCGTTTCAACTGCCGGGAATTTCGACAAGGAACATTTTGTCAGGAGCCACTCTGGGTGCGTATCACGCAGGCGGGGCTAGCGGAGAGATCGAGAAGGGAATGTGCTCGACAACATAATCCTCAGTCAGCTTCTGAAAATCAGGATCTTCCATCATTGCGCCCATCGCAGCCATATCTACGTCGAAGAGGGTCACCATTGCCGTGGTGTCGTTTGCTTGACCAACCAAAGTTTTGTTTTCGTCGCATATCCGTGATCGGTTCTCTGCATCATTCACAAACAGCTCATGCCACGCCTCGTATGAGGATTTGAGATTAACGATAATATGAATGTCCATTGTAAATTCCATAAAAGGTTTCTGACTCCGCGAGTTTGAACTCAAATGGTTACAAAAAAAAGCAAAGAGTAGGAGTCTCTATTATTTTTTTAAATTTCCCCCTCGGCATCACACTCTAAGTACGCGCCCACTATCTCCGCCTAAATCTGATAAGCATAGGTGATCTAGGAAAATTGCAGCCGCGTAAGAGTAGAGGTCGGTTGTAGCAGAAGGGATAACATGAAGAAGTTGATTTGCGAGGCTCTCGTAGCCTACTGTGTTTTGTTTTTTTTCTTAGCGGTGACGCTATTTCTTACTTATTTAAATATCAATAATCGTTGGGAGCCGTTCCTTCTTAAGCACCTTATTCACCAAAATCTAATCACCACACCTTAATCATCTTATAGAAGTGAGAGTTTTATTTTATCAAAATCAACGATAGATTGGTTAGTCCCACTAGCACTACCGGGTCTATAAATTCCAAACTTAAAGTGGGGAATACCGCATTTTGGAATAGTAAAACGAATTTTGTCAAAGATAGTTTTCTGGTTGAGTTCTAGAGAAATTTTTGGGAACGCATTGGTGCTAAATTTTAGAACTATGTCACTCCATTTACCCAGTAGGTCCGTGATTTTAACACTAGAAATGTGATTAGAACTCCTCTCCCCACTTGGTTTGATGGCAGATAGCATTAACACCCCATCATTAAATTTTATGATAATCGGAGGGCGGCAGCACGAACGACTACTGCAAGAGTGTATTTGCCAGAAAGCCTCTCGGTTCCCGTCATAACCCTCCATAAACCGAGCGTGGAACTCTAACTTATAGCCTACACCCCTTTTTAGAGAATCGACTTGTTTCAGTTCTGCACGTTCCCAATATGGGGCTTTATTTCTGGCGTTCCTATCACTAGAGCACCTACCATAGTGTTTAGTATCCAAACGGAAGCGGATGAACTTATTTTCATCTTCTTTGATCCACTGAACTGATCGATTTGTGGGCAGACCGCAGTTGTCATAGAATTCTAAGTTCCAGTCATGGTCAGTGTATTTTCTCCCCTTATCAGTTGGTTCGAAAACGTTCTCGCCTGACCCGTGGCACCCCGAAAGTATCAAGGCCACTAATAATAGGGCTGGTAGCAGTCTTTTCATGTCCGCGTAACAATCCGACTCGGATCAGGAAGTCCGCAATAAATCGCCTGAGATTTGACTCGCCAAATCTCTCACTCGATACCGAAAAATATTACGGGGGCTGTGTGGTCATAAACACCACCCTTCATCTTTAAAGAAACCCTTTTTGCAACTTCACCCTCATAGATGGAATGATGTCGACCTTGGATTTCGACAGATCCAGTAAATACGCGAAACATTGATTGATCCTTGTTCCGAATTTTCATCAGTAACGGTTGATAAGGGTCCGGCGATAGCATGATGTTCAGTTTACTGAACTCACTTTTAAAGGAAGGAAAGTAATCAGTCGTCTTCAGAGACATTCGGTAAGGGTAGCGTTTTTTGAGTGTGCGGTTGGCGGTCTTCTTTATGTGGATTGCCCAGGGATGCTTTCCATCCAACCTCAGATCATTCCCCGACAGGAGAGGTATATTTCCCAAAACTTTAATCTGCATCCCCATCATAGATTTTGAAATTTCAAAATCTTCCACATCGACATAATTTTCAATTATCCGTTCATATCTTTTTACTTGAGCGCGGGTACTCGCGTCGTCACCGATCACTTGGATGACTGCTGAAAATGGAACAGTGATTAACTTTCCCGACATACTTTTTTTTATGTCTGACGTTGTCAATCTAGTCTCTAGAATATCCGCCTTACATCCAAACAGAACGGCACAGGAAAAAAATAAAATTAACCGGTTTATGATCTTTAACATCAAGCTTTCATTCAAAATTATTTTAGAGCGTTTGCCAGTTCCTATTATGGAAATGATTACGTTTTACAGAGCTTTTATCCACTCAATTATGATATCTCTTCCGTTATCACGCACGTCATTATGACCTCCCTCAACAAGGACAAATTTGGATTTTGGGTTTGTAGGTACAGAGCCAAAAATACGTTTACCATCGCCATTTGAAATAAAGTCGGCCTTACCAGCTATCCACAGAAATGGTATATTACCTTTTATTTTTGGTGCATTTAGCTCCATTACCGCTTTCCCCTTGGGTTCAAACCAACTCAAAAAATTGGCTGCGGAAATTTCCAACATTTTTGTCTCGCCCTGATTAAAGTCCTCATACTTAAACTTCTCTTTTCCTTTCCCTGAGTTGACCTTTTCTCGAGCATGGCTAACGTCAGCTGCGTATTTTTGTTGCATATTTTCTATTTCTGGACGATGACCGGGTGCCATAGCAACGATGGCGTCTATTCCCTCAATAATAACGCCCGCTCTTATAGCTGCATTGGCACCTAAAGATTTACCGAGCACTACTACTTTTTCAGCACCCAAACTCTTTAGCCTTTCTATTCGAGAGGCGACACATTTTTTTAATGCTTTATCAACTGGTAAAGAATATTTCTTAAATTTAGACCATGCGCATTGTGGGCTCGTAACTAAAAATCCTTTTGTAGAAATATCGATTGTTAAGACCGCTGAATCGTTCCTTTTGTTCGCTACTATTGTTTTATCATCAGAGCAAATCCAAGTATCTTTTCTACACCACCCCTGAAACTTTCTAAACTTCTCTTCCAGGCCGTACCACTTGAAATCACTGAGAATTTTGGCGGGCATTCCCCATTTCGGATGAAGAACGATTACCCCAATTTTTTCTGTTGGTGTTTCTGCTAACACCGCACTTGGATTCGTGGATGTCATACAAAAACAAAACACAGTTAATAAAACTGCCTTTAATGAAGTTTTCCTCATAAATTTTTCCTCCCGAGAAATGCCTTTGCAAACTAATATTTCTTCTCTCGAAATATTTCTCCGATTTGAAATTTTATATAGTGAATTTCATTCCACTGTCATTGAACCAATCAGCAATCTCTTGGAAATTCCACCCCTTCTCACGAAAGTCGATGATCGTGTCGTAGAGGTATTGTTGATACTCGTTATACGGTGCAACCCACAAGTGTGAGGCACGAACTGTAAGGTGGAATGTTAGGTAGGTTTGTGTGTTTCTGCTGTTCCAAGAGGGAGTTTGGTAACTCAAAAATTGGATATCGTAATCAAACCTAACTAATTGCTCGACGTTTCCTCGTAGGGACCTAGAAATCTATCACCATTAAAATGAATCAAATGTGACGGAGCGTCGGCAGTCCATACTTCTGTTTCCCAAGAAATTTCTGCAAGAAATCGCATCATTGTTCTTCTGTCGGGAAATGCGGAAACAAAAACCAACCCAGCGAGTGATTTTTCAAACAAGGAGTTCAACTCACTGTGGCGTTTACCGTCAACAGGTCCGTGACTTGTGACTGACTCTATTAAGACCAACCAGTTTTTCTTTTCCAGATAAAGAACTACATCTGGCATTTTTCCTTTTCGGTCAACAACTATACCCAACTGTTTCAATCTATCTTTTTTGAAAAAGTCCTCTTTAGCACCGGTATCACCGATATAAATAACCTCAGCACCACCCAAAAATCGTGGCGCAAATTCCTCTACGATATCCTTAATAAGTTTACTATGTGCGCCGGAACTCAAAGAGACTGCTTCCCCTTCACCCAAAGTAACGGGAACGAGTTCCTGCTCACGCTCCATTGCGTATTGTTGAACTAATGTTTCACGTGCTGATAACCAATTTTGCAACGCGTCAGACCATTTACCTGTACCATAGGTTTGGAGTACTTGAAAAACATCTGGGGCAATTTGGTAGCACGCTTTAGGACTATTTACGGGACGATCTGGTTGGTCTGGATTATAGAGGCAGACGCCACCGTCAACAAACTGATGTAAAGTTTGTCGCCGAATGGTCTCACGTGTGTTCGGTGCATATTTTTTTCCATAAACT
>CEUL01149483.1_pt1 | contig 13608 bp, 14 predicted proteins | sample 427021 | NCBI WGS metagenome assembly CEUL01 (sample SAMEA2622800, study PRJEB7988) | marine metagenome | isolation source: saline water (ENVO:00002010), including | reverse complement strand
AGATCAGTTCGAGCCTACTACTATAACACCCTGACAGGAAATCAGGAATATCCTCAGATAGCGCCCTTGATAGATTGTTCGGTTTATAACGGCAGCACTACGGGAATAAAATCGGCTTGGACGTGTGTTGATGCAGGTGATCGCCGACGTTATGAGGCGAACATATCGGTAGAGCTTGTTGTCAACTGATGGAGATGGCTCCCAATCTTGAACGAACTTTTCTATTGTCCGGCGACGGAGGTGTCCACCAATTACTGGGAGCAGTTCTGCGACAACGGATCCACGTCATTCTTGTAAGCACGCTCCGTGGTTAATCGCCAGTGATTTCCGACGAGCATAGAAGTCAGGCCGACTCCTTCGTTGAATTCCAGGGTTTGATCAACGATATTAGTAGTGAAGAGAGACACGATCATAACGAGAGGGAGATTCCATCGTTCGTGAGAAAGGTCGTTGGTTACGTCACGACACCTGACAACCGTAGACCAAATTTCGACAACGATATATACGAAGATGCCTAAAACTCGTGCTTATACTGACTCGGCAGATTCCCCTCCACCCGACTGTAACTTGTGCCCGCGGCTGGTAGAGTTCCGGCGCAAGAACCAAATCATATGGCCAGAGTGGCATAATCGTCCAGTCCCTTCGTTCGGGTCACTCAATGCTCGCTTGCTTATCGTCGGTCTGGCCCCCGGACTAAAGGGTGCAAACCGTACAGGCCGGCCGTTCACCGGCGACTATGCGGGTGACTTACTATTTCAAACTTTAAAGAAATTTGGTTTCGCTGCGGGAAAATATGACAAACGCCCTGATGACGGTTTGCAATTAAAGGACTGTCGGATCGCCAATGGGGTACGCTGTTTGCCACCTGAGAACAAACCGATCGGCTCAGAGGTTAATAATTGCCGACCGTTCCTAGTATCTGAGATTCAGAATATGAAGAATCTGAAGGTTATCCTTGCGCTCGGGGGAATTGCTCACAACACCCTTCTATCGACGCTGGGCGAACGCCGGGCGGCATTCAGATTTTCTCATAGCGCATTCCACTCATTACGTAATGGCATAACACTCGCCGACAGCTACCACTGTTCTCGCTATAATACGAACACAGGTCGTCTCACAGAGGCGATGTTCGAGGATGTTTTCGAGAAAATACTCGGTTCTTTTTTCTCTTAGAACCGCTAGATTGTAGCTTTCTGCTCTATGAAATTTCCTTCATCCCTTTTCTCGTAATAGACGGGCTTTTTGTCTATTCCAATCCCGTGTTTTTTGAGTTTCCCGCTTGTCGTAATCTTTTTTCCCCTTACCGAGACCGAGTTCCAACTTAGCAATACCTCGTTTATTGAAATACAGTTTCAGAGGTACCAAGGTCATTCCATTTCGCTCCGAAGCACCGATAAGTTTCGCCGCCTCGCGCTTTTTCACTAGTAATTTGCGAGGCCGTCGCGGCTGATGATTAAACTGCCCGGCCTGCTTATATTCCGGGATATGAGCATTCACCAGCCAGACTTCATTGCCATCAGCTTTTGCGTAGGATTCTGCAATATTGGCTCGTCCCTCTCGAAGGGCTTTTACCTCGCTACCCAACAAGACAATTCCGGCTTCAATCGTTTCTTCAATCTCGTAAGAATGGCGAGCCTTACGGTTTTGTGCCGCAATCCGGTAGGCGGCGAGATTAGAGTTCGCCATTCTACACTGACCGTTAATTCAGGAGTCCAGCTTGACGCATGGCCCGCTCAACCTTTCCACGCGATTTCTCTGTGATAGGAACCAGAGGAAGGCGCAATTCTTCAGAACATTTCCCCAAAAGGCTAACGGCATACTTGGCTGGACCAGGGTTTGCTTCGCAGAAAAGATCCTTATGTAATGGTGTGAGACGTGCATTGATGTCTTGCGCCTCGGCTACCTCACCTGCCTGCCAAGCATTGTGCATTTCGGACATAAGTTTGGGGGCCACATTTGCCGTTACCGAAATACAACCAATGCCACCCTGCGCAAGAAAACCAATCTGTGTGACGTCCTCGCCTGACAGTTGGCAAAATTCATCTCCGCATGCGAGGCGCTGCTCGGTCGCTCGACCAACGGCCGCTGTCGCATCTTTAACACCTACAATATTGTCCAGACCTGCACAGCGCGCCATAGTATCCGTATTCATGTCAACAACAGACCGGCCGGGAATATTGTATATTATGATGGGGATACCCGCCTTGTCGATCGCTTGGAAATGACTAAACAAGCCTTCCTGTGTCGGTTTGTTGTAATATGGCGTGACAACCAGTGCTGCATCAGCTCCAGCACGTTTCGCATGCTCGGCCAACTCGAAAGCTTCGGCAGTTGAGTTAGACCCGGCGCCTGCAATCACCGGTACGCGCTTATCAGCAGCGTCGATACAGATTTCAACAACCCGTTTATGTTCGTCATGGCTGAGCGTTGGAGACTCACCGGTCGTGCCAACGGGCACAAGGCCGTGAGTTCCTTGTTCAATTTGCCAGTTGACTAGCTCTCTAAAAGCCGTTTCGTCGACATCACCGTCGCGAAATGGCGTAATAAGCGCGCATATGGATCCGCTGAACATGGCGGTGTCCCCAAGAGTAATGATCAAAATTTGTGCCACCCTACTATTACGTTACCGTAGCGGCAAGCAGCAGTCATCAGAAACGAAACGTTTTGGAAGTTGACTTAATCAGCTGGTCTAGCTCATCCAACATTCTGGGATGTGGAAATATGGGATTTCTGTCAAATAGTAGATAGAGCGTTACCTAATAGCCATTGGGAAAGTCTATGTCGTTGCCCAAAGGGTTGGATCTGATTGGCTAGGGACATTACCGCAGGCCGGGGTTAGCCCCATTGCCCCACCCGCTTGGGACGGATAGTTTACCGAGGATAGGAGGGTATTATGTCTGATCCAAGTTTTAGCGAAGTTAAAGCCTGTGTTTTTGACGCTTTTGGTACACTTTTTGACGTTCATTCAGCCGCTAATCGAATGAAGGACGAACTTGGCGAAAATGTCGATAAATTGTCAGAAATGTGGCGGTTCAAGCAGCTGCAGTACACATGGCTTCGCAGTCTAATGGGTCAGCATGAGGACTTTTGGCAGGTCACCGGTGATGCACTCGACTATTCAATGCGCGCGCTTGACATGTCAGATGACTCACTACGGGCAAAGCTTATGGAACTCTATCTGCAGCTCGACGCCTATCCTGAGGTGGTCGATGTTCTGACTAGGCTAAAAGACGGTGGCAAGAAAACGGCAATTCTGTCAAATGGAGAACCATCAATGCTTGTTGCAGCCGCAAAGAACGCAAATATTTATTCTCTTTTAGATAAGGTTCTGTCGGTCGAGAAGGTCGGTATATTCAAACCTCACCCATCGACATATCAGATTGCAGTTGATGAACTTAAGTTTCCTGCCAACCACATTTGTTTCCAGTCATCTAACTGTTGGGATGCACATGGCGCCGCAGCTGTCGGCTTCATGGTCACTTGGGTTAACAGATTTGAGCAACCCCATGAAAACCTACCCTCCAAACCGCACGCGGAAATCAAGACGCTTTCGGATCTTCTTCCGCTCCTAAAAATTTAAAGACTGAGCGATGCATTATCGTGAGCGTAGATTAACGACGTTTGACAATCTGTCCTTGTATTTGCGTGACTACGGCAATCAGTTGGATGCAAGACCCCCCCTTTTTTGCCTAGGAGGTTTGACCCGGAACTCCAAGGATTTCGAGGGCTTTGCAGAGCGGTATAGCAAAGATGGTCGTCGCGTAATCTGCGCGGATTACCGTGGGCGTGGCAAATCCCAATATGATCACAACTGGTCGAACTACGATCCCCGTATATATATTCGAGACGTTCAAGACATACTCGCCGCATTGAATGTCCACCGTGTGGTTGTGATTGGCAATTCCCTCGGCGGAATCCTAGGAATGGGAATGGCTACCGCGATGCCAAATGCGTTGTCCGCGCTTGTTATGAATGATGTTGGGCCGATAGTTGAGACTGAAGGTCTCGACATAATCATCGATTATATCAAAGAGGATCGTTCGCACGACGATTGGCATTCTGCCGTTAATACAATCAAAAGAATGCTGCCAAATCTATCTTTTCAAGATGAGGCTATCTGGCAAAAGATGGCGAAAAACACATTTCAAGTTTGCGATGACGGCAAGCTACGCTTTGACTGGGATGTGAATATCGTGAAACCTATGTTGAAATCAGACTACCAAATTCCCGAAATGTGGTCGCTGTTTAAGGCCTTGGCCAACATTCCAACTATGGTAATACGCGGGGAGAAATCTGACATCCTCTCAAGGGCCTGTTTTGAAGAAATGCAAAGAGTAAAGCGCGATCTTATCGCAGTTGAAATACCGCGCGCCGGACACGTCCCGACACTCTCGGAACCAGAATCCTGCACCGCCATGGACAACTTTCTTGGTCGACATTAACAAAACTCCTGGAATCCATGATATCCGCTCTGCTGCCGAACGAATAAAAGGTATCGTTGACCGCACCCCACTGCTTGAGTCCGAGCGCCTCAATGATCACGCTGGCGCTCGGGTGTTTCTTAAATGTGAAATGTTCCAACCCGTGGGTTCTTTCAAATTACGTGGCGCTTGGAATATGATTTCCCGTTTAGCAGATAGCCGCATCAAAAACGGTGTAATTGCATATTCATCTGGAAATCATGCGCAGGCTGTTGCTTGGTCAGCGCTCCGACGAGGTGTGAAGGCAACGATCATCATGCCGTTAGATGCACCTACTGTGAAAGTGAATAACACAAAGGCTTTAGGCGCCAAACTGGTACTATATGATCGCACAAAAGAAGATAGGGAACTAATAGCTAAAAAACTTGCCGGACGGACTGGTGCTGTCATTATCCCGCCTTACGATCACCCGGACGTCATAGCGGGACAGGGTACCGTGGGCCTTGAAGCGGTGGAACAGTTACGTGACGCAGGTGTTACGCCAGATGTTGTCATTGTACCTTGCTCCGGTGGTGGCCTAATCGCAGGTTGTGCGATCGCAGTGAAGGCTGCTTTTCCGTGCACGCGGATTCTCGCCGCCGAGCCTGAGCATTTTGACGACACCAAGCGGTCACTTCAAGCCGGAAGGCGCGTCGCTAACAAACACGGCTATTCTTCGGTGTGCGATGCGCTGCTCGTTTGCACCCCCGGCCGCATGACCTTTGAGGTGATGCGTAGAATGGTCTCGGGCGGCGAAGTCGTATCGGAAACAGAGATACGTGCAGCAGTTCGAGCCGCGTTCTTGTATGCCAATATTGTTGTTGAACCCGGTGGTGTGGTCGGCCTCGCCGCAACGCTCTCCGGAAGGCTTACCAGCCCTGCCGAGACCATTTGTGTAATTCTTTCTGGGGGAAATATAGACCGAGAATTGTTCGCTGAACTAATCTCAAACTAAAACCACACAAGCTCAGACGGTTGGAGCCCAGTTAACATCGTATTTTACCCTTTGGATGAGCAAAATAAGCTCCTGTTCTACGTTTAACTTAAAGATGGGTTTTTAACATAATATATAATACTTCGTAGGCGATGGGCATTTAACTGGTTTGAGTTGGTCTGCAGCAATAAATCAACTAGACTGAAAAATTAGGGGTGCTAAATAAAAAATTAATAGGCCATTTTGGGGGATATATAGTGGCGAATATATACGTCGGTCGGACAGAAGAATTTGACGAAAGAGATCGTAAAATTATTGCGCAGGGGGATTTGGAAATTGGCGTTTTCCACGTCGACGGTGAATTCTTTGCTTATGAGAATAACTGTGTCCATCAGGGTGGGCCCGCCTGCCAAGGAAAAATCATCAACAAAGTTGAAGAAGTCATTCATGAGACTGAAAAGACAGCCCACGGCCTGAAGTTTTCAGAAACCGAAGTTCATATTGTGTGTCCATGGCATGGATACGAATATAACGTCAGGGACGGCCGCCACCCCGGTAGTAAAAATATCAGACTTCGCCCGTTCAAAGTCGATGTGAAAGACGGAGAGGTATATGTCTCCATCTAAGGGCCCTGTATCGGAACTTGACCACGCTGCATCGCGGGCACTTGAAATAATCGAGCGTGCCCTTTTGGAAGGCAAAACAGAAAATATCCCGGACGAAACAGTACAGAGACTTCTAACCGCTGGTACCAAGCTATTCGCCAATAAGGTGGAAATGGAGGACAGATACTTCTCACCTTACACCGCGCCGGGGGATGTTACGGCTACGGATGTGGTCATGACCTGCTCTGATATGCTGCGGGCTGTAAACCTCTCCACCTTTGATCTTGCCATGTGGTTCCAACGGCCCCGGACGACTGAAGATTAAGATAACAACCTAAAGTAATTCGAGCATTCAGGAGTAAAACCATGGACTCAGGGATAGAGCCGGTAAAAGAAATTCCGGTAAAAGAAATTACCACTTACACGGATTCACGCGACATTTTAGCTAAGGCTCGGAAACAGGCGGAAGAGCGCAATTTTGACGACGTATTTATCGCCGATATAGACGCCCATCATACCGAAACGGAGTCATGGCGAGAAATTATCAGTTATATAGATGACCAAGTTGTACGGTCTCAGGCTGAGGAGATGGTATTACATCGATCTGGCACGCCGCCTTACGGTTTAAACGGTGATTTGGCACTCCGTTATCAAGACGTAGGTGGGCGGATTCCTCACCAGGCAGCCCGGAGCGAGAAAATAGAGGAATCCGAATTAAAGGAGGCCGGTCATCGCGACTTGATTCTGGCGAAACGTGCCTATGAAGCGATGGGGATCGACGTACAAGTCGTATTTCCAACACCAATGTTATTCCTCGGGATGCATCCTCAATTCGATATGGAGGCCATTTTAGGCAAGGCCTACAATCGCTGGCAGGTCGAAAATATTCTGAAGAAAGACCGTAAACTTAAGACCATGATGTTCCTGCCGTTTAACGATCCGGAATCAGCACTTGAAACTATCGAAGAATTTGGAGATGCACCTGGTTGTGTTGGTTTCATGGTGACATCTGTCCGGTATAAGGCGGTCCACCATAATCACTACATGAAGGTTTATCGAGCCCTCGAAGAGCGAGGTCTGCCAATAGGTTTCCATGCCGGATACTACTGGCAAGATCCGTTTATGATGCAGATTAATCGGTTTGGTTCTATGCACGCACTATCATTCGTATGGTGTAATGTCGTGCACATGACAAACTGGATTATGAACGGCTTACCCGAGAGGTTCCCTAACCTTAACGTTGTCTGGATCGAATCTGGTATTGCTTGGGTCTCCTGGCTTATGCAGCGTCTCGACCATACCTATTTGATGCGTTCGTCAGAGGCACCGCTGCTAAAAAAGCTACCCAGCGAATATATGCGGGAAATGTTTTATACTTGTCAGCCAATGGAAACGGACCATCTCAAGGCTGTTGAGCTTACCTTCGAAATGATTAACGCAAAGGAACAGCTTTTATATGCCTCGGATTGGCCGCACTATGACTTTGACGCTCCCAGTGTGATTTGGGATCTTCCATTTATAGACGAAAAAGCCAAGCGCAATATTCTAGGCCTCAACGCAAAACGAGTGTTCAACTTTGATCGGTAGAGGGTATGAAATTAATAGGAATTAGGTGTGGTTTTACTCGTCTTTTTCATTTCCTTTCTAGCGAACCCCGAGTTCCATCTGCCCGATAATATCGAACCGACATTTCAACCTATCGCCTACCTTCAATAAACTGACATCCCTTGGCATCTCAGTCATCAGAATATCACCCGGATACAGAGTAAATAATTTAGAAGCATACGCTATCAGTTGCCTGCAACCCAAAAAGAGATGCTTAGTGTTCGATTGCTGACGCAGTTTCCCGTTTATCCATAGGCTAAGGTCGAGATCATCCGGATCGGTGATTTCATCAGCGGTAGTCAACCACGGACCCAAGACAGAATCGGAACGGAACGATTTTGTTGAGGTTCTATCCTCGACGCCATGCACCTTGATATCGACCCCAATCGAATATCCCGCGACATAATTGAGCGCATTAACTTCGTTGACGTTTTTTGCCCTGCGGCCAAGAATTATCGCCAGATTGGTTACATAATTGGCACGGCCGTCGGTTCGGCCAAGAGTGATGCCGTCTCCTACACCGGCAAGAACTGAGTTCTCTCTGAGAAAGAATCCATGGCTCTCGAAAGTCTCAACGTTTCGGCCGAGACTAATTTTCTCACGATCGCCTGCTTCGGATAACCGATCCGTGAAATTAGCCTGCGCGGCGACAATTTTAGATGGACTTCTTACAGGACTTTTCAATTTCACATTTTTTACACCCTGCACATAGCCCATCTTCCGGTTGGCTTCGATCTCGGGCTTGATGGTATCTAAATTCGCGATCATGGAGTCACCGGGCATTTTCGGCCCCCGAGCCTGAGGAATTTGACCAAGCGCCACTGTGACATCAATCAATTGATCGCCCTTCACTAATCCCACCTTACCCTCGTTGTAGCGACAGATCCTCACGTATTACTCCGAAATTCATCCCGTGCACCATCTACCCACGAGATGCCATGACCGGGCGTGTCGGGTGGTGCGATATTGCCTTCCGCATCCATCTCTACCGGATTGTCGAACAACGGCTCGAGCAGCGGAAAGTCTTCCATCCACTTTATTGACGGTGCAGCACCGGCGACATGAATGAATAACGACGGCAAGAAATGAGGAGATACCACTAGGTTAAAATGCTCCGCTATCTGCGCCAAACGCAGGCTTTCCGTTATGCCTCCCATCATCGCGAGGTCCGGCTGCAGGATTGAAGCTGCCCGGGCCGCTATCAATGGGCTCATCTCACCCACCCCCTGATGGTGTTCTCCAGTAGCAATCGGTATTGGGCTATTGGCAGCTAATATCGCAAATCCGTTAGTATCGTTGGCTGGTAGAGGCTCCTCTATCCACAATGCGTTGACATCGGCGAGCAGATTAACCAGCCATTGAGCTCGGACTAAATCACATTTTTCATTGGCATCTGCCATGATACCTACGCCGTCAGGCACAGCGTCCGCCACCGCCTGAATACGGGCTAAGTCTGCGGGTGCGCCTGCAACCCTTAGCTTAATTGCCGTACAACCCATCTCTGCATATTCAAGAGCCCGATCGACCGCTGCCCCCGTTTCCTGCTCCGGGCCGAAACCGCCCGAGCCGTATACAGGTAACTTTCGAGGCACGCCGCCCAGCGCGGCGTAGAGAGGCATATCAAGCCGCTTGGCATGCAAATCCCACATGGCAACATCGATCGCGGAAATAGCGAGATAGTTAACACCCCTTCCCAGCCGGTTTAACGAGACGGCAAGCCGACGCCAAAGTGCCTGGGGCGGCAAAATCCTCTCCCCTAAGACGAACCGGTCGAGCATATCTTGGGTCGCCGCCTGCACGATCCGCCCACCTCCTCCGAGCACATAAGAAAATCCCGTCCCGGTCGTTCCGTCTGAAGCTTCTAGATCCACCACGATGACATCTACCGCCGTGATCCCTGAACCGCCCGTAGGCCCGGGAAGGGGAAATACCCAAAGTTCGGCCGTCGCGTGTGTAATTTCTGTCATCATCTGTTAGTCCTCTAGAACAAGGGTCACACTATCACCGTCTTCTATTCCTACCGCGTTACGGACGCTGATCGAGGCAATAACCTCCACCTGCGCGGGCGGATATCCATCTACCAGCGGAAAGACGATCGCACCTTTAATTGGATCGGCCGTTCGGGCTTTGATGGTTACAAGCCAACATCTGGCATCGCATTCGAGGGGGCCATTATTGGGATTATCCATATAGATACCATCGGTTTGCTTAAGCCTCACCCAGACCTGCATAGATTCTGGATCATCGACAATGACGTTGATCGTACCGGGATAAGGGTCAATCCCAACGCGACCGATGAACTGCCGTCTGGACCAGTCTAGCCGGGTAAATGTCTTTCCAAGCCCGATGCCGGTAGCCAGCCGACCGACCAGTTTTTCCCCCTTCATCCGGCGGCGCGGACTTCAACACTCATTTCGCCGATCCCCTCGCAGTAACAGTACATAGTGTCACCGGCTACCACCGGCCCTACACCTTCCGGCGTGCCAGTCATAATTACGTCACCCGGATACAAGGTATAAAAGCTCGACCCGTATTCGATCAGCCTCCGACAATCGAAGATGAGCTTATCGGTGTTAGAGCTCTGGCGTTCGTCGTCGCCAACGTGAATCGAAAAGTCGAGTTTGTCGGGATCGACAATCTCGTCCGCCGTTACCAACCAAGGCCCGAGAACCGAATAGCTGTCGATAGCTTTGCGAAGGCTGCGTTCCTCAGTGCCGCGAACAGTCATATCCAGCCCAATCGCGTATGCAGAAACATAGTCCAGCGCGTTATCATAGGAGATGTTCTTCGCAGTTTTTCCGATGATCATAGCAACTTCAACTTCGTGATCGTTGCGACGATCAGTGAAATGGAGTTCAACCCCTTCTCCGGCGCCCACAAGAACCGGGTTTTTCAGGAAAAGCCCGTAATGGTCAATGGATTTGATATCTTGACCGAAGCTCACGCCCTTGTCCTCGTTAGCTTCATCCATGTGGGCGTAATAGTTCACTGGTGCACCGATTACCTTAGTCGGATTTGCAACTGGGCTTTTCAACCTAACGGCCGACAGTGCATGCCGTTCACCCGACTTCATCAACCCCGATGCTTTCTCACAAATAAGGTCGAGATTGGCGATTAGCGCGTCTCCCTCGGGCACCGGCCAACGGTATGCAGGAATTACATCCAAGGCGGCTGTTACGTCGACAACTTCATCACCATCGACGATCCCTAGGCGGTCGTCGTTATATCGACAGATTTTCATTTCTTTCACTCCCAGCTTTATTTAGTTCGGAATGTTTTGGCATTACGAAAAGAAACGGTCTAGTCCCATTTTCATTGAGAGATCCGACAACCTTGATATTGCATCATCCGACAAATTCTGCACTACGAAAATATCGCAATTTAACCCTTTTGAGATTGGTATTAACGGCCAAATCGCGTAGTGTTCTTCCTTTCTTTCATAAGGAATTAATAATTATTTTAATCGGGGAAGTGTTGCTGTGTTTCGCGAGCGAAGAAGAACGGGGAAAAAAAGTCGTTATGACTGAATACTTTATCTACGAAAAAGAGAATAAAAACTTCGCGTTACCGGTCACAAGTGTCCTTGAAATCGTGGAAACCGATCAAATTGAAGATCTCGGTTTAGACTTATATGGTTGTGTTGGCGGGGTAGTAAATCGCGAAAAATTAGTCCCTGTTTTTGATTCGATTGCATTAGGTCTTAAACAAGTTTTCAATGATCAAAGTATTACCACTGTAATTATTGTACTAAGCGGTGATATAACGTTTGGATTAACCATGGACAATTTTGTCGGTGTAGACAAACTAACTACGCGCACAAAATCAAATGAAATAAGAGTTCATGAGAAAAAAAATAAATTTGTATCCGCAGTCGTTGGATATAAAAATTCTACTTTAACAATTTTCTCTCCGGAATACATTTCCGAAACGGTCGATGAAAATATCGACGAACAAAAATTATTTTCAGAAAATGAGGAAATAGCCGGAAATATTATTGATCCGGATATATATAGAAAACCTTTTACTCAATTCCTCTGTTTTTCGATCGACAACATAAACCTAGCAATCCCAATTGGACAGGTTCGGGAGATTATAGAGGAATACGAAGTTACACCAATTTTTAATGTTCCGGCTTTATTACGTGGATTAATAAATTTACGTGGAACCGTGATTGCATGCCTCGATATCTCCAACGAAATCGGGTTAGACCAAAAACCCCTTACGATAGAAACGAAATACCTTATCATCAGTTATAAGGAAAGTACTATCGCTTTATGCGCGGATGTGGTTCACGGCATGAGGGATTTATACCTACATAATATACAAAAGCCCGATTCTGTATTAGACGATCGACAGCAGACATTCGTTCAGGGATTATATGAGGACGTCGATAAAACATTACTACTACTATCAGTTTCCGACATCTTTGAGACCGAACATTTGTTGGAGTATACCGATATGACTAAAATCTCCCAGTGAGGGTCATACTGCCATGAAATCTTATTCACTGTTTGACTTCGATCAGAGTAAGGTCTCTTCTTCACTCGCCCTTAACGTCGATTCCTCGGATGAAAAGATGATGTATTTCGCCAGAGACGAAATCGATTATATCGTAAAGAATTTGGAAACCTTTCAACAAGATGACGAAGATATATTCGATTCAATATATCGTCGGAGCCGATTAATAAGCGGTTTATTCCGCATAAATGATTTTCTTGATCTACACTACATGTTGGAGTTCTTAGTATTTTGTACAGATTTTCTTCGACATAGTATGCAAAAAAAATCCGTGAAAAGAATACCACATGAAATAAGGTATATAATTAACCTTATAACCAATTCCGCCATTGTAATGATAGACGAAAAAATTGATGGGCGCGCTTCTACAATTGTATTTTCGGACATATTGGATGAATGTCAGAATTACTTGCAAGACACTATTAATTTAATTGAAGATGAAAATACAAAAACCGAGACATCTGGATATACCAAAACAGAACAGCAAAATAATCAAACTATTTTATCAACTGAAAAACTCACTCTCAATAAATTATTGGATGAAGAGGAAATAATTTCTATACCTCACGAAAAGATTGGTTTTATTAGCGATTACTGTGAAGAAGCAAGGGAGATACTCGGCAATATAGAATTACATCTTATCGATTTAGAGGCGAACGAAGACCCGCTTCCGATAGTGAATAAAATTTATAAAAGTTTAACAAATTTGAAGGATAGCGCAGACTCTCTAAATATCGTTAAAATCGAAACCTTGGCTCACGCTAACCTGTTATTAATACAAGATATTCGAGATAGTAAATTACTAATTAATACCGAAATAATTGATATACTATTAGGTAGCAAAAAAACATTTGAAAAAATGATTAATGATATTGCGTCACGGCGACCAATAACTTTACCACTTAATGACATAATTCAACGTTGTCTATTATTTGTAAAAGAAGAAACATCAAATATAGAGAATGAAACAATTAAACAAAACGGACAAACTGACGATTTCGAAATCGGAGAAATAGAAGAAGAAGAGGCTTTATCAATTCCGGATGATAAATTAGGTTTTATCAGTGATTATTGCGAGGAGTCCCGAGAAATACTTGCGAATATCGGCCTGCAACTCGTTCAACTTGAAACAGAAGATAGTCCCAGCCAAGTTGTTAATGAGATTTTCAGAGGAATACATACTTTAAAGGGTAGTGCTAAATTATTAAACATTGCGAAAATAGAGCGGTTATCGCATTCAGCGGAGGCCCTGCTAGATCGGTTAAGGAAAAAAGAAGTTTTTATTACATCGGAATTAATTGATGTCTTATTAGACTGTAAGAACTTATTGGAACGCATGATCTCTGAGGTTGCTTCCCGACAGCCTATAAAAACGCCTATTAACGCCATGATTAGCCGTATTGACGGCAATGTCAGAAACAAACCGAAAAATGACGGGGATCCAAGTTGGACCAAAGAAAATAAGAATCCGGCGTCTCTGCCGGAA
>CEUL01147816.1_pt1 | contig 13611 bp, 12 predicted proteins | sample 427021 | NCBI WGS metagenome assembly CEUL01 (sample SAMEA2622800, study PRJEB7988) | marine metagenome | isolation source: saline water (ENVO:00002010), including | reverse complement strand
AAAAAAATGAAATAAATATACATGCCATCGCGGTCTATGGCAGTTCTCGGTAATCAGTGTCAATCACCTGTCTGTCAGACCGCTATGTCTGGGACAGTATTCTCGATGAAATAAGTTACGGAGCAGGAGTGTCACTAATTCTTAGCCGAGAAATCCCAGCGGGAGAGATACGCCACTTCGCTTGATATTCGATCTCGTGTTCTTTCAGCGTCCCGATACTCGGACTTTCGATAGATAAATCATCGTCACCCGAGGCACTAAATGTCTCCGTCCCCGGAATTGACCTGATCCGCTTTATTAGCCTACCTAAAATGGGATGTTGGATAACGGCAACACTACCATTTACAGGCCGTGTTTTATATTTTGTTGCTACAACATAATCTCCATCCCTTATAGTCGGTCGCATACTATTCCCTGAGATTCGAAATACCTTCCATGGAATTCTATCTACCATTCATTATTTCGGCCGTACTACTTCGAGACTAGGAGGGTAAGGGGCTACTTTTCGTTCAGTTTCTACATCTTTAGTAGACCAGAAGATTTCCGAAAATTTATTGACAGACTCTAGTAGTTTAAGCGCCTCCTCCCGATCGACTTTCTGCTTAGCAGCGCTAGCTAGAAGCATAATTTGATGCGTTAAATCGTGGATTTCGGGAAACGATTCTATTTGTGGGCCCTTAAAATAATCGCCCCAAATAATTCGAATTTCCTGCTTCAGCTTTTCACTTTCCTCTTCTTTACGCTGAACGCATCTGGCGATTGTATTTTGATATTCAACACTCGCCTCACCGTCAGTTGAGGTGGTTTCGTTTATTATATCGATTAACCGAATAACGGATAGAGCGGACACCGTCGCAATCGCAGGATCATATATTTTGCAGGGGATATCACAGTGAGCCTTTGCATTCTGGAACTTCAGGTAATTATCCACCCAACTTAACGAAAAATGGAGAAGTGTTTTTCCACTACTTCGCACCCGCTTTGAAGAATAAATAACCAAGTAAATAGCGCGCCATGAGGCTAATGAAACAAGGGCTGCGCCCGCAAAGAACTCAAAACCCGATAAAATACTGTTCTCGATAGTATGTAAGAACGCTTGGCAGACAAGAAAACCGAGTAGACCAATATTTCCGGCAATTACCAGAAGCCTTTTTCGGGTCAACATCAGCCCTGCAACTAAAATACCCATTAAAATGAGTACTACGGAGTGGCTTAAGTCCATAACGGCATGGCTCATTCCCGATCCGTTTTCCCCAATCGCATGGGACGACGCGGGGGAGGTAAACAGTATTATCAGGGCGGTAATTGAGGACGCGTATCTGAGATTAAATTTAAAATTGAACATTCGTTCTCCGCATATTTTGGCCATCAAAGGACAGTCTAAAGGAAAGAATTACATCTCGAATTATAATGCGGTTGATTCTCACTCGCAATATAAACATTTTTGGTATGGTCGAAATTGGGATTTTTTAAGGTCGTAGTGCCCGAATATAGAGGCCTAACTCACTCTTTCGAGAAACGTATGCAACGAGCCCATTCAAATGAAGTCTATTTACGGTGGAACTACTAAAGGATGACGCGAGTCGAACCAATGATGGTGAAATCCCCTAACCCATTGAGGACTTTCTTCGACGCTGAAGGATCAGGTGCCGCAGAAAGTTTGGTAAGGGACGGATGTTTTTGGCGCTGGTTCTGCATAACTTTCGCGACCCGAAATCTCTTCAAATGGGGCTGAGACGATCGACAATAAATTTTTAAATTCTGACAGATCGCTGTGGGCGACAGCCCGCGAGAGGGCTTCTTCGACTTTGTGGTTACGTGGAATGTAAATTGGGTTGACTTTATCCATTTTCACTGCCCGTTCTTCACAAGAGGCTGGTTCTCTTTTCAACCGGGAACGCCATTTACACTCCCACAAATTATAGGGGGTTGGGGTTTTGAATAACCGACGTGTTCTAGAATTCTGCCCGCGTATCGCGTCTGACAGTCTACGGAACGTTAGTGTAAAATCGGCTTCACCTTCTTGCATCGCGTTAAGGAGGCCCTGAATAAGTTTAAAGTCTTCATTTTCTCTTGTACCCAGACCTATCTTGGCGCGCATATGAGTAAGCCAAATATCTTTGTATATGGTCTCGAAGGATTCAATCTCATCGGTTAATAGGTCAATTGCACGAGCTTTATCGATATGGATGAGCGGCACAAGAGTTTCAGCCAGCCTCATTAAATTCCATATAAGTATCGAGGGTTGATTATTATACGCGTAACGTCCTTGCGCATCGATAGAACTAAACACGGTGTTTGGGCGGAAAATATCGATGAACGCACATGGACCATAGTCAATCGTTTGGCCGGAAATCGTTGTATTGTCAGTATTCATGACTCCATGGATAAACCCAATGCTCATCCAGTGGGCAACAAGGTCAATCTGAGCGTTTGCGACTGATTTGAAAAAAGCCAGATAGGAGTTCTCAGCATCACGTGCTATCGGATAGTGACGTGATATAGCATAATCAGCCAGTCGCCGAACCATTTCCGTCTTACCCTGGGCTGCGAAAAATTCGAATGTACCAACCCTAAGGTGGCTTGCAGATACCCGTGTGAGAACTGCTCCTGGCATTGCAATTTCTCTATATACCTTTTCGCCGGTCGCAACTGCGGCCAGAGAGCGCGTGGTTGGAACACCAAGAGCATGCATAGCTTCGCTAATAAGATATTCGCGAAGTACCGGTCCAAGCGCTGCCTTGCCGTCTCCGCTACGAGAAAACGGCGTCCGGCCACTGCCCTTTAACTGGACATCCTGACGCTTCCCGCGAGTATCAATAATTTCACCCAACAAAAGTGCGCGACCATCGCCAAGTTGGGGCGAGAAATTTCCAAACTGGTGACCTGCATAGGCTTGTGCCAGGGGAAAGGCACCAACTGGTATCCGATTGCCTGAGAAGATATCTGCACCCAGCGGTGATTGGAGCCTGCGAGAGTTCAGGAAGAGTTCTTCTGCCAGTGGTTGGTTAAAAACGAGAAGGCATGGTTCCGGCACTTTCGAGGCTTTGCAAGGAACAAAAAAGCCCTCCAGTTCCCGAGCAAAGCTATTATCGAAGTTGAAGTCGCCTCCTTGAGTATCGAACGGTTTATTGTATTCAGGGTTTGTCATAATTTTTTACGGGGTTCTCCGTTAATTATGTTTTCTCACAATCTCTAACACTTGGTATTTATCCAGTAGTATTTCCGTGTATCGTCTTTTACTCGTCGATTTACCGATTCGCAGTTCAGATAAAGCCCGGGCCGCGTCAAGGCAACTATCTTAATCTAACGTTTTTATACAATAATATACCCGCAAGTGAGGTTGACGGTATGTATCAAAACCTTTGCTATCAATAGGGTAGAGGGCTTTAATGACATTATACCGTTTCATATCAGGACATTGATTATGACGGCTTATAATAATGACGCATTGCGTGCGCTCGTGAAACCTGATCGGGTACACAAGGATTTCTATATCAGCCCCGAGGTCTTCGACATCGAGATGGATCGCATTTTTGGGCGCTCGTGGCTATTTCTTGGACACACAAGTCAAGTCCCGGAACCGGGCGATTACATCACCACGACGATCGCGCGCCAGCCGATAATTATGAGCCGTCACCGGGACGGCGAGGTACATGTGATGTTCAACCGCTGCACCCACCGTGGTGCGCAGGTGTGTCTTGAACAGAGAGGTAACGCTAAGCGGTTTGAGTGCCCGTATCATGCATGGGTCTTCAATACTGACGGAGGTTTTGCCGGCGCACCCTACCCCAAACGGTACCCCGATGGGTTTCTCAAATCGGAACAGTTGGATCTGGCGAAGCTGCCACGGATGCATATCTATCGAGGTTTCGTGTTCGGGAGCCTGAGCGATGAGGGGCCCGACATCTTCGAGTTTCTAGGCCCGATGAAAAATCATATAGATTCATTCCTTGACAGGTCTCCCGATGGCGAAGTGGAGGCATGTGCCGGTATGTTTCGCTATCGGTTTGCTGCCAACTGGAAGCTCCAGATGGAAAACCAGACGGATGTTTATCACATAATGTTCACGCATATATCGACTACCGACGATGGTGGCCGGCAGTTCCGGCGCGAGGGTGCCGAAGAAGATGAAGCTGGTAAGGTTAAGATGGTTTCAGATAATTCTTCGCTGAGTGATCATTGGGAGTCCCTGCCTCTCGGCGGTCACCGGTACGGTCATGTTTTTATGGATAGATTCGCCATGGACAAGCCCAACAGCGGGCCGGTCTATGACCGTTACAAATCGGCAATGGAAGCGACCTATGGAGAGCGTGCCAAAGATATTATGAACGTCAAAACGCATAATAGCATTTTTTATCCGCATTGGTCAGTCCAGCATCTGACCCAGCATATCAGGGTGATGAACCCAATATCGGTAAATTGCACCGAGAATCTAATCATTCCACTCAAGCTAAAGGGGGCGCCCGACGAGATGTGGAGGGCGTCACTGCGCAGCAATAACAACTCGCACTCTCCCTCGGGTATGGTTATGTCGGATGACATGGAGGTGTGGGTGCGCTGTCAGGAGGGTTTGGCCACACAAAGTTCGGACTGGGTAGTTTTAGCGCGTGGAATGAACGAAGAAATGGAGACTGACAATCAGGGTTCCTATGGTGCGCATGGCACATCGGAATCCGGGGCCCGCAATCAGCAACTCGCTTGGGTCGACTATATGTGTGGCGGACGCTGAGTCGGGCCGGCCCATCGTGCGCGCCGATATAGAAAGTTTCCTTTACAGGGAAGTCCGCCTTCTCGACGAGCGCCGTTTCGCCGAATGGATGAACCTGTTCGCCAAAGACGGCTACTATTGGGTGCCCGCGTATCCAGGTCAAAAAGACCCATACGAGACTGTGTCCATCTTCTTTGACGATCGTGAACTTATGAAAACTCGCCTATCCAGGTTGCACCATCCCCAAATTCATGCGCAGAAACCGCCCAGCCGCACCTGCCATTTCGTTAGTAACGTTGAGATTGACGAAGCCTACGGCGAGCCGGGCGAAATCCTCGCTTATTCCACCTTGATGATGTTGGAATACCGACTGGACAAGCAGACCACCTATGGCGGCCGGTGCAGGCATTTACTGAGACCAAAGGATGATGACTTTCTGATTGCCTGGAAACGCGTCGATTTGATCAATTGCGATGGCGTGTTCGAACCGCTTGCGGTGCCCTTCTAGGAAGCTGTTGGTTGTGATCGTAGCCGCTTTAATCAGTCAGGATTTGAATCACTTCTACGGATTAATCTAGTTCTAGCGTATAAAATCTCTCGTGTAGATCACACTTCTCGGGAATGAGTAAGATAACAAGTGGCGCATATTGTCGCTGTCTAATATAAGTAAATAAAATTTCTGCTATCTAGGCGACCTGCGTGGACTTAAAAGGTTGGTTTTCTTTCAACCTACACTTGAGAGAAGTAGAAGGGATGCATCTTGGCTGTCACCGGGGTTTTAAATCTTTCATGCCAGAAAACCCTTAGATAACGGGAATTTCATGTCGCGGGGACAAATTGGAGATCAGGGGCTCCCCCGAGTGCTCGACCAACTTTGCGCGATTGAGGGTGTGACAAATGAAGAATTGTCGGGCGCCCGGAGTATGCTGACCATTATTTATGATGGCACTTGTAAGGTGATTGAGGTTGCACTCGCTTCCGGTGACTACCGGATTCAGAAAACTCAGTATGAAGCACTTCGAAATATCCTTACTGAACTTTGTATAGTGGAGGGTGCTATTTACACGCCGCCACCGCCATCGCGGCGCGGAAACTCGCCTCAGATCCGAGCAGCCCGCGAAAAACAGAAACAGGTGTTCGACGCTTGGCAAGAGACTTGGCGCGAACTCCGCAGAGCCGAAAAGGCGCTGGATGTAGAGTATGAAATTGCTCAGATGAAGGACTACTATTGAAGGTTCGACGTTTATTTCGGGTGCATTTTGATAATTGGAGCAAGAAAAATAGAATTATCTACTGATCAATAATTTTTCTACTTCGAATTAAAAGGATGAGGATCAACGCTGTGAAAAACATTATCAAGCTATAGGTTGCAGCTGGGATCGCTGTGAGACCACCACCGAACAAAATTGTAGAGATTGCAATAGCTAGAGTTCCATTTTGGAGGCCGCATTCGATCGATATCGCTGCCCGTTGCGGCGGCCCCGATGCGAACGCCCTTGCGATCGTATATGCGAGAACCATCATTAAGATATTTAGTACCAATGTGATTAGACCCGCTTCTGCAAAAAAAGGTATTATATTTTCACGTTGTTGAAGAATTGCTCCCAGCAGAACTATAACGAACAGAGCGGTCGAGATGCGGTGCGCCCAAGGCTCGAATACCTGAGTGAATCTTTCCGCATAGTGCCGAACAAAAAGACCTATTAAAGTCGGTACAGTGACTATGAGAAAAACGCTAACAGCTGTCTTAGTAATTGAAACGTCGCCGACGTTACCTCCTATCAGTTCTCCGTGCGCAAAAACTAAGACTAATGGTATGGTGATCAAACAAACTAAGCTTATCACCGCCGTTAAAGATATTGAGAGCGCAACGTCGCCCCGGGCAAATGAAGTCAGGATATTGGACGTGACACCCCCCGGGGCAACTGCGATGATCATTACTCCTAGTGCTATCTCGGGGTGTAGTGGCCATATGCTGACGAGAGCAAATGCAATTACAGGTAAAAGTATTAACTGAGATATTGCACCGACAAGAAAATCTTTTGGTTGTTTAAATACTCGCGAAAAATCTTTCAAAGCCAGTCGAAGTCCTAGGGCAAACATTATGAATGCCAGGGCCAACGGTAGGAATAATTCAGCGATGATACCCATGTCTTTACCTTCTTTATATATCTGATTTCGCTGGAAAAGCGCCGACCAAAGTTCTATGAAGATTTTTATCAGAAAACTTATATATGGGGAATGCTCGCAAATATCTTGAGTAGAAAGTTGCTGATTTTTTTGAAAAAATACCCAATCGAATATACGACTTCAGATGCAGATCTCGGATAAACATAATGACACATTTAACCCTCTGACTGTCAGTAATGTAGCCGTGGCGATGTAAAGGTTTGTTGTTGGTGACAAATATTTATTTGCAAATTGCGGGCAACACGCAGGAGCGATCGATAATTGCGTAACCGGCTCTGCAAGATAGGTTAAAGCTAGGATAAAAGACCGCGTGTTTCTAAAAAAAGCGTGGGGACGGAGTATAAAATTCCATGTCTAAAACATTTGGTGTTACGGGCGGTGCCGGGTTTATAGGAATAAACTTTTGCGATCGGCTTCTGAGTTCTGGACAAAATGTCGTGATTTTGGATAATCTATCACGTCCAGGGGCGCAGAAGAATTTACACTGGCTTGCTGAGAAATACTCCGATGGAATGAAATTCATCGAAGCTGATATTTCCTCTAATCACGAATCTCTGGGGAAGTTTTCAGAAAAATGCGACGTAATCTTTCATCTCGCGGGACAGGTAGCTGTTACAACATCATTGGTCGACCCGTATCGGGATTTTCAGGTCAACGCGCTCGGCACGGTCAACCTTTTAGAAGCGGTGCGGCATTCTTCAAATCAGCCTAGTTTCGTATTCGTATCCACCAATAAAGTATACGGAGACTTGCAGGACATTAAAATCCAAGAAACGGAAGATGCCTACCAATTTATAGATTTACCTAACGGGGTCGCGGAAACTCGTGCACTAGATTTCCATTCGCCCTATGGGTGCTCGAAGGGATCTGCGGATCAATATGTGCTGGATTATAGTCGCTCTTTTGGGTTGTCGGCGATGGTCTTGAGACAAAGCTGCATTTATGGGCCACGTCAATTCGGCATCGAAGATCAAGGCTGGGTCGCGTGGTTTATAATTGCTGCCGTAACCGGCAGGCCGATAACGCTTTATGGCAATGGTAAACAGGTTCGAGACATCTTATACATCGCTGATCTCATCGATTTATTTGAGGTTATTGCTGGGAATGTTAATGAGTATAGTGGAGAGGTCTTAAATGTAGGTGGAGGTTCTGAGCAGACTGTCTCCCTCCTCCAGTTTCTGAAACTACTGGAGATCATTCTGGACCAAGAAATACCAATCCAATTTGGAGAGACAAGAATGGGCGATCAGCCTGTATACATCTCTGATATCCGAAAAGCGGAGGCACTTACGGGCTGGCAGCCTAAGACAAGCGTGGAGGAAGGTATAAGAGAGTTAGTGAGTTGGGTGGTGAACAACCGCGCGATTTTTAATTCCTGAGACAATTGCCTGCGTTTCTTATTACAGAGAACTCCAATCTGTTTTCGGGGTTAAATGTTCGATCACAGCAACCAGCAGTGGTGTCCGTGAAATAAAGAGCCGATGTCCATATGTGCCGATAGCCCGATGTTAATTGGTTATCCCCTATCTCGATTGCCCACTGTCATTAAGCACGTGTCAGAATAACGACTGGTATTTCTCGGTGATCAATCGCTTTTTCTTGATATTCCTGGTAAGGCGGGTAAATCGCCGACATCATCGGCCAGAGCCTGCGGCGTTCAGCTGCATCCGCTGTGCGGGCGGAAGCGTTAAAAACATCGGCCTTGATCTGTACTTGCACGTTGGGATTTTCCTGAAGATTTAGGTACCATTTAGGGTGCTTGGGAAGGCCACCTTGGGATCCGATTATTATAAAGGCGGCTTTGTCCTTTCCGTATATCAAGGGTGTGGTTCTGGCTTTACGCGATACTCGGCCTTTGGTCGTCAGTAAAAGACACGGGAACTTGCCCTTTCCGTCAAATCCTGTCCAAATATGCCCGTCAGCCCCGCCGGTCTCCCTGTAACGCTTCACATGTTCTTTTGCCCATAATGGTTGTGCCATAAAAATCTCCCATTTATAGCCGATATTTAATGTTCATACTTTATAGTATTCCATATCTTGCGGGTTAGTTTGCAGGCGTCTAACTGCCTAATATTGAAGTTAAGTGTTGTGTGATCCATGCTCATAAACGACGAGGCAAAAATTGTGTCGGACATAGAAACCAAAACATTTGATTACATAATTCTGGGCGCTGGGTCTGCCGGATGTGTTCTTGCAAATCGTCTATCAGCATTACCCGCGAATCAAGTGCTCCTAGTTGAATCAGGCAAAGATTACACCCCTGGAAACGAGCCCGCGGATATGCGGGACTCGTACCCGATGGGTGCTTCCTTCAATCCCTCCTACCATTGGCGTAAATTGGAAGTCCGCCTTTCACACACACCAACCAATTCCGAACGTCGAGCAACGCCGCGTTTCATGGAGCAGGCTCGGGTTGTTGGCGGTGGATCCTCTATCAACGCGCAGATGGCCAACCGTGGCTCGCCACTGGATTACGAAGAATGGGAGAGTCTCGGCGCAAGGGGGTGGAATTGGGACTCTGTACTCCCCTATTTTCGTAAATTGGAGACGGACGAAGATATTCAGGATGAGTATCATGGTTCAGAAGGTCCCATTCTCATTCGGCGTGTTCCAGAGAAACACTGGCCGCAATTTACTCGGGCCGTTGCAACGGTTCTGTCGGATAGTGGGCTTAAGAAACTTGAAGACCAGAATGGTTTTTTCGAAGATGGCTGGTTCCGAAGCACGATTTCTAATAGTCAAGAAACCCGTGTGTCCGCCTCGATGGGATATCTTAACAGAGACGTTCGGCGGAGGAGTAACCTGAAGATTATGTCGGAGACTACAGCGGAGAGGATAATTTTCGAAGGCTGTTTGGCGACGGGTGCGGTCGTTAATCAGAATGGCCATCGTCTTAATCTCAAAGCTCGGCACGTCGTCGTCTCAGCGGGCGCCTTGCACACCCCGGCTTTGCTTATGCGTTCGGGTATCGGGAGGAGCGCTCACCTGAAGGAGTTTGGGATCGATGTAATTTCCAACCTCGCGGGGGTCGGTTCTAATCTTAATGAACACCCCACTATTGCTGTGTCCGCCTATCTAAAGCCAAAGGCCCGCCTAACGCCGGGCATCGGGACCCGGCGTCACGCTCAGATTTCGCTGCGCTACAGTTCAGGCCTTGAGGAATGTGGTCCTGGCGATATGTATGCATCTGTCACGGCGAAATCAGCTTGGCATGCCGTCGGTGTCCGATTAGGGTCCTTCCTGATGTGGTGTAACAAACCATATTCCCGGGGTCACGTCCGTTTAAATAACGCCGACCCATCCGTCGAACCGGATATAGATTTTAACCTCCTTGCCGACAGGCGAGACTACGAACGGCTCGCGTTGGGCGTTCATCGAATGGCGGGCTATTTCGCTCACCCTAACATGGCAGACGTCTCATCCGACGCTTTCCCGAGTTCGTACTCGGAACGGGTGCGTCGAATTGGTGCCGTAAATACCAAGAACCGTATTCTGACTAAAATCTTGGCTTCAATCATGGACGGGCCGCGGCCGCTCCGTCGCGCGGCGATAAACGGACTTATTACTATGGGGTTAACGCTTCACGATATTCTTCATGACGAAAAGCGGATGGAACGGTTTATCCGGGAGAATGTTACCGGCTGTTGGCATCCATCGGGCACATGCCGAATGGGAGCGGAGGACGATCCGGCAGCGGTTACCAATCCCGCCGGATCCGTGTACGGGGTTGAAGCACTGACAGTATGTGACGCATCACTGTTCCCCTGCGTGCCGCGCGCTAACACCAATATTCCGACTATTATGTGTGCGGAGAAGGTCGCGGACGGCTTGTTAGGGTATGTTTAGTTGCAAAAAGAGATCGTTAATCCATCTTTCAAGTAAACCCGGAGAATCTATAAGCCTCAGTGCGACCGACAATGTTGATGGCTGCTGTCTATCCTTGACTGCATCTGTTAGACGCTCGAAGCGGGATGTATAAATATAAAACAATGCATGCTGGCCTAAATTTATAGTGAGACGGATATTGCTGGCGTTCTGACTCGGGAAATAGACCAAATGGCAATCGCCAATACGGTAATCTTTGAAGATCGTAAAACCGCCCTTTACCAGCCTGGCAATATCCGTGTTTCGGGTTGCATTATTTTTTTCCGAAGCGCGGGGGAGATATATTCCGGTAAAATTATTTTGCCGGAGGGCTCTACTGTAAGTTGTGATTCCGTTGGGGTTGCCATCCTTGATGTCACTGCTGCAAAATTAGCCTGCGATTTTTACACGTGTAAACGAACCACATCAGAAACCGCAAAATTTTTCATCAATTTATAATTCCAAACGTCACACATTATCCGATGCGCGGAACCTGAGAGCCCCGCAACATTTTATAGCTTCGACCATCCATCACGTGTTGATTTTGTCGTCTTTTACTAGCAGCGCTAGGCCTGCGGCTATAACCAAGGCCGCCACCGCGGTTAGGCTTGGCACAGTAAAACTCCCGGTCAAGTTCGCGATATATCCGCCATATGCGGGACCAATCATTTGACCTATCCCAAAAGCGGCCACGATCAGGCCGAGCATCCGACGAGGATCGCCGCGCGTTCCACTAACCGCAAGTTGGCGGGCGGTCATCATACCTAATGCGGTGATTCCCATGAAGGTCCCACCCAGCAGAGCACCGCCAATCAGAACCGCGACGCCGCTATCGGAAAGTACGGTGGCGGCGATGCCTACGGCTTCCACCAGACAAGCAAGAGCCATGCTGGCGGGATTACCGAATAGATGTCCGACCCAGACCCACAATGCGACGGACGGGATCGCAGCTAGACCAACTGCTAGCCATATAAATGGTTCCATCGGGGCCATGGAGGGTGTTTGGCGGACTAAGGTAGAAATAAAGGTGGCAGTGATAACATACCCAAAACCGAAGAGGCCGTATGACAGAGATAGCGGAATCATCCGTCGGTCGATTTTGCTATCTGCGTTTGTTGTCGGCAGTGGGGTCTCGCCACCGACTGGTTGCAGTAAAACAAACACTGCGACGAGCCCTACTATTCCTGCGAGGGCAGCTACCAGCCATTGTCCTGCCCAGCCAACCGACATGGCGCCCATACCAGCGACGATGACTGCTGAAAGGGCGATACCGCTCCCTACACCTGCGAAATGGACATGCGAGAGGTTTGGTCGTCCCGCCAAAGTCAGGCGGTCCAGAACCATTGCTGAGCAAAACACCATCACAAATGCGCTACAAAGACCGCCGGCGAAACGGAGAAGGAGATAATTCGGGATCGACAATGTCATGGACATGGCGCCGGTTGTCAAAACACTTAATCCTAGCATCCAAAGGGTCCAAATTCGCCTATTACCCCTGATAAGCTCCGAACTACTGACAACTGAGCCGACTAGATAACCAAAGAAATTTGCAGCAGCTATTAAGCCAGCATGGCTTTCAGATAGCGGTATGGAATCTACCATGTACGGAAGAATAGGCGTATAAACGAATCGGCCGATCCCCATTACGATGGCCATCGCGATCATACCAGCAAATGCTGTGCGAATCGGGGAACAGGAATCTGCCATTGGCATAAAGTTTATGTTGAGCCGCGGTAATTCGTCATCTCGACCAGTCCTCGTCTTAGAGGACCATTAAAAATGAACGAGTAGCACCTTTTATAGCTTTCGTTCTTCCGTCGCAGGGCGATAAAACCGTTGAAGATACGACCATTTCTTTATACGATTCTGTTAGTTGTCACGTCGAGTTGATCAGTTTCCGGCGCGGGGTCGTTATCTAGATTTGATACCATCCGACGATCCTTTATTGCGTTCTGCGTTATAGGGTATAATTTGCGACCGAGTTAAACTAATTGTGGTGCTTACGTCAGTTTTAATATGTCCTGACAAATCGCGACCAATGTACTCTAATTTGCTGAGCCGCATAATAATTCCCTTGCTTTGTGGCTACGTACACTGCGAGCAGAATGGTCTTTAAAAACAAGGAAGTGCTGAAAATGAGCAATAATCCGGCCCAGATGAAAAAAACGCAAAGAAATCGTCATTTCGTGACTGCGGGAGCGATATTTCTTGCCTCTTCACTCCTTTCCGGCTGTTCATCAGTTCCCGATTGGGCAAATCCCGTAGAGTGGTATGATGGTGTTTCGGGGATGATTTATGGCGATAGTAAGCCTGAATCAATCGCGGCAACTGATATTAGAACTCCTCAAAAAACACTTGGCAAAGGCAAAAAATTTCCCAATCTTTCCTCCGTGCCCGAGCGTCCTTCTACGACGACTGTGGAAGGTCGAAAGAGTCTTGCAAAGCGACTAACAGCTGACCGGGCAAACGCGAAATATTCCAAAGAAGTGATCCAACGCCAGACCCCACAATCTACTATCTTACCATCTTTGCCACCCGCGCCGAGATTAGATAAGGCGGCTCAGACTATGAAGTCAGAATCTAAGCCGCAAATTATACCTCCACCATCGACCTTACCACAATTGTCGGCACCGGCTGCATCAGCAAGCCTTGGACCAACGCCGCTGTCTAGGCCACCCAATTTCGCCTCAGCTCCACCGAAAGCTCTGCCGACAGTTCCTCCGGGTGCTGAGGTGCGGTCACTTGCTACCCGTCCTAGCCCGAGTCGGAGGTCCGTGGCCCGCGTCGGGAACCCCTCTTTTGGTTCGCCGCCAGCGGATATCGCAGCAGCGTTTAATACTGGCAGG
>CEUL01377292.1_pt1 | contig 13626 bp, 12 predicted proteins | sample 427021 | NCBI WGS metagenome assembly CEUL01 (sample SAMEA2622800, study PRJEB7988) | marine metagenome | isolation source: saline water (ENVO:00002010), including | reverse complement strand
GGAACGCTGAGCTCACGGCAAGTACAAGTGCCCTCAGAACTTCGTTGCCCATTGCCATCGCTGGCACTTTGATGTTCTTAATTTTTAGCATGCGATCAATACGGTTCGCTATTGTGACTGTTATTCCAGTACTGCTAGTAGCGTCATGGCTATATGCTCTGATGTATTTATTAGGATTTGCACTCAATCTTGTCACTGCGACTATAGGCGCTTTGTCCGTTGGTGTCGGAATCGATTATTCGATACACATGACGGAGCGTTACCGAGAAGAAATCAATCGTTCAGCCACTAAGCTAAAGGCAATTGAATATGCAGCAAAAGAAACTGGAGCAGCTCTTCTGGCTTCTGCGGGGTCTAGCATTGTAGGATTCACTGTTATGGGCTTTGCGCCAATGCCACTATTTTCCTCTTACGGAATCCTAACTGCAATCATGATTTTCTTAGCACTTGCTGCAGCATTATTTGTACTACCATCATTATTGATTCTCGTCGCAGGGAAGGAAGACAGAATTTCGCATCCTGCAATTGACGCAAATGCGAACTACAGATAACTTCCGTAATAACTGTTTTTAAACTGGGGGAGAAGTTATGACAACCAATAATGATCCAGCTCAAGTTCCTATATTTGAACGTATAGACACCTACGAAGAATGGAAGAGAGATGAAGGAGTCAAATTACACGGTGGGCTCTATATTAAAGATCTCTACTCGCTAGAACTAGATTATTGGCCCAGAAAAGGCGTTAATGGAGCGGTCGTTTATCTGGATGGAGATGAAGACACTGATGAGCATGTTATCGAAATTGGACCTGCGGGAAAAACAAATCCTGAACATCACATGTTTAATGAGGTCATTTATGTGCTTAGTGGGCGCGGAGCAACTTCAGTATGGTATGACGAATCCAAAAAACAAACGTTTGAATGGGCTGAAGGGGCTTATTTCTCAATACCCATGAATGCAACTTATCAGCATTTCAACGGCAGTGGTTCTGAGCCAACGCGTATGGTTTCAGTAACAACTTTGCCTGGGATGATAAGGAAATTCATCACCCCAGATTTTATCTGGAATAACCCTTACGTTTTCCCTGACCGGTTAAACACCGAGGAAGGATGGGCGTCGGGTTCAGGTTCAATGTACAAAGGTCGCATCTGGGAAACCAATTTTCTACCTGATGCGGCGAACATGCCTATGCCAGAATGGCACGAGCGAGGAGCAGGAGGAACTAACATTATGCTTTCGCTTGCTGATAATACAGTTGCTTCTCACATTTCCGAATTCCCAGTAGGAACTTATAAAAAAGCACATCGGCATGGGCCAGGCGCTCACCTCTTAATCACCGGTGGCGTTGGCTTTGCTCTTGTTTGGAAAAATGAAGACATGTCTGATCTTGTGAAGGCAGACTGGCAAAGAGGAAGCCTCTATCTTCCTACGCAGGATGCAGATAATGAATATTTCCATCAGCATTTCAATGTTGGAACCACGCCTGCACGATATATCAATATGAGCCCCGCCAATTCTCGAAAATATGCAGTAAGGCGAGGAAGTAACGACATCTCTAAGCAAGGTGAAATCCGCGCGATGGTCAGCATCAAAGAGGGTGGTATCCAATTAGAGTATGAAGATGAATCCAGAAGAGTACATGAGATTTTTGAAGAAGAATTACGTAAGCATGGGCAGGAATGCAGGATGAAAAACCTAATTCCGTATTGCACTGGAGTTGAAGGACCACAGAACAAGAAAGGTTCACTAAAAGCTTGGGAATAATCTGGTTTTGATTTTAAAAATAAGGACCCGAATGGGTCCTTATTTTTTGCGTTTTTTCTTACGGGAAGGCTGCGTCACTACGACTGGCTCAATAATTCTGATGTTCGTACAAGAACCATCTTTGACTTCATATACATGAGTCGCAATGGTATCGAGAATCTCAGGATCATGTGACGCACAAACAATAGTGCCATCATATTTGTTTAGTGCGCTAACTAAACTGGTTCGTGTTGCTCTATCCAAGTGGTTCGTGGGCTCATCCAAAAGTAAGACATTGGTAGGCTGGATTAGAAATTTGGCCAATGCGACTCTGCTTCGTTCCCCTCCTGAAAGTACTGAAACAGGTTTAAAAACATCATCCCCTTTAAACAAAAATTCTCCGAGAACTGTTCTTACCTTCTCCTCAGTTGCCTCAGTGGCAACTGACTGTACTTCTTCCAACACTGTTCGGTCAGGATCGAGGGCTTCATCCTGATGCTGTTCGTAATACCCTGGGCGAGCTCTTTCAGCCCAGTTCACGCTGCCCTCAACCGGATCTACCTGACCCATAGCTAATTTGAGTAGTGTCGATTTACCGCTACCGTTAGGTCCCACCAGTACGATTTTCTGCCCTCTCTCTACCATCAAGCTAGTATCCATAAGAACAAAATCGTCGTCGAATGCAACTGAAACTGAGTCAACTGAAAGTACTTTCTGCTCAACTCTACCGTGTGATCTAATGCTGAATTTTGCACCAACTTCTCGACGTGGTGCAGTTATACGTTGGACTTTAGCCAGGGCTTTCTCCCGGCTTTTAACCTGGGTAGCTTTGGTTGCCTTTGCCCTGAAACGATCAATAAACAATTGCTGAGAAGCCAACTGCCGTTGCTGTCTTGCAGCGGCCTGTTCCTGCTGAACTCTTCGTTTTTCCTTTTGTGCGAGGTATTTCGTGTAATTGCCAGTATAAGAAACAACTCCCTGGCTTCCGACTTCCAGGACTCTCCCCACTACCTTGTCGAGAAACGAACCATCGTGCGTAACCAAAACCAATGTTCCATCATACGTACGTAATTCTCTCGCCAGCCAATCCTGTGCATTCTTGTCCAAATGGTTAGTAGGTTCATCCAATAGCAAATGATCAGGAAGTTTTACTAAGGCCTTAGCTAAAGCAATTCTCATCCGCCATCCACCGCTAAATGATTCACATTTTTTCAATCTATCCGTTTTTTTAAATCCCAAACCATTGAGCACACGATCAACACGAGCCTCAATTTCATAGCCTCCTAGCGTAGAAAACTGCTCGTATAATTCAACCGATTCTTCAACAAGCAGTGCATTACCAGAATTATTGCTCAAGTCTGTCTCAATTTGCTTGATGCGGGCGGATACAGATAGCGCCTCAGGAAAAGCACTCCACATTTCTCCAACCAAGTCATTATTGGGATCAAAGCCAGATTCTTGCTTCAGATAGCCAAGGGTTCCGTTTCTATGACCTGCAGAACCAGAAGATGGATTATCCTCGCCTCCTAACATTCGTAACAAGGTGGTTTTACCTGCACCATTGGGCCCTACAAGAGCAGTACGTTCGCCATCAGCTATATTGAAAGAGACATCTTTGAAAAGATCAAATCCCCCAAATGACTTATTAACGTTTTCTGCGAATAACATAGAGAGCCTATTATCCAACTTCTATCTCTAGTATTGAACTCAAAACGATGCCCTCTTGGGATTAATCCGTAGAGGGCGTCGTAACAACTTATAGGTTTTCTTGATCAACCAAAAACTGGCTCCCTAAATACAGGGTCAGGTTGTGGGTTTCTAGCAACACATATCCATAACCCACATGTATCCAGTAATTCTTGTTCTGCATTATCAAATTCTTCGTGAGTAACCGACTCTAGGTCTACGGTAAAGCCACCGCTTTCATGTGTAGTCGTGTAATCCTCTACGAAATAATGCCAACTATCTTTTAAGTCATGAAGATGTTTACTGCCACCTTCATACTTTGGATGTGTCGTTCGAGGGTAACCATTTCTCTAGAGAAAAATTAATCCAATTCTCTATAGAAATCTCGATCACCTATTTAGGAAATATGAATACAAATGGGACAATATACAAAGAGATTAGTTTGCAAATGCCTGTAAATTCACTTCAACTCTGATTTCATCTTCAAGGCTTAATACTGCTCTAGCCGTTGGAACAGGCATCTTTAGCTGATCCCAAGTGACAACAGTCTTGCCTGTTATCGAAATATGATCCCCAGAATCAACGGCTACAATGTCAAAATCAACAGGGATATCATTCCCTTTAATTTTCAAGATAGAGGCAATTTTCGTGTTTACCTCCACGCCTGTTTCAAAGCCTTTTGGAAGAATTTCAATTGGTGACACTTCTAATATTGCTGTACGGTTATCTGGAAACATTCTCCGTTTTACATAGCGATCCCTTGATGCTGAATCGCTCGTCAAACTGTGAAGGTCCATTTTTATAGTAGATTCTCTACCATCAAGGAAAATATCCCCCTCTAATTCGCTGGTCGTTAAAACAGCATCAATTGGGAAGGATAATCGGAACAATTGCTCAGTAACGCTAAAGGAGATTTGGGAACCTTCTCCCACGCTGAACACAATCCCTTCGTAATCGCCCACCGAACGCTTCGCAGCCTTATTTTCTTGCGATTTAGAAGCTTCAGTATTGGATTCTACTGAAGAAGGTGCAGGAGTTGGAGTAGCAGTAGGCACCGGAGTAGGTGTTGCTGTAGGAATTGGATTATTAACGGGAGTAGAGGCCGATTTCGCGTCACTAGAAGCAGTGGATTCAGATGTGCTCTCGCCGCCAGTGTCTGGAGATGACGAGCATGCAACTATAAATGCAAAGGCAATGATAAAAGTAATCAAATTTTGTATTTTCATACGATAAGGATAATGTTTTCACGAAAAAAGGTTAATGCTTATCGTGATTTTTAGTAAAAACCAACAACTGGACGCATGAAATTTCATACGTCCAGTTGTTGTCTCACGCTATTTAGTTAAGCTGATAACCAGCCTCACTATGATCGCTGGTATCTAGTCCAACATCTTCTTCAGACTCAGTGGATCTCGGTCCTAATCCAGGAGTCATAAGTAGTACAAGAGCACTACACGTCAACATCCAAGCAATAGAACCAGAGTCCATAAGTAACGATCCTCCCAATAAAAATTTAGCCAAAACTGACTAACTCTCGGACCGTAAAACAAATTTTTTTTCAAAAATGTTGGTGAGGATGTTGCAAAAATGTTACGTCTTCTCAAATATCTCGGGATTCTCTCTTTATAGCAAATTAGAAAGGCCTGAAAAAATTGCAGCACTTGCAGATACCAGAACCACTGCAAGTGCTATTCGTTTAAAAAATAATTGAGAAACTCGACTATGAAGCCAAATTCCCGTAATCAACCCAGCTAAACTTGGAAGGAACAGAAAAGAAGATAGCTGAAATACCTCCGATGTTAATACCCCGCTCAGGAAAAAAGACGGGAATGCTACGATACTAACTGACTGTAAGTAGAAAGTAATATTTGCACGAAATCTATTAGGCTCCATGGCCTGGTTTGTAAAAAATAAAATCACTGGAGACCCCGCTAAACCAGTGGAACCAATAAGCAATCCGCTTAAAGCACCAACAGGTATTGAAAGTAATTTTTCTCGTTTCGTCTTTAGCTGAAATCCAGAAAGCATCCCTAGAGCGGTGAGTCCTACAATAATCCCGATGATTGCTTTCAAAACTCCAGCATCCAAATTAACAAGGAAAAAAGTACCCAAAGGAGTAAAGGCCACACCGCAAATCACAAGAAGCCATATCCTTTTAATATCCACTAGAAAATAAACTCTTGACAGTAATATCAATGCTAATAAAAACCCAAGTGAAACAAGTACAGGCACTACAAGCGATGGATCAAACATTATAAGCATCAGAGGGGATGCAACTATGACAAATCCGAATCCTGTGGTCCCTTGGATCATTGCTGAAAAAAATACTGCTAATCCTGACAAAATCAGAAGATACGTATCGGGCATCTTCTAAGCATATAGCAAAAAATGCTAGTTGGATGTTTTACTGTTAACCTGCGACCATTCTTAAGGAATTTAATGAAACAATTATTGCTTATTCCAAATGTCGGAAAGTATTTTCTCGCTTTCCAAAGTTCTGATTTTAGGTGGTTATGGACTGGGGGGCTCGGAGGCCATTCCGCCTATTGGGGGCTCATTGTAGTACGCGGTGTTTTAGTTCTTCAGGTAACAAATTCACCCAGCATGGTCGGTATAACTACCTTTGCAGCAATGGCTCCGAGGTTTTTCACCCCTCCCTTAGCGGGCTATTTTTCTGATCGATATACGAGGCGTACTGTTTTATTAACGGGTTATGTCGCTCAAATTTTACATAGTGTACTGCTAACCATGCTAGGGATATTAGGGGTATTAGGACCCTGGTCGATAGTTGCTTTAGCAATCTTCAACGGCGCAGTGCGTTCCTTTCAAATGACAGCTACGCAGTCATTAATCCCAAATGTAGTACCCAAAGAGCATCTGCTTAACGCAGTTTCTCTAAACATGATTTCGACTCATGGCAGCAAATTTCTGGGCCCAGGTTTAATGGCAATTCCTTTAATTTTCTTAAATGCCAACTGGGGATTTGCAATATGTGGAGGGCTCTATTTGACAGGGCTGGTTGGCATTTTCCGCATTAAAGCTCGAACCACAGGTGGAATTAAAAAAGGAACCAGTTTCGGAGCAAGCCAGAAAGAAGCGATTATTTATATATTACAAAGCAATTCATTACGAACCTTGTTCATCTTGATTATGCTTCATTGCTCACTCACGATGGCTTATGAATCTTTATTACCAATATTTGCCAAAATGGTTCTTAATAATCCTACAAGCGGCGTAAGCTACCTGATGATGGGTGTAGGTATTGGATCTGTTGTATTTGCCTTAGTTGTTGCAGGAATTAGTAGTAACCAAGTAAGAGGCAGAATGCTGTTTATTTTAGGTATAGTAAGCGGAATCTCTCTTATTGGGCTAGCATTTTCAAATAATTTCGCCTCTGCAATTTTCTTTACTGCGATGATGGGAGGGTCACAGGTAGGCTTCATGGCGATTGCTAATTCAATGGTGCAAACTATTGCACCCGATGAGCTGAGAGGAAGAGTCACAGGACTTAACCAAATCAACATCGGAGGAACGATGGCCATATTGAACCTTTTCAACGGAATTATCGCCGGTAACATTGGTTCTGATTATGTACTTATCACGTGGGGAATTCTGTTTACTCTGGTGATGATAATAAGCCTTCTGCTCAACACTCCACGTTTACTTTATAAAGGTATTACTTAGGACTATTAATATTTACCCTGACTGGCCCAGGCTGCACCATCTACAGGAAGCCATATTCCACTAATAAATTGAGCTTCGTCAGAATGCAAAAATAAAGCAGCGTATGCAACGTCCCACGCTGTTCCCATCCTATTACCAAGTGGTACACGAGCATTCCTTGACGCGATAACCTGATCACGAGGCGTGCCTGCGGCAACACGAGCTTCAATTGCCATTGGTGTATTCATTAACCCTGGCAATATGGCATTCACCCTGAGCCCAGCGTCTGCGTGTGCCATAGCAAGGTTTTGCGTCATTGCAATTACCGCAGTTTTCATGGTCTTATAACCCAAATATGGATATCCTTCTAAAACGGCTAGTGATGAAATGTTTACTATTGAACCCCCGCCCTGCTGCCTCATTATCGGAATCACATGCTTGCAAGCCATCCAATGGCTCTTGAGATTGACTGCAAAACTCCGGTCAAACGCGTCCTCCGTTAGATCAACTGCAACTGCATCACCTAAAGCTAGGCTCGCGCCCACATTATTATGAAGTATATCTATTGATCCGAATTTCTCTTTTACTCGATTAATTAGAATGCTAACGGATGTTTCGTCAACTGCATCAATTAGCTCGAAGCTCGCCTCATTTCCTTCCGCGATTATCATTTCTACAGTTTCTTTTCCGGACGCAATATCTTGGTCTGCCACAATGATTCTTGCTCCCTCTCGAGCAAGTAAAATCGCAGTTGCACGACCATTTCCTATCGTATCGCCAGGTGTTTGACCTGCACCTATAACAATTCCAATTTTCCCTTCTACACGTCCTGGCATTTTAGTGCTTTCTCCCGCAGCGATTATAGCTATAAACTGGTAAATTTAACTCGTAAGGAACTTTAAGGCGATCTGATTAAACCTATCCGCAGACTGCTGCGGAAGCATATGACCAATACCTTCAAATTTTTCTAGCTGGGCACCGGGAATCGTAGCAGCCGTAAGTTCTCCCATTTCAAAATCATTCACTTGGTCATCAGTACCCCAACAAACCAGCGTGGGAGCTTTTATATGTGGCATCCTACGCAAAGTGTTATACCTAAGCCTTGTATCTGGATTAGTCATGTGACGCATGACCCCTGCAAATGCATCTCCATGGCCAGCCAAAGAATTTTTCTTAACAAAAGTTGCGACTAAAGATTCAATTTCAACGGTACCCTCAGGAAAGCGATGAACAAACTGCTCTCTGATCTGATCCTCGGTAGGTACTTTAAATTCAACCATACTCTGGAGAGGACGTGTTGAAGTACCTCCGCCAGCAACGTTAATCACTTTGTTAACTCTTTCTGGGCTCTCATACGACAATAAAGTAACGATCCATCCTCCCATGGAATGACCGATAAAATTCGCCTTCTCAATTCCCATAACATCTAAAAATTCACGGACATGATCTACTAGGTAGGCAAAGGAAAACTCTTGAAGAAAAATATCTCCTAGCCCCCAATTTAAGCAATCCATAGCATAGATGTGCAGTTTTTCAGAAAGTGGAGCAATATTTCTTGCCCATGTTTCACAGCCACTAGTCCATCCAGCTCCATGAATCAGCACGGTTGGGTAGCCAGACCCTGCTTCCCAGTATCGGGTTTTACCATGGCTCATTTGAGCATAATTTTCAGTCCAAGATTTAGGTCTGTCAGTCAAGGTGATCTCCCGAATAGGCTTAGGTGTGGTAGAGAAGGAAATGGCTTAGCGATTTGGTGGAGCCGAGGAGGCTCGAACTCCTGACCCCCGCCTTGCAAAGGCGGTGCTCTCCCAACTGAGCTACGGCCCCACGCTGCAACTTATTATAGCGAAAATTACAAAGAATCGTTAGATCTGAAAAAACTTACAGGTCCAAACCATCTAAGGTCTCTTTTACTACACTAAATCTTTCAAAAGGGGGCATGAAATATGCCCCTGCAACCTTCCCCGAAAGTTCCTGCAATAATTCTCTGCTAATTTCGATCCCAACCGAGGCAGATTTTTCACCCGACTGATTCAAACGGTTAACCACTTGATCAGGAACAAGAATTCCTGGAACTTCATTGTGGAGGAACAATGCGTGACGAGTATTTCTTAAAGGCAAAACCCCTAAAATTATAGGAATCGGAAATTCCCCTAAAATCGAATAGACTCGATCGAATTGTTCAGTTGAATATATTGGCTGCGTAAGTAAGAAATTCGCTCCAGCTGCTACTTTCCTATCCAGTACCTTAAGTTCCCGATCTATATCAGGGGCGTTGAAATTAAATGCGGCTCCTATAAAAAAAGATGTGGGAGAATCTATCTCTCGTCCATTGGCATCTACACCATTGTTAAACCCTGACATCAACCGAATCAGCCCCGATGCGGTAACATCAGAAACTGCCGTAGCCTGCGGATAATCACCGCTTTGCGGGACATCACCCATGACAGTAAATACATTGCGGATTCCAAGTGCATGGGCTCCCAAAAGATCGGAGTGCAATGCAAGCAAATTCCTGTGCCTTATGGCAGCGTGCATTATTGACTCTATCCCAAGCTTTGATTGAATTAAACTCCCCGTGGCAAGAGCGCTCATACGTCCCTGGGCGCGAGGGCTATCAGCTACATTCACGGCGTCAATGTGTCCAGCAATTTCACGTAATTTATCTACAGTGTCGCTTATATCAAATCCACGTGGAGGTGAAAGCTCCACAGTAACTACAAATTCACCTTTTATAATTTTTTCGGCAAGGCCTGTAGGCTTTTTGTTCTCCTCTTCATGCTTGGATGGTTTTTGTAGTATTTGGGCGGGCTTTGCAAACTTACGCTGCGGAGTGATCCCTTTTATTCCGTCTCTAACCGCCGCGATATGCCTCGGAGTGGTACCGCAACAGCCACCAAGTATCGTTGCTCCCCTTGAAACTATATCTTTCATAACTTCAGCAAAATATGATGACTCAGCAGTATATTGAAGCTGACCATCAACATACGAAGGCAATCCAGCGTTTGGCTGAGCAAGCAAAGGTAAATTAGTGTTTTGAGACATCCGCTCTATAACACTCCGTATTAAGTCAGGACCGATACTACAATTAGCACCGATCGCAATCAGATTTTCTTCACTCAAGCTGGTAGCGATTTCCTCTGGAGCATCTCCGGCCGGAGTCAATCCGTCATTATTAAATGTCAATGTCGCCATGGCAGGAAGATTTGACACGGATCGAACTGCAGCTAACGCTAGTCTTAATTGAGCAAGAGAGGTAAATGTCTCCAGTACCAATACATCCACACCTGATTCAGTTAGTATTGATGCTTGCTCAGCAAAAACGTTGTGCGCTGTTGCCGATCCTAAAATCTCGGCAGCAAAAGAATCAGCGGCTAAAGGTCCCATCGCTCCAGCCACCCAAGCCTGTTGACCCGTTAAACGTATAGCGTCACGTGCTAAAGCAACTCCTAAACGATTCAACTCTTCAGTCTGTGATGAAATACCATGTATTGCTAGCCTAGAAGCATTTGCACCAAAGGTGTTTGTTTGAATTAATTCTGACCCAGACTGCAAATAGCTACGATGAATAGACTTGACCAAGTCAGGTTTCTCGAGATTCGCTAGTTCTATTGGGCCAATATTAACGCCTGCAGCATAAAGCTCTGTACCCATTGCACCATCAGATAATAAAGAGCCTCGTATTATTCGTTCAGCCAAAGATGAATTAGTCATATTTATTAATTGTACAGTTAAATACCTATCTAGTGCGTTGCCAGTAACGAATATACCGTCTATGCTGCTCGAAATTAAGAGTTATTATGAATGGTCCTGATTTAAACATTGTGAATTGGCTACTAGCTAGTTCACCTGTCGTACTACTTGTCGTCGCAATACTTTGGCGTAATTGGGGGGCACCTAAGGCTGGTGCTGCCGCATGGATTCTAGCGGCATTACTCGCGTTTATTAGCTTTGGAAGCGAGAGCGATCATATTGCTATCGCTACGGCAAAAGGGCTGAGCCTTTCCGTCTTCGTCTTAACTATAGTGTGGACCTCAGTATATATGTTCAATCTTGTTGATCGCCTTAAAGGTATAAGCGTGATCGGTCAGACAATGGCACGACTGACAGAAGACCAACTAATGCAAGCCTTGCTAGTTGGTTGGGGATTTTCTAGCTTTATCCAAGGAATCACAGGGTTTGGCGTTCCTGTTGCTGTTTCGGCTCCACTGCTGATCATGCTCGGATTTTCACCCGCTAGAGCAGCGGCCATGGCGTTAGTAGGGCACGGATGGGCAGTCACATTTGGCTCAATGGGTTCTAGCTACTACACAATCCAACTAGTAACCGGAATCGATGGGCAAATTATTGGGCCACACATGGCTTTATTGTTTGCACCTGTGATCATTCTAAGTGGTTTCCTAGTCGCGCATATTTACGGAGGCATAGAGGCAGTAAAGCGCAGCTTATTGATAGTTCTAATTGCTGGATCATTTATGGCTGCTAGCATGTATTGGCTTGCTGACATTGGGGCACCTCAAATCGCTTCGAGTGTTCCTGCAGTCATTGGGATGGTCATTATTGGATTGCTTGCAAGAACCCCGCTCGCTCGAAAATCCACGGACAGTGATTCTTTAAAAACACAAACTGAAAAATCCGAAGATATGCCTTTCTTACTTGCGTTCATGCCTTATATTCTCTTAATTGGTTTGAGTGTAGTCTCGCAAATAACTGTGATAAAGGAGGCAGTGTCACAGATACGTTGGGGATTAGATTATCCCGGGTTTGTATCTTCGGCAGGCTTTGTAGTACCTGCGGTTGAGAGTTACGCACCTATTAGGATCTTAAATCATCCTGCTCCGCTAATTGCGTTCTCTGTCCTCATTAGCGCTATTGCCTATATGGCCACCGGTAGATGGCAGCGAGGCGCAGCCTGGGAATCCTTAAAACTCACCTATACACAGTGTTTGGGCACCACTATTGGTGTAGCTACCATGGTCATGATGGCAGTCGTGATGGCCGATTCAGGAATGACTGTACTTTTAGCACAAGGGATTGCCAACGTATCAGGACCTATTTTCCCTTTGGTCTCACCATTTATTGGGCTCTTAGGTTCATTTATGAGTGGAAGTAACACAAATTCGAATGTAATGTTTGGCTTATTGCAGTTAGAAACGGCCAATGCGCTCGGCATTGGTTCAGTTACAATTTCCAGTATTCAATCTATCGGTGCTTCAGTTGGGAGCCCAATGGCACCGGCCAAGGTACTAGTCGGAGCTGCGGTAGTCGGACTTGCAGGTAAAGAGCGTGATATATTCAAAATTGTAATTCCTTACATTCTAGCTCTGGTATTGTTAGCTGGAATTGAGGCCATAATTATCGTTGAACTAATACCAAGTTTGGAAAAGTGAAAATGATTTCAGCAAATCTGAAAAAAAGATTACGTCATCTGGTCTTAATCGGAACGATCCTCAGCTTCCCGCTTCTATATATTGGCCCGATTACGCTAGAAAATTCAGTCATCACCCTAGCTGGTTTAGCATTAGCTACGATCACAGCAATAATTGCTTGGTTAGTATTTTGAACATATAAACGGAATTAGATGAACAAAAATCAAGAACCTAGAATATCAGCCCAAAATCAATTTGGGCGTTTAGCTGAATCCTATAAAAACAGTAAGACGCACACGCAGTCTAATGCCTTAAACTCAGCTTCAGCTTATCTCAATAATCGAACTTATAGAATTGCTATAGACATTGGTGCAGGTCCAGGTTTCACAGCGTTTGATATAGCAAGCCAATGTGAATCTGTTATCGCTACAGATATCACGCCCGAGATGCTTGAACAAGTCCGTTATTTGCGTAAAGAAAAAGGAGCTCCTCGCACAGAAATGATGCTGGTGCAAGCTGAATTTCTTCCGTATGCAGATGAATCGATAGATTTAATCACCTGTCGCACTGCGTCCCATCATTTCGTAGATATGGCCCAGTGGATGAATGAGGTTTCGCGAGTATTAGCGCCTAAAGGGGAATTAATTGTTATCGATACTATATCGCCTGAAAATCGACGTGCAGCTGAGTGGATGCATGAAATTGAAATTTGGCGAGACCCATCACATGTCAAAAATTTCTCATTACAAGAATGGCGTGACCTGACAAATCAGGCTAAGTTAACAATTGAGATTGAAACATTGTCCAAAGTACTACTTGAGTATCCAGATTGGACGCAAAGAGCTGGAATGGATCTTGATGAAGAAGTAAAAATTGGACTTGCGTTAGAACACGCACCAAACGAAGCCCGAAAAGCATTCGGTATAGAAGGAACACAAGCTAAGGGAATCAATTTTTACTGGCCGATACTAAATCTTCGAGCTACAAAAAATTAGTCTACTGCCCTTAATGATCTCTGTGCGGCGGCAACACCTGCTCCCGAATTAACTTCTAAGCCTTGCTGAGCAAGTGCATCCTCTAGTGCGCTAAGGACCATCAGTACATTGTTCGGGGTACTATTATGGCCCATAGTGCCTATTCTCCAAACTTTACCCGCAAGAGGTCC